>Ga0256836_1000756_pt1 | contig 16115 bp, 14 predicted proteins | sample 4561380metaG_FD_185974 | JGI IMG/M metagenome (GOLD analysis project Ga0256836, IMG submission 185974) | Hydrothermal vent microbial communities from Guaymas Basin, Mexico - 4561-380 | ecosystem: Environmental > Aquatic > Marine > Hydrothermal vents | place: Mexico: Guaymas Basin | collected...
ATACAGAACGGCCTGGGGTTGCATATCCGTCAACTGTTTGATAATAGTTGTCTGTAAGGTTGTCAATTTTAGCATAATAAGAGAGATTTTTGTCTGCTTTGAAATTTGCTACAAGGTCAGCTATTGCATAACGTCCTGTCTGTGCCCCTTGATTATCTGCTTTATTGTAACGTGTTCCTATGTATTGAACATGTCCGCTGAAATCTACATCATCTGAATAGTAATATGTAGCAGTTGCATCAAGTTGGTTGATCGGACGACGAGCAAGAGTCTTTCCGTCTGCATCTTCTGTTCTTAGGTATGTGTAGAGTGCTTTTACTCCAATATCGTTTGTAAAGTAGTTTTCAAAACCAAGCTCTACACCTTTAAATTTTGTTTTTCCTGATGTTTGAACGTATCCGGCAGGGTAAAGATAGTCTATAAGGTCTGTAATCTCATTGTAAAAACCTGTGATCCAAACAGTATCGTTACCAAGAGTGATATCTGTTGTTAAAGATTTTTCCGGTTTAAGATTTGGATTTGCTCCAAATTGTCCATAGAGTTGACCAAGTGTCGGAGCATTGTATCCTGTACCTGCATTTACGCTAATATAAAATCCGTTTTTAAGGAATTGTTTGACACCTACTTTTCCTGTTAATGCATTGTCAAACGCAGTATAGTTGTCATAGCGTAGAGATTCGCTCAGAATCGTATTTGCATTTGCTATCAGGCTGAGTTTGTTGTAGTTGGTTACAAAAAGAGAGCTTGCACTGTAGTCTTTGTCTTTGTTTGGTGTGATGTTTTGTTGCTCAAATTTTTGATAAGAGGCACCAAATCTGATAAAACTGTTCTTCATGTAGTCTATTTTATCTTCTGCTTTTACTTCATGAACATCACCATCATAATTGTATGTGCCGTATGTACCGATGATATCTCTGTTAAAGATTGAAAAATTATAAGTAACTTTAACATCATTGACACTGTCTTTATGATTTAATCCGATATGATAGAAACGATTGAAAAGAGTAGTTTGCGGTATAGGGCTGTCACTTGAAACATAAGTACCCGTTGCTGCATTATATGCAGAAGCGTCATAGTGTACAGTTGATTTTATGATATTGACACTTGCTTCTACAGAGTCATTGTCAGTAAAATTATAGGCTGCTTTAAATCCTGAACTTCTGTTAATATACGGATCTTTTTCATAACCGAGCTCATCATATCTTTTCCCGTAATCTGCACTGCCTTTATACGGCTCAGCAGCAGAAAAACCATCTGTAGTGTAAAGAAGAGAGTTCGCACTTACACGTAGTTTGTCTGTTGCGTAAGAAGCGAGTATTGATGTTTTTGAAGTGTTGTATGAACCATACTCTGTGTTAATAGAAGCATGAAGTCCTTTTTTCGCAGTAGAAGTGATGATGTTGATGACACCTCCACTTGCATCACTTCCCCAGACACCTGATTGTGCCCCTTTGATAACCTCTATACGCTCTACATTGTTAAGCATGATCTGTGAAAATTCCGCTGCTGCACCTATGGCTGTAGGGTTGTTGTAGCGGACACCGTCTATCAGTACCAAAATACGTTTAGAGCTCATTCCTCGGATATAAACGGATGATGATGTTCCTGCTCCGCCATTTTGAGTGATAGAGAGATTTGCAAGTTTGCTCAGTGCATCGTTGAGTGTAGAGACACGAGACTCCTCTATCTGCTCTTTTGTAATGACTATAACATTATCAGTAACATCTTTTTTCTTAAGTTTTGTTCCCTGTGAAGCTGTTACTTCTATGTTTTTGAGTGTGTATTGGTTCTGTGCCTGGAGCGTGCCGGTATATATAATAGCTGTAAGCAGCGATAACTTTAGTGTTGTATTCATTATTGTCCTTATAAGGGTAGTTGTAGTTTTTGGATATTTTGGTGATTGGGTGTTGCGTTTAGGAAGCGGGTGGAGAGTTGATTTTTATCTTGAGGGGTTTTCCGCTGAGTGTACATACAGCACTAGAGAGTGCTACAATTTTTTGCATAGAGATATATGCCTGAATTGCTGCTAGTGTAAAGTATTTTTTTCCAAAACCTTTAGGTGTATGCACGTATTTCTCTCTATAACTTTTTTGGAATTATAACGAAAAAGTAGCTTAAAGGAGTTGAAGAAGAAGCATCTCATACTCTTTTAAAAGCTTCTCTTCAACTCTTTTTTTAGCACGAAAGAGTTTATGGTATTTTTCAAGTTTTTGTCTCTGTGTATCACTAAGTATATTTTCACGTTTTTGTTCCTCTTTGTCTATGACAAACGCATCTCTCTTGGCATGTGAATACTCTAAAAGTTTGCGTGTGTAAAAAAGAGCACGTCCTAAGAGAATGTAGGGAAAGTTTTTGTTCTGCATAGGTCCTATCTGCAGATACTTCTCCCCAACTCTCTTACCTAAAAGTTTTGTCTTAAAAAGTTCGTCAAATCCAAAATACCCTCCTGCCCCGCCAAGAACTCCGCCGATGGCAGCACCTAAAAAGCCGGTATGTCCTGCAAGAAGAAGATCAACACCCGCACCGGTGAGTGCACCGCTTGTAGTAGTTGTAAGCAAAAGCTCTTTTTTGCTTAATCCGAAGATAGAGGCAGACTCTTTTGAAAAGAGGTCGATATTCTCAAAAGGGAGTTCAAAAATTTTTTCATTGAGATGTGTATGGTTTAAAACAGCAGCGATCTTTTTATAGCTTTTATGTTCCAGATTTCTGAGTGTCTGTTTGTATCTCTCCTCTAACTTTTTATGCTCTTGTTGTGTTGCCGTCTCCCCGCTTACAGGAAGTTTTTCTACCTTCGCCAAGGTATCATAGATAAGTCGTGCGATAGTACCGCTGACATCTCTGAGCATCTGATTATGGTATGTCTCAAAGAGCTCGATGGAGTGTTTGATGCTTGGCATCCACTCCTCGTTGAGGTGTGCCATACTCTCTAGAATCGCAATATGCTCTTTAAACGCAGCACGCATTGGATTGTAGGTACGGATGAGTTTGAAGTAGTGCCCGAGTGCCCGTTTCCACTCCTGGGTGTAATCATTTTCATTGATGTGGTTGATGAGCGCCATACTTGGTTGGTTGCACCAGCGAAGGATCTCCATCTCTGCCTCATATTCACTGGAGTAGGGCTTTGAGGCATCAACGACATAGATAATCCCGGCTCCCTCCAAGATAGGTTCTAAAAGTTCTATCTCATCATGGAATTTAGCATCATTTTTATGGGTATCTACAAATTTTTTCACTATTTCATGTTTTTTGTCTGCACTTACTTCATGGCTCTGTAACCATGCTAAAACTTTTCGTGCTCTTTGAAAGCCGGGTGTGTCAAAAAGCTCATAAACAACGACACCGTCAACTTTAAGGGGAAAACTTCTTTTTGTGTGGGTCGTGCCCGGAGTGTTGGAGATGACGACAGTGTCATCCATAGACAGGGATGAGACAATGGAACTTTTTCCTTTATTTGGATGTCCTACAACGGCAAAAGTCGGATGATTCATTTTTGTATACTCACATTTTTCAAATTTTGTGCAGCGATCTTTTGTTCCCAGATGGCTAGATCTTCAGGATCTGCTCTGTAGTGTTCTTTTGCGTAGCCAGTCGGGTAGATACGGAGGCTTTTTACTTTGGGTAAAAGCTCCTCGACAAAATCAATAAACTCCATAGTCGGTACCTCCCATGCTTTTACGAGTAAAAGAGTATCGCCCTGCATAAGGCTGATGACGCTGCTATCCTCTTTTAGGCTTTTATTCCCGCCCACAGTGTAGCTTTGTTGCGGGGTAAGATGAAGAGCATCTAAGATGAGCAGAAGCTCCTCTTGATTAAAGGCCCACCCTAATGCAGCGTAGTAGCCTGTTAACGTCTCTTTTGTGGGCAGTGGAGCAGTTGTCTGCTCTGTCCCCTTTTGCTCTTTTGTATCTGCTGTTGTTGAGATAAGAGGCTCATTCATATCTCTTAAAAGCTCCTGCGCCCCCTCAATCTGCAAGAGTGCATTAGAGACTGTTTTACGGAGCTTGATGAAAGTAAAAAGCAGGAATAAAAGACGTAAGAAAATGGCATAAAAGAGGGTGCTGCAGGCTAAAAACTTCCACCACTCTCCAAAAAGTGAAGCGCTTCTTTGCATCTCTTGCGTGATGTGCCCTCCTAGACGAAAATAATGAGTTTCTTGGATAAGCTCAAGTGAAACAGCACTTTGCGGACATATTGCCTCAAAAACAAAAGAGAGGGAGTGTAAAAAGTTGTAAAAGGATTGTGTAGTAATATGCAGGGTAGTGCTCCATCCAAAGGCAATATCCTGCGTAAAGATGACCGCTAAAAAGCCAAGCAGTAAGCCCGTAGAAAAGAGCAGTGCACTTACTTGTACGATAAAGAGGCTAAAAGTGTATTTTATATCTGCATCTAGCTTGAGCAGGGGGTTGTCCGTAGAAACGAATTTTGCAATGATTTTTTCTGTCCATGTTGTAAGGAAAAATGGCGTTAACGCTCTGGGAAAAAAGAGAGCAAAAAGAGATAAAAGCATACTGACAATCGGTATAACAACGGCAATTACAAAGAGGTAGATAATATTAACAGGATGTTCTCCGTGATAACTCAGCAGTGCTACAGCACTAAAAAGACCAAAGATAAAGCTTAAAAAAAAGAGAATGTTCATGATGCTTTTAAGGTGCGAAGAGTGCTGTGGCGCGTTGTGTGATGCCTTGTCCATCCAGAAGAGAAGCTGCTTTGTGTCTGAGAGTTTTTGCATTTGATGTTTCAGAAAAAAAGCACGGCGTTCCTCTTTTTGTGAATCATCATTTTCCAAAAGATGCGTAAGTTTGAGATAGCTTTGTAAATCCATAAAAAGATTATACATTAATTTATTCGATGTTTCTTAATTGTTAGAGAGTTATGGTAAACTATGTAAATATGTAACTTTTTAGAGGGAGTGCTTGATGTATCAACAAAAATCGACCTTAAAAGAATTGATTTGTAATGCAAAAAATTTGACTATTTTGTTTGTTGAGGATGATGAATCGACGAGAATAGAACTTATCAACTTTTTAGGTACATTTTTCCCAAAGATTATTAGTGCAAAAGATGGAAAAGAGGCATGGGAAAAATTTAATCATAACAGAATTGACTTGGTTGTTACAGACATTACTCTCCCTCACATTAACGGTCTGGAACTTATCTCCATGATACGTGAGCAAAATGCCACTATACCACTGCTTATTCTCTCCGCTCATACAGAATCAAAATACTTTTTAGAGAGCATAAAGTATGGAGTAGACGGCTATCTTATGAAGCCTTTTGATTTGGAACAGTTTCTCTCTGTTGTCTCTAAAGTTGTCTATCGTCTTGATATGGAACAGAAGTTCATAGAGTACAATCAAAATCTTGAGCGTATGGTGGAAAAAAAGACCTATGAGCTTGAACATAAATATCTTTATGACCAAAGAACAGGACTGCCAAACGCAATAATGCTGAAAAATGATTTGATAATAAAAAAAGAGGGATATATGATACTGCTGGATATCTCTCACTTTTCAGTGCTAAACAAAGAGTACGGGAAAGATTTTGCAAATGATGTGATAAAAAACACGGCTCAAAAACTCTCTACAAACATTATCAGTAATTCCAGACTTTACAAGGTAGAATCAGACAGGTTTGCCTACATCGTTGATGTAACGACAAAAGAGGAGATAGCATTCTACTGCAATCAGATCATAGCCTTTTTTGATAATGACAATATTGTTGTCGATGATGTCTCGATTCACATCTCTTTTTGTATCGGAGCAGATAAAATTCGTGATGAAGTCTCTGAAACTTTGGTAAATTGTGAATATGCACTTGACAAGGCAAAGGAGTTCGGCAGTAGGCACTTTGAAGTTTATAACGAAGAGGATTTGGATTTTGTAGATAAAAAAGAGGCTGTAAAGTGGCTTCGACTTACAAGAGAGCTGATTGATAATGACGGGATAGAACCCTATTATCAGCCCATAAAAGATACTCAGAGCGGTAAAATAGTAAAGTACGAAGTGCTTGCAAGAGGTGTCTATGAGCATGAAGTGACCGACCCGCTCTATTTTTTACATTCAGCTGAAAAGTTGGGACTTTTGACTACTATCACCCGCACAATCATCAAAAAAAGTTTTGCCTATATGCATGATAAAGATGTTGAGTTCTCTATCAATTTAACTGAAAAAGATTTGATAGATGAGAGTTTTTTAATCTATCTGCAAAATCATGCCAAAGAGTATGAAATCGAACCGTCTCGTGTGACATTTGAGATTTTAGAGAATATAACCGTTGTGAAAAATGCAGATGCTATTAAAGAGCAGCTTTCACTCTTGAGGGGAATGGGATTTAAGATGGCAGTAGATGATTTTGGGGTGGAAAATTCCAATCTGAGCCGATTTTTGGATATGCATTTTGATTTTATCAAGATAGATGGTGTCTTTATAAAAGATATTGTTTCAAATGAAAAAAACATTAAACTCACTAAAGCGATAGTAAGTCTGGCAAAAAGTCTGGGTATGCAGACAATTGCTGAGTATGTCAAAGATGAGGCAACATACAATATGGTAAAAGAGCTTGGTGTGGATCTGGCACAGGGCTTTTACATAGGAAAACCAAGTGAAAGGCTTATGGAAGGATGAAGCTCTCCCATTTAGAGCAAATAGTCAAGTATCTGCAAAAATTTAAAAAAATATCTGCCATTCACAGAGTAAACGATACAACTGTAAAGGTTGTTTTTGATAAAAGTGATGCACTCTTTTTTAATATGCAACGCTCAAACTCCTCTATCTTTAAGTGTAAAGAGTATCCCCGCTCAAAGGTCTATAATGCACCCTTTGATGTGATACTTGCCAAAAGATTTAATCGTGCGAATATCTTAAATATTGAGCTGCTTCATGGTGATAAGATCATACGCATAAAAAGCTCTTTGGCCTCGGCATATAAAGAGGAGATCACCTATCTGCAGTTTGAATTTACAGGAAAATATACAAATGTCATAATCTTGGATGCGCAAAACAATGTTTTAGAAGCGCTGCGGCATATCGACCTCTTCTCCTCTTTTAGAGAGGTAAAAGTCGGACATAAACTCCTTGATGTAAAGCCTGCTCCTTTTGTAGCAAAAGAGTATCCTCTGGATGATGTTGAAGCCTTTTTATATGAAGTGTATGAAAAAGAGCAAAATGCAAAACTCTCAAATCTGAAAAAGCAAAAAGTTGCCTATCTGCAAAAGAAACTTAAAAAACTGCAAAAGCTTTATGAAAAACTTGAATCGCAGGAGGACTTGGAAGCTGAAGCAGCAAAGTATCAACACTATGGAAATATTCTTCTTGCCAATGCCTCTAGTATCAAACCGTATGAAAAAAAACTCTTACTCAAGGAGTATGACGGTACTGCGTTTGAGATAGTGCTTGATAAAGAGTATGCGACTCCTTTTTTGATAAGTGAAATGTTCTTTACAAAAAGTAAAAAAGCAAAACAAAGAGCGAAGAATCTCCATATCGAAGAGGAGTCTCTCTCCTCGAAGATAGAGCATCTTAAGCTTTTTATCCATACTGTAAACGCAGCGAAAGATGTATCTAAAATAGAGTTGCTGTTTCCTAAAAAAGTGCAGAACAAGAAGGTAAAACGCAATGATTCCATTGAAGTATTTTGGATAGAGGGGTACAAAGTCCAGCTTGGAAAGAGCGAAAAGGGCAATATTGAACTACTTAAAAATGCGCGTGCAAAAGATATTTGGCTCCATATGAAAGATAGACCCTCTGCTCATGTTATCATCACGACAGACAAACAAAATCTGCCGCAAAATATCATTTTGGCAGCGGCAAGGCTCTGTGTAGATTTTACAACGACTGCAAAAGATAGATTTTTGGTCGATTATACTCCTAGACGTGAAGTTACTATTCAAAATGGAGCAAATGTTCTTTATAACAAGTACAAAACCATTGAAGTGGATACTCGGGTTTAAAGAGTGTTTGTGATATTTGTATATCATTAGAGAGTAGATTACAAAAAAAAGGAATAGAGATGAAAAGAATGATGTTTAAAACAGTTTCCGCAGTTGCTCTTGTAGGAACTCTCAGTACTTCAGCAGTGGCAGATGAACCGCAGTTTGGTTTGGGTGTGGGTGTAGCAGGGCAAAACAGCACAACAATTAGAGGAACTATTACTTTAGATGACCAGCTGCGTTTAGAACCATATTTTGGATTTTCATATCTAAATCCGGACAAAGGGGACTCAAGAACGGATATTGAACTTGGTTCTGCTCTGCATATAATGGCACCAATCAATAATAAGATCCGTGCATATTATGGTGGTTTTGCAGGAATCAAAAATCATGACTATGGTAATGGTGATTCTGGAACAGTTTTAAATCTTGGACCGGTTGCAGGTGTTGAGTATGCTTTTGATCCACACTTCACTCTTGGTGCTGAAGTGCGTCTGAATGCAGGTTTTGGCGACTATACTACTATAGGTACGGATTCTGCAGTATTGTTGCGTTATTATTACTAGGAAGAGTTTCTTCCTTATTTGAGAGGAGTTTGTTATGGCGATAAGTCCTTTGGGAAATGTTGTTTTGGTCAACCAGATGACACCTGCTGCTACAGCTCCTCAAAATGCACACACCAACCGTGTGGAACTTCAAAACTTTATGGCTCAGGCTGCTGTACAGGAAAAAGATGAAAAAGTGTTGGAGATTCGTGAGGCTGAAGAGTCGCATGAAATCGATCCTGACCGTGAGCATCAACAACAAGAAGCGGATGAAGAGATGAAAAATATGTCTCAAAAACGCCGTGCACACTTCAAAGATGAAGAGGACTCTTCAGATACTCCCCCTTTACATAAATTAGATATTAAAGTCTGATTGGATATACTTACTTACTTTAAGATTTATAGGAATTTTTATGCGTATGTTTGAAAATAATAGAGAGCGGATTGTTACCGGTGTAGCACTTTTAGCTGCAGTTTTTGTGGTAGGCTGGATAGACAACTTCTTTGTGATGTGGTTTGTATTTGGTTTTATCTATCTTCTCGCATTTAAAGAGGCGGTACGACTTTTTGGTGTTGAAAAAGATAATCTTCTTCCCTATGCTGCTCTTCTTTGGCTTATTGCGGGTGTCTATCCGTATGGGGATGATCTGTTTGTTTTGGCGGGAGTTGGATATGCAAGTCTTGTTGCTTACAACAAAGAGGTGAAGTGGAGAGATTTTTTCCCGTTTTTATACCCTACTGCCGGACTTCTGTTTGTCTTTACGATGTATCAGGAGTACGGTGTGCTCTCTCTTTTATGGCTTTTGGCAGTCGTTGCTCTTACAGATATCGGTGCTTATGCGGTTGGTAAAAGTATTGGTAAAACGCCTTTTTGTGAAACAAGTCCAAATAAAACTCTAGAGGGTGTCTTTGGCGGCGTTGTGGTTGCTACGCTTGTGGGCGCATTTTTTGGGCTCTATGTTGTTGACTTTTGGACTGCGTTTATCATCTCCTTGGCCGTCTCTGCGACCTCTATCTTCGGTGATCTGTTTGAGTCTTCACTCAAACGCAGTGCAGGTGTCAAAGACAGTGGCGACCTTCTTCCCGGACATGGCGGTGTACTTGATAGAATAGATGGCTATCTTTTTGGCGGAATTGTAATGCTGGTACTGCTTCGAGGACTTGTTTAGGTGGTTCTTTTAGGCTCAACAGGTTCTATCGGGGTCAACGCTCTTTTAGTTGCTAAAAGATTTGGCATTGATGTTGAGGTACTTGTCTGCGGTAAAAACATCCAACTCTTAAACAAACAGATAGTCGAGCATAAACCTAAAGTTGTTGTTATCGCTGATGCGGCAGATAGTGGTAAGGTAAATCATCACTGCGTTTATGCAGGGGAAGAGGCGATACTTAGAGTAATTGAAGATGCTTCAAGTAAACTGGTCGTGAATGCGCTTGTGGGTTTTTTGGGGCTTCGTCCAACACTTAAAGCCATCGAGTGTGATAAAAAAGTAGCACTTGCAAATAAGGAATCTCTTGTTGCCTGTGGTGCCTTCATCGATACTTCAAAAATCCAGCCAATCGACAGCGAACACTTCGGACTTTGGTATCTTTTGCAGGAGAGACCCCTCAAGCGGATGATAATCACGGCAAGCGGTGGAGCATTTCGAGACTGGGATATAAAACGGCTTGAAAATGCAACGCTTGAAGATACGCAAAAACATCCAAACTGGTCTATGGGACAAAAGATCACCATAGACAGCGCTACCATGGTAAACAAGATGTTTGAACTTTTAGAGGCACGCTGGCTCTTTGGCGAAGGCGAGTATGATGCCATCATAGAGACACGTTCTCTTATTCATGCAATGATAGACTTTAAAGACGGTTCAACCACAGCACACTTTGCAAACGCAAGTATGCAGCTGCCGATTGCATATGCACTTGATGAAAAAATGGATGAGGGTATTTTAGAACATGTTGATTTACTCAAAGTAGGCTCTTTGGAGTTTCGAGAGATTACAAAAGAGCGTTATCCTGTCTGGCAGATAAAAGAGGAACTTTTAAACAATCCTCTTAAAGGTGTGGTTATAAACGCAGCAAATGAGGCTGCCATAGAGATGTTTATAAACAAAGAGATTGGTTTCATGGATATAAGTAAGCAGATTATAGATGCCTATGAAAGATTTGATAATTTACCTTCTAATGTAGATGATGTTTTCTTAGTTGATAAAGAGGTAAGAGCTTTTGTTCAAAAATATTGTAGATAGATTAATAGGACTCATTGAAAAATTTTCAGCTTTTGAAATCGTAATTTTTTTAACGACAGCTGTTGTTTTTGCCTCTATCTTTTGTGTTTACATTGTGACTCTGCTTGCTGGAGTAATGTATCGAGATATTTTTTTACTCTTTTCTATTGTACTGCCACTTTTACTTTCACCTCCTCTCATACTGCTTGTGATTAAGTTGACAAAGCATCTTTCTGAATACAAAAGCTTTCTCTCTCAAGAGATACAAAAGAGTAAAGAAAAAGATGTGATTATGTATGAGCAGGAGCGTTTTGTGTTTATGGGGGAGATGATGGCAAACATATCTCACCAGTGGAAACAGCCGCTCAATACGATAAACTTAAGTATTGTAGATGCTAAGGTTTCATCTTATGAGAGAGAGAAGGTAGAGAAATCATTTGAAATTATTGAGAACAATGTGAATTACCTTGCGACGACAGTAGATGATTTTTTATCTTTTTTTGATCAAAAACGCTATAAAGATTTAAAAAGTTTACCTGAAATTCTTTCTGAAGTAAGAAGCATATATGAGGGGACGATTATAGCAAACGGTATAGAGTTAAAAATGGAGTTGGCAAATGACGCAAAAGATATTTTGGTCGCTGCTTCTGTCATCCAGATTATTTTAAATTTGCTCTCAAATGCTAAAGATGCTTTAGCTGATGAGCCTCAAAGTAAAAGGATTGTACTGCGTTTGATTACACTTGATAATATGCTGAAAATCAGATGTTGTGATAGTGGCAAAGGGGTGAGAGAAGATGTTATGAAAAGTATTTTTGACCCCTACTTCACAACAAAAGAGAAAAAACAGGGAACGGGTCTGGGGCTGTATATGTCCAAACAGATTGCGCATGTTGTCTTTGATGGAGATATTTATGTAGATATGTTTAACCATGCCTGTTTTATTGTTGATTTGCCTTATGGTGAAAATTGTACCTTGGAGAAAAAATGATACTAAGTATTGAGAGCTCGTGTGATGATAGTGCCATTGCGATAACTGAGATAGAGACAAAGCGACTAGTTTTTCATAAAAAGATATCCCAAGAGATTGAGCACAGTATATATGGTGGTGTTGTTCCAGAGCTTGCCGCGCGTCTGCATGCCGAAGCTCTGCCAAAGATTCTTGCAGAGTGTGAGCCTTATTTTGACAAACTCAAAGCTGTGGCAGTCACATCTTCTCCCGGTCTTGCTGTAACGCTCATTGAAGGTATCACTTTGGCAAAAGCAGTGAGTGTGGCTCTTGATATTCCAATCATTGGGGTAAATCATCTTATAGGGCATATATACTCTCTTTTTATAGAGAAAGAAACACTATTTCCTCTTACTGTTTTACTTGTTTCTGGCGGACATACACAGGTGATGGAAGTTAAAAGTCTCAACGATATTCAAACAGTTGCCAAGAGTATGGATGACAGTTTTGGTGAGAGCTTTGACAAGGTGGCCAAAATGATGGGGCTTGGTTATCCCGGTGGTCCAGCCATACAAAATCTTGCTAAAGAGGGGGATAGAAAGAGATATGATTTCACAGTACCGCTTTTGAGAACTCCAAAGTTTGCTTTTAGTTACTCGGGGCTGAAAAATGCAGTACGTTTAGCTGTAGAGGATGCACAAAAAGAGGACTACAAAGATATCGCCGCATCGTTTGAGCATATAGCTACGAAACATCTGACACATAAACTCAAAAAGTATTTTCAAAACCATCCTCCAAAAACTTTTGCCATTGTAGGAGGTGCGAGTGCAAACCTCTACCTGCGTTCACAGATAGAAGAGATACTCAGACCTCATGGAGCAAGGTTGCTTTTGAGCGAACTGCAGTACTGTTCTGATAATGCGGCAATGATAGGAAGAGTAGCGATAGATATGTATCGGGCTAAAATGTTTAGTTCACTAAATGAGTTAAATGCTGTTGCAAAAAGTAGCTTATAACTTAAAATAAACTTATATGTAAAGGTTTGTTTACTAAATAAGACAAAAATTATCCGAATTAAAATATACTTCTACTACAAAAAGGTTAAGAAGTTCTTTTTTCAAAAAATGCAAAGCATTTTGGGCTTCCTGCCGAAGGGAATAGATTGTTAGAAATTAACAAAAGTTTCCCTTCATTTTATAAAATTAAAAAAAAGGATTTGAATATGGCAACAACTAAATTCAAAGGTACGGACGTAGAGTTATTAGGTAATGAAGTAAATGTTGGAGATAAAGCTCCTGAGGTAACAGTTGTAAACTCTGATGGTTTAGGTGATGTTAAAGTTGGTGGTGCTCAAGGCGTTAAACAACTTATCATTGTTGTTCCTTCACTAGATACTGGTGTATGTGCTACTGAAACTCGTAACTTTAATGCTAAAGCTTCTGAGCTTGAGGGTGTTAAAACTACTGTTGTTTCTATGGACCTTCCATTTGCTGCAGGACGTTTTTGTTCAGCTGAAGGAATCGACAAATTAACTGTTGCTTCTGACTTCAGAAACAAAGATTTCGCTAACGCTTACGGTGTACTTTTAGGTGGATCTGTTCTTGCTGGTGTTACAGCTCGTGCTATCTTCGTAGTAGATGCTGACGGTATCGTTACTTACAAAGAGATCGTTCCAGAAATCACTGAAGAACCACAATACGACGCTGCAATAGAAGCTGCAAAAAAATAGTTTGTGCTTTTTAATTAAATGTCACTTTTGTGGCATTTAAACCTCTTCCCAAAATCTTTTCACATATAAAAAATTATTATCTTTAAGAATACAAATATTTAACTCTGATATAATATGCAAAAATATTATAATGAGGCTACCATGAAAAAAATAGTATCTACTTTAGCACTTGGTGCATTAATGGCTACAACTGCAAGTGCTGATTTAACACGAGTAGAAGCTGGTGTCGGCGCATGGAGTTATAAACCTAGTGGAATTATCACATATACAGATAATGATGGAACTTTAACAAATACTTCTGCTGAAAAAGAACAAACTTCAGCTTACCTTTGGTTACTTATTAAACATCCTATCCCAATTCTACCAAATCTTAGACTTGAATATGCAACAATACATGATGATGGCACAGGTTCTGGTAAATATGATGGTATTGATTTTGGTGTAGATACTCCAACAACTATGGATTTAACGCAGTATGACATTATTCCTTATTACAACATCTTAGATAATACTTTTTGGACAACTATTGATATAGGTGTAGATATTAAAGTTGCTGATTATAAGTATCATGCGAAGCAGGTAACTCCAATAACTGTTGGAAGTATTTCTGGAGTAACTGAAGATTATAATGACAATGGTACTGTAGTTGTTCCTCTTTTATATCTAAGAGGACGTGTTGAAATTCCTATGACAGATATTGGTTTTGAAGCTGATGCAAAGTATGTCTCATACGATGGAGATACTGTTTATGATGCTCGTGCTAAGATTGATTATACTTTGAGTTTTTTACCTGTTGTGCAACCTGCTATTGAGATAGGTTATAGAGTTCAAAAGTATGATTTTACAAGTGAAGATAAAAAAACATATATGAATATGGATTTCAAAGGTCTTTACATGGGGATAATGGCTAGATTCTAATATTTATTTAAAAGTGAGATAACTTTTATCTAAGATGATTATCTCACACTCAAGCTTTATGTTAAACTTCTCTTTTACCCTTTTTTGTGCCTCTTGGATGAGGTACATTGCATCTTCAAACTTCCCATCTCCACTGTTTACCAAAAAGTTTGCATGTTCCAGGCTAAAAGACATATCCCCTTTTTTGACCCCTTTGAGACCAACAGCTTCGATGAGCCTTCCTGCATAATCACCTTGTGGATTTTTAAAACAGCTTCCTGCACTTGGAGTGGAAGGTTGATTTGCTCGCATCTTTTTAAACATCTCTACTTTTGCAAGATCAAATCCAAAATTGAGTTGAAAACTTGCTTCTAAAATAGGCTCATTGATAGATGTATATCTATAGCCATGCTCTATATCTTGTTTGCTTTTTTTTCCAAAAGGGGTAGTAATATCAAGAAGATTATTAAATATTTCAAACTCTTTAAGTCCTGCATTCATACAGACAAGTCCTCCGAGTTTACCCGGAAGATGAGAAAGAAATTCAAAATCGGCAATATTATGTTTTTTACAAAAGGATGCAATCTTACCGGACGGGGTTGCTCCTCCAATCTTTAGGGTATTATCCTCTATCTTTATATAATCATATTTTTTAGAGAGCATTGCAAGCGGAGGAGGGTTGTTGCCAATGAGAATGTTGTTACAAGAGCCTACTAGGTAGTACTTGTCAAACGCAGTAAAATCATCCTCTAAAATAGCAACATCAAAGGAGCCCCCAATTTTAAATGAGGAGTATTTGGAAAAATTTATTGATTTGTAGTGCATTACTCAACAAAAGTGGGAATGAGGTTAAAGACATTGAGCGAGAAGTCTGTCATCTCATTAAGCATCCACGGCATAGTAAGAACGATAACAATGACAACACCGATGATTTTAGGAATAAAGGAGAGTGTCATCTCATTGATCTGTGTTGTTGCTTGAAAGATACTCACTGCAAGACCTAAAAACATACCTGTAAGCAGTCCGGGCAGTGCAAGATAGAGTGCTATTTGAAAAGTCTGTACTCCCAGTGCTATGAGCTTTGCTTCCATTTTATGAATTCCTTAACTCTTTATACTCACTCGGAATGAGGTAATCTTCAATTTTTACAGGGGTATCATAAAACCCATGTTTGTATCCAATTTCAAAAAGTTTATCTATTGCTTTGTACTGTAAAGGAGAGAGTGTAATGGAATCATCATTTGCATAGAGCTCAAGGTATTTATCAAGTGTAGGGGCATCGATTCTCACAAGATCACGTTCTAAAAGCATTTGTGAGAGTTTCTCTTTATGGTCACGTGCTACCTGAACGGCTTTTGTAAGTGTCGCTTCATACTCTATGGCACGGTTAAGAGGTAAAGAGCGGCGAATTGCCATACCACCAAGAGGAAGAGGAAGTTCATCACCTGCGAGTTCTTGCCAGATATCCCACATCTCACGCTCAACTTCCAACTCATCCGCATAGGTTAAGATACTCTCATGAATTAACACGCCGGCATCAACTTTGCCATCAATTACAGCCTGTTCTATCTCTAAAAAGTTCATATATGTGACACGTGCATCAGGATATGCGATACGAAAAAGCATTGCGTTTGTAGTATGTTTTCCACTGAGTGCTACTTTGAAATTTCGTTTGAGCTTTACACCGCTGCGTTTAATAAGTTTCGGGCCATAACCTTCGCCAAAACTAACAGCTGTACGAAGAGGTGCATACTCCTCTCTTATGTGCGGATACAGAGCAAAACTGATCGCAACTATGTCGTAAACTCCATTAAGAGCATCTTCATTAAGTGTTTGAATGTCT
>Ga0256836_1000757_pt1 | contig 16103 bp, 8 predicted proteins | sample 4561380metaG_FD_185974 | JGI IMG/M metagenome (GOLD analysis project Ga0256836, IMG submission 185974) | Hydrothermal vent microbial communities from Guaymas Basin, Mexico - 4561-380 | ecosystem: Environmental > Aquatic > Marine > Hydrothermal vents | place: Mexico: Guaymas Basin | collected...
AATAATAGTTGATTTGTAGTTTCTTCCTTAATAACACCTCTAGCTACAGTGCCATTCTCTAACCTCAATACCCTATCTCTAAGATTCTTATTTTCATCTATAAGCAGTAAAATAGCCTTTTCTTGAATCTGTAAGGCTTTCTCTATAGAATATAATTTTTCTTTTTGAACATCTATAGTTTTAGAAACCATAATTGGTTCATCTGCATATACATTTATTAACATAATCGCTAATATTACAAATATTTTATGTATCATTATTTACTCCATCATCTTTCCTGCATTAATTGCAGCATTTATTACCGTACTTGTGTTAAAACTTTTCTGAGTGTTCCAGTTCATCTGTTTCAGCATGTAATCTTTCATCTCCTCATAATTTATACATTTATTGTTGGGATTTGGTATCACATTATCTGCACAAGGTGAAAAATTTATACTACTTAAATCCTCTAGTTCAATTGCTGAACATCCATCTGCTTTAAAGTTATAACCTAATTGTTGGTATATTTGTCCTGCTAACATTCTAGTTATTCTTCCATTATAGCAACAGTATGTTTTAAAATCTCTCACACAAGAAGATAGAAATTTAGATGCACATCCTGTATCTTTATAAAAACAATTATTATAAGCTATAAAATCACTTCCTAAACCATAAGTATCTCCAGTAAATTTATTGTTTACATTTAAAGCATTAGTTAATTTCAATAATTTCATAGCTTCTTTTGGATTATGAGAGGATGCACACTCTTTATCTACACATTGGTCGCAACTGTCAAAAGTCTGAGTTATTAATTTCATTGCTACATTTGCAATAAATCCTGCTACTGGATATGAATAACTTATCGCAGCAACTGCAGCACCTCCTGCTTGCTCAACACCTATTCCACCACCACCAGATGGATGTTCTTTTTCTAGTTCATCTAAATAAGCCATTTCCCCTTTTCTAAATCCATTGACCCACTGAGCACAGTTCATTCCATCAGTATTTTCACTCCAATCATGTGTCATATCTAAACAAGTATCTTCTGCTTCTTTGTATTTTATAAGACCTAAATCAGGATCATTATTAGGATTATTACTATCATCAAACATATTTCCTACAACACTTGCTGGAGTATGCCCTAATTCTACGAGACAAGAACCATAGAAATCTGAACATTCGTTTGTTCCTGTAGATGTAGGTATATTTGAATTTGCATATTTTTTATCATCTCCTCCAGTTAATGCTCCTCCTATTTCTGCTGCAGTTTTCACTTCTTTAGCATATTTAAAAGTACCAGCTGAAGCTTCTATACCACTGCTTGAAATTTCTGCCAATGTATCTGCATTGTTTAATTCACCTAGTGCTGATGGAGCACTTCCAACTACTCCTGCACTTCTTGTTGCACCCTCTGTAATTCCAGTTGCTTCACCAGCCCAGCTTACAGCTCCATCTACAGTAGTTTGAAAACCACCAATATTAGCAGAATAAGCAGCCGACAATGCACTCATCCAAAACATCGGATCTTCAAGCCAACTAAAATCTGAATAAAGCCCACTTTCACATCTTAATTCCTGAGCTCCAAATATTTTAATTGAATCATTAAATGCTAATGATTGCCCTACTCCTTTAAAAAAGTCTTTTGAGAAGTCTTTATCATCATAATCTGAATATAAATTTCCAAAGTCTAGTGTTTCACACTCCTTATATATCTTCATCTCATCACAACTATTTACAACACTTTCATCTTCACAGCTATATACTACATCTTTCATTGTAGATACATTTTTGTTATCTCTATCTGTAACAAAGTTTGTTTCTTTCTCAGAAGTTTGAGTACAGTTATTAGGTAAATCACAGTTTTGCCAAGTTGTGTAGCATCTATATTTTCTGATTTGATTTGATGGTACTATTGAGATTGAAAAAGCACTAGGATTTTTGATATAAGTAGCAGCAGGTAATGTAATATCAAAATTTATAGAATTTTTATTATTTGGACTTATATCTAAATCTTTTATAATCATACGATTAAAAGGTTTAAAATTATCTCCAAAATATGCTTCATAATATTCTTTGTAAATATCTAACATCTTGTCATAAAGCTCTTTATTAGCATTTGCATTTCTACCACCATCTAACTTAACTAAATTAGTATAATAAAGAGTTAGATAATCTTTCATAATCTCTCTTACTTTATTTTCTATCAAAGGCTTAATATAATTATCAGATACAACACTTACACCATTTCCATCTTCTGTAGCTAGTCTGTATCTTACATTATCATCCCCACTGATATATGGAGATATAGATTCTGAATCTCTATGATTGTTATTTTTCATCCAAACATCCAATTCATCTACTATTGCAGATGTTGTTACATTTAGTTTTTTAGCTGTACTTGTCCAAGATGAATCAGATGCAGGTATTGTATTATCGTACCAATGTGTTAAATCATGTCCACTTGTTTGACATGTTGTAGAGTCTGTTCCAGTAGGAGTTACAGAGTAATCATCACAACTATAACCACCCCAAGATTTAAAAATACCACTTGTAGTTCCATTAATTTTTTTAGATTTTTCTATACCATAGTTATCATTTGTTGTGTACCATGTATAGCTTCCATTACAAGAATTATCATAATCATTATTTACATCACTTTCTGAATCTCCACTAGGATTAACTTGTGAACCATAGTGTGCATTGACATATCCACTACACTGACCAGTACATAAACTTCCTGATGTTCCATAAGTATTACATGCACCAGATTGTGTTTTTGTGCATGGCTCATAACCACCACTACAGCACGAACCACAACTTGTACTTGATCCACCCTCATCATCTGTTGTGGTAACACAGTTACAGTCATAGGTGGTTAAACAACTATTATAACAGGTTGAATCATAAGTGCAAGAATAAGAACCACTAACTCTTGAATGCCAATCATCCCACTTACTAACCCCATCTCTAGTATTAGATTGATACTTATAAGTTATCGTTAAATCATCTAAATGGTCTTTAATCATATTTCTTGTCTTATTTTTTATAGTATCTAGTTCATCTTGAAAATATGTCAAACTTGTTGTTGATTCAGCATCTTTATAATGTGTTTCAAGATTATCTAGTGCTGTTTGGTAATCACCACATTCAGATTTAAAAGAAGCTTCATAGTTACCATAAGCAGTAGTAGTGGAATACCTACTAGAACTTTTATTTAAATAATCTCTTACTGTATCTTCCACCTCTTGAAAATCATCATACACATCTTTTGTTTGCTTAAGAACTTCTGTCAACCTTTTATCATCAAGGTCTTTTAAAAGTATTTCCAATCTTGAATCTATCTTATTTAAAAAAGTTGTTCTGACCCTTTTCTCATCTAAACTTGAAATTCTAGCTACTTCAAAACTCTCTATTCCCTCATCAAAAGAGTTTTTAGTAGTATCAACTATAACTGGTTCAAATTTTAAAATACTCTTATCATCTATCAATTCAGGAAATGTACCTACTGTAGCACTAGCAGCACTTGAAAAACTACTATTACTTAATTTTTCTTCATAAAGTTTTTCTTCTAGCAAAGAGTAAATAAGAGATGCATTACTATCTTTTAAATCTTCCAAATAATCAATATGTTTATCCTCATCTAATTGATACTTATTTGCTTCTTTTAAAATTCTTAAAATATTGTTTGTAGTGTTATCTATTAAAGCATCATAATCCTTTATTTTTTCATCTACAATACTAGGAATAGCTGTAATAACTTTATTCTTAAACTCATCCGAAAAAGCATTATAATCTAAATTGGTACTCAATAAATCAACACCTACTAATGGGTAGTTAGTGCCATCATTTACAGGAAGATATTTAACAATAGTATCTAAGTAAGTATTATTATTGAATAATTCAAATTGATATGTTCCTGCATGTGGTAATATAAAAGAAGCACTATAAATATCAATACCAGTAGATAATGTGGGTTCTAATGTTTTAGTAAGTTCTTTATATCCGTGTATAGGTAATACATTACCACCATCTTCACAGGAATTAGTACCATAGTAAGTATCTATTTTAGTAGAAACAAATGATTCTGCTGTAGGTTTAGAGTTTGTATCATATACAACTAAAATATCGTTTTGTTGTAAGTTCATTTGCATTGTGTAATCTATTTTTAAAGGTGTGTATCTACCCTCTTTTTCAGTTGTTTCATCTGTTCTCCAATGATATTGTAATATATCCAAGTTTGATACAAATGGTTCAGTATATACTACACTTTGCATTACAACCCTTGTATATTTCTTTTTAAGAATAGAACCCTCTTTCCAAGTCCAAGACTTTATATCATTTTCATGTTTAACCTCACAAGATTGTGTTTCATTGCAATAATCAATTGTAGTTTTATATAGATTGTCCAATACTGTATCTAATCCATTATCTTCCCATCTTAATTTTGCACCAAAAAATTTAGCTATTGCAGATACATTTAAATTAATAATGTAGTAACCTTTTTTAGTTTTAGCCATGGAATAAGGAAAAAATAGAGCAGCAAGCAATTCATCATGTACAAAATTATCTTTTCTTCTATATACCACAAATTCAGTATAGTCATCTGTACTATAGCCCTCCCCTGATGCAAAGCCTATAGTTACACTATTATCTTGTAAAGAATCTGTAAGAGAGTTTATTCTTACACAATCTTTATTTTCTCTATATATATCTGTTTGGTCTCCACATTGAGTATTTACAGTAAATTCTTCAAAGTTTCTAGCTAAATCTTTACAAGTTCTAACACTTGAATTTTTAACTACTTTGTCAGTTTTTTTGATACAAGTAGCTTCTATAGTACATATACTGTTTTTAGTACATCTTAAATCTGCTGCATCTGCTCTGTTACAAGCTGTTTGTGCATCAGAAGACAATCTTTCATTAAAACCATCATTATCATTATCGTAATCACAATAAACCCAATTTACATAATTGGATATACCACCAGCATCACTTACTGTTTCACAAGCTGTAGAGTCTTGTTTTTCTAAACAATCACTTAAACTTTTTTGAAGTGATGATGCAACACCACTTTTAAAACACATAACTGGGCTTTCTTGTATTCGCTCAGTGTTGGTACACACATCTACTTCACCATTATAAGGGCATTGATACTGTAGTAGCTTATATGGTATCATCTTCTTTTGAGATGAAGTGTTGCTTACTGTTGGATTTTCTTCTGTACCATCCCCATAATACCAATCAGTAGATATTAAATCTCTACCCTCTACTGTTTTATCTGTCTCTAACTTACACCCCTTAACAGTTTCCATTATATAAGGATATGTAGATTCTTCTAATGCAGTTTTAGATGGATAACTACCACAAGTCGTACTTAAACAACTTAAAAATATAGAAAAGTCATCCCCATTTTTTAAACTCTCTATAGAATCACTTGCTGTATCTTTATAGTATTTGGTACACTCTTCATTTTTATAAATATCATAGTAAATTAAACATTGTGCATTAAGATTTTCAGTCTCATCACTTACTTTAATACTTTTTGTTGGTTTAGCAAAAGCTGATGATGAACCTAATAAAGCACTAACTGCCACAAAACTTCTATAGTTCTGAGAAAATATCATCGACAATGAAACAACTAAATTTGTAATTTTTTTAAACATTCTAATTTCCTAATTCCACATTTCCATTAATAATAGAAAAACCTTTATCAAATTTTTTAGTTTCTTTACAAATATCAACTACCCTAGAAACTCCAACAGATATATTGTCTATAAAGTTAAATCCACTATCTACATCATTACACACATAAGTCCTTTTTATTTTCCACCATGGCTTACAGATTTTTTTATATCTTTTTACTGTTACAAATCTATCTTTTTTACAATTTTCTATATTATTAGGGTCATCTTCAGTATCTGTAGGACAAGTTGGTGCTTTAGTACAAATATGTTTGATACCATCTTCCTTTAGTGTTCCTTGAGGACAGTTGAATGAAAGTAGAGACTTTGTTAAGACAATATTTTCTGCAACACCTACTTCACTATTTGCTTCTATGTATTTCTCTGCTATAGCTGACCATGTATTATCACCTTTTACAGAAACCAAAATATAAGAACTTCTAAATGCTGCATTATCCAAATAATAACTACTTCCTCCAAAAGATTTTAATTTATCATTAAAAGTTGTTTTATCATTTGGAACCCATGCATCTATAGTATTTATGATTATTGTTGTATTTTTTTGAGCATTATTATATGTATCTTCTAGTTTGGTAATTAAATTTAATTTAGCAGTTCCATTTCCCCATACATCATAAACCTCTGAAGATATTAATTTATCATCTGCATCTAAAACTGTTAATCTCACACCTCTATTGTTGCCATCTAAGGATACACCGTCAATAGTAACTCCGACTGCATCAAATCCATTTTCTTCTGCAATTTTTCTCTCTGCTTTGGTTATTGTTTCAATACCGAAACCTAGATAGTTTGGGTCAAATAAATTATGAGCAGTAATAAAACCACTTATTGGAACACCTTTATAGTAAGCATATTCATCATCTTCATAACCTAGCGATTTAACTTTTATAGTTTTTGTAGGTATTTGTGTATATTCATATTCTGCATTTTTTTCACAAAGCTTTGTATTTTCATTATAAATTCCAAAATCAAGACAAGTTGTTTTAGGAAAATCATCACTTACTGTTACTACATCTGTTTGCAGATAGCTTCTACACTCTTCCCAAGGTGTATATCCATACCCAGCATTTAATGTATAATCAGAAGTAGAAGAGTTGATTTTAGAATCTAACCCTGTATTTTTAATATATACATCTACATCATCACTATCCTCAATACCTTTGTAAAATGGTATTGGTATATTTTTATCTATATTAATTCTATTAAATATTTCTGCAGGAACAGTATTGCTTAGTATTTGTTCTACCTGATTAGATGTTTTTGTAATTAACCCTGTAGTACCTTTTATATCTTTTCTAGCAAAGCTTATCTGTGAATCAGTATTTGTACCATCTATATTAACATTTAGCTTCTCAACTGTTGGAACATAATCACTTGATAAATATTGTTGTGCAAGTGCTACTTTAGATGTATTTGTTGCATTACTACTTAAACACTCCCCATTATCAGCAATGGTTATATTTTCCGTTTTATTTGTTTTTACACCTCTTTCGTCTATATAATCATAATTTATTTTATTACCAAGAAATTTAATTGATTGAGAGATACTTTTAACAGCAGTGGGGTTGCATACAAATGTATCTGATATTCTAATGCTTTTATCTGCAAAGCCATCTCCATCTAAGTCTAAATCTAAATATATTCCCATACTAGGGTAATAAATATTCATATTTGCACAACTTGTCATAGTGTCAGATGGTACATATCCTGATATTAAATTGTTAGAACTACTCAGCAGGTTCTCATCTGCTTTTCCTAAACCTATTTGGTATTTATTATCTATAGTAACTGTATTGTAAGTTATAACCAACTCATCATCTTTTATAAGATTTTTAAGGCTAATACCTGAATTATCTCCACTTAGATATACATTACCATTACTTTGAACAAGTAGATTTGAATAATCCTCTTGAGATGAATCTGCATTAAATCTTTTAATTGTAATATCACTTTTAAATGTTGCTATCTCATCCCCTATCCTAATCTTCGCATTTATAAAAGGCAATGTTTTTTCAGAGGTTACAAAGCAACTAGCATTACAAGAGTCATAATCATAATATACAGTATCTTTTAAATTAACAGGTGGAACTATATTTTCTTCACAATTACCTGAAACTACAGTATTATCATCTAACTCTTTGCAGTATTGTAAACAACTTTTCTTACTATTGAAAAATTGATTATTTATATCACATTTAACATAAGTATTTTTACATAGTATCTCTGAACTATCTACTAATGGTGTTATAAACTTAATCTCATTAGTAACTTCATTTTTTAAGTATAAGAAGTAGTAACCGTTTTGATTAGAAACATTTAGTAGAGGGTTTGATTTTGTGTAACAACGACCAGATTCATCAATAGAAGCATTTGCTTCAGGGCAATTTGTAGGTGTAAAATCATTCTCAGCAGGGAATGGATTATTATCTGCAATATCCTTAGCTATACATTTATTTGCTACAGCATCATAATACTCGGTATCACTACAAGCATTACCATTATAAGCTCTATTGTCAGCAGCAGCTAATTTAACTATATAGTTATCCCCTCTTTTTGCTAGATAAACATTATCATCTTTTATTTTACTGTTATCTTCAAATGCAGATGTAACTATATCTTTGTTTGAATTTATTTTAAAATGGTTAGGTTTAAAATATCCACCAAAAGCATTAATGCTCTCAGAACCTTTCCAAGTTGTAACGGTATCACTTAGTAATTTTGTAGCAGCAGATCTATCTACATAATCCCACACAAAATATTTCTTTGTGCCACTTTTAAAATCATCCCAAAGCAAATCTAATAAATCATTTACTGTTTTGTCTTTCATATTAGATGCTTTATCTACATAAGCAAAGAGGTAATAGTATGTATAACCAGCTAGTGAATCTGTTTCTACTCCAAAAGATTTAGAGTTTATTTTAATTGGTCTACTGATTAAGCTTTCTGAATTTTTTAGTGATTTTAGAAACATAAAGTTAGTAGATAGTTTTTTATTATATATATATTTATTTACTATCACATCAGAAGTTTCTCTTTTATCACTTTCAGAAGTTTCAGATGATACCCCAAAACTCATAGTCTTTTTATCAAAAACCCCTTTTCTAGCAAGTGATAGATTATTTAAGAATGAGTTAAATATAGGTTCTGATGGATTTTTATCTGCTATATCTTCCATATAATAGATATTTTCTTGCATCCTATGAGGTGTTTCTAAAATTGCTTGCTTAAAGTTATTATCCAGGGTTGATTGTGCTGTTCCAGCTTGTAAATCCTTTAACCACCATAAAAACCCACCTAAGTCAGGTTCTCTACCTAAATATTTTAGATATTCATTATAAAGAAATTCACTATCTTCATCTTGTATTTTTACATCTCCACCTGTTGAAGTTACTAATCTAAGTGTTTGTGTATTATCCATTAAATAAAAATTAGTTTTATATGTAGTGTTTTCATCTTTAACTAAAGGCTCTTTCACTTCAAAAAGTCCTATAGATATACCTATCGTATCATCATCTGCTAATGATTTATCATAAACAGCATCTTCTATCCTTTGTAGGGTAGATAAACTACTATCACTCTTTATATTATCAACTTCACCAAAGGTTGGTTCTCTTTGTAAAACTTTAGAGTATGCTAGATATATATTATTCTCTTGGTCTGTTGTAATATTGGCATCAGAAAATATTTTTTCATTATCAACTGTAAAATATTTTTGATTGAATTTAGTTAGGATATAAACACTCATATCTGTAAAATTTCTACCTGTAGTTACTGCTAAAGATTTATGAAAATCATCACTTTCTTTAAAAGAAAAATCTTGAAATAAAGTGTTATCATTTAAAAGTGGTGTAGAATCTATCCTATATTGATTTGAGCCATTTCTAAGCATATCTGTAAAAGCATAAGACACTTCAACTGCTTTTTCATTATTTAATACTGATTCATCTTCGCTAAAGCCTAGATTAGGTCTAAAACCATCTTGTAATATATAATTCTTTATGTAGTATTTAGATATTTCTTCATTTGATATAGAATATTCCTCTTGTAACTTACAAGCACCATCTTCTACAGCTTGTTGTAGCGATATTCTTGCACCATTTATTGCTACAGTTTTATCTTTACAATAGTTATGAATAGTAGAACCATTTGTGTTTTGCATAGATTGTTTCATCATCTTCAAACAGTCATGCTCTAAAGAACAAGCAGAGTTACAAGAATCTTCATAAGTATAATATTTGTTATCTAACGATGGTATAGGACATTTATACTTTTTTTCCTTTGATTTAAAAACTACTGTATAGAGATTAGATGCATCATAACTTTTTAGAAATTCTTGACCACTTGCTTTTATCCAATAAGATATTTTAGGAGTTATCACAAAACTATTACCCTCAGTTGCTACATCAAATTTATCAGTACCCATAAATTCAACATGAAATTCTAAATTATTTGCTAAACGATTTATTGATGGAACTATAGTAGTATCCCAAGTAATATCACTATTTTCTAAATTTTTATCTATAATTACAGTATCTAAAACTGTACCTGTAGTAGATTTTTTATATAAGATTATTTGATTTGCTCTATCCATATTTAAGATATTATGCATAACAGTGTTATACATACTATCATCTAAGTAGTTTAGGTTTTTAATAAACTCAGTAAATATCTCAATGTCATTTTCATTACAAGTTTGAGTATTGATACAATTGCTTTTACATGTATTGTATGCTGTGTCTTTTCCATTAGTAGAAGCATATACATATTTTGTGGCTAAACTAGGATTGGATTTTAAAAGAGGGTCTGTTTCACATACATAGTAAGTAAGTAGATGTGAATCTTCCCTCTCAATATAACAATCTACTGGTATATTTAAATTGTTGTAACTAATAGAATTTATTGAATCCTCAATTAGGTTTCCAACCATTGTAGTATCAACTGAAGCTATACTATCTCCTAAAACATTAGCTGCATTATTATTGTTTAAAATCTTATTACTTTGAAGTGCTGTACCATCTCCACTATCTATTGCATCTAAACCTACACTCATCTGTTTAGCAAAAATAGAGTTTGGATCAGAGAATAAATCACTTTGTTCTAAATTCAATATTACATCACCATCAAATACACTATTTTTCGCTTTCATCTCACTTAAAAAGGCTCTTGGATTGTTTGTAGGGTCATTTTTAAGATATTTATCATCAATTTCAGTTTCTGCAACAAATAATCGTATTTTCGCACTATCAGATTTTAATTGATGATTATCTATTGCATGTATTTTTATTTCTACCTCTTGGCAGTTGGGCATTGTATAATTATCATTTACTTGACAAGTTGATGATGTAGCAACTGTAAAATCTTTATCTACTTCACAAGCAAGTTGGTTGGAATGGAAAATTTCACAAAACACTAATTTACCATCTAGTTCGGATTTATTATCTATCTCAAAAAAGATTTCATCATTATCATCAGGGTCTCGACCTACTAAGGTATGGTAGAACATATTACCTGCAAATGTACCTATTTTTTCAGCTTTATTGATTACATAGGGTTTATGATTTGTATCTGTTATCTCAAGAGAAATTAAATTTAAAACAAGTAGTGTAGTGATTATTGATAGTATTTTTAACATCTTAGTTATCCGTTGGTGAAAATTCACTTATAATTAAGTGAGTATCTTTTTGCTGTATGATTACAGGTATGCACTTTAAATTAAACTTTTGCATAATTAGTTTACTTGCTTTACCTATGTTTATATTATTTAATTCAGGAAATTTATTTTCTATATCTTTTTTGGCATTATATAGATTACCATTGACTATATTTATTCTTATGTTTTTTTCTTTATAAGCATTAATAAGTTCAATTAAAAGCTCTTTATCATCTTCAGTGTTATAATTTATAAAAAAGATATATCCATTCAATGGGTTTCTCTCTAATAGTTTATATCTATCACCTTTTTTAGCAATATATTGACCTTTAAAAAATATATCCTCCTGTACTGTAAATTCCATCTTATTGATAAAACTTTTTTTTTCTTTACAAACTGGAAAGTTTATATTGTTTTGAAATTGTCTTTGAACTGCTTTTTGTAGTGTTTTTTTAACATTATGATTTGCTAGGTATTCATCTAGTCTTGTTTTTATTAAATCAAGCATATCATCCTCTTTTACATCATAAACCTTACCTTGCACACCAAAACTATATGGTTGTTCTATAGCAATAGCTGAAGTTGTAAATACTAAAATTATTAGAATAATATACTTGTTTAACATATTTTTAATTACCTTTGATTATTTTTTAGATACTCGTTAATAGCACTATCTTGTTTATTTATAAGCTGTTGTTTAATAGCTTCTCTAAACTCTTTTGAAGCCTTTAACTCTTTTGCTTTAGGTGTTTTTGTAGTAAAGGTTGTGTTTTTAGTATTTTTGTAGAATAAAATAGCTAATTGACATCTTCTTTTGCCTATTTTAATTATTTTATCTGTATCATTCACTCCCATTCTATCTGATGCTATAGATAAATATGTATCATTTGTTTTTTGGTCACAATAGTCTTTAACTATCCCTAAATAATATAATGCAGCATCTCTATCTCTTGCTATTCCATTACCATGCACATAACCTAACCCTAAGATATATGTTCCATACAAGTAACCATCATCACTTAAAGATTTAGCTAATATATATCTGTATTCTCCATGATCCATATTTGAATTTACTAGATAATTCATAGCTATCATAGAAGCTCTAGGTTCACCTAATAATCCAGCTGCAATAAGATAACTCATTGATTTCTTTTTAGCTGTTTGTGATGTGTAGGCATATTTATTACCAGTATCATCTTTTACATATTTAACTGTACCTTTACTATTATAGAGTTCAAGACCTTTTTTAAATAGTTCTTTTGCACTTTGTTTAGATTCCTCTTTACTTAGATGCAGTTGCTTTACTAAAAAAGTACCATAGTCTTCCATTTTTAGGTTTTCACTATTTATTTCGGATGCTTGCAGATTAAGTAGCAACACACTAGATACAATTAAAAGTTTTATAATTTTCATATTTTTAGTCTCCCATTAGATTTGATACACCAACACAACATACTTTTCTTCTCCAAAGAGTAAAAATTCTATCTTGATAACTTACAATTTGTTTAAAATTACCCCATTTAATACTAGATGAACCAAGAGTAATAATATCATCTGTTGCTGTTGGATAGGATATTTGTAAGAAATATTGGTTTTTGATAAGTTTTGGAAAATAGTTTATAGAACTACCACAAGCTATTGTTTTTGCAGTAGAGTATAAAGCACCACCTGAAACATAAGGCATATTGTCTGGAGTGGAAATAGTTTGTTTCATATTATAACTCATGTGATTCCAATCTAAAATGGCAGCAGCTAATGCAGCATCATCTTGTACTGGATTTTCAGTTACTGGTCGCCCTGTTCCTAAAATTCTTCCTTGCCAACAACCATTACACCAAGAAAGATACTCACTAGGTGTTCCAAGTGTAGATTTAACACAATCATACAAACAAGCTGTTTGTGCTATAGGATTTGAATATAATATATTCTCAGGGTGCATTAATGCAGCTGTAAAATCATCATACCAATTTGGAAACAATTCCCCTATAAAAGGTAAATCTATCGGTATTTCACTATCTACACATAGTTGGTCTAAACCAATATTAAGTAGTGCAAATACTGGATATTGAAAATAATGACCATTTCTATATTCTTCAGGTACTCCCCTCTTTTTAAACTTTGCAGTACCACCTTTTCTAGTATCTCCCTCAAAACAAGGAAAATGAAAAGGCTCACTTACTAACTCAATAAAACCTACAGGCATAGTAGTTCTTATTTTAAGTCCTACATCATTTGCTACTGCACCATCAGCTTCTGAACAACTACATATTGCCCCACCCTCTCCATCTCCATAACTACCTATAAGCATATCATCAAACATAAAAGCCCAGTTAATAGTTGAGAATGGATTAGTGCATGGTTTTTCTCCTAGTGAGTAGAGATTTGTTAGTAGTAGGATTATTAGTGTTATTTTTTTCATTATTTAAACCATATTGTATTATTAATATAAGCACCATCACCTGCATTTATACTACAGTCTGTATCATATCTTGTATACCAAAATGCTCTATTTGGGTCTTTATTTATCTGAATTATTTCACCACTATGATATATTATTGTCCGTCCATGTTCTCCCCATGTTCTAGTATTACTACAATGTGTTCCATGACTATCAGGATGATAAATTACAGTTCCATCTTTTCTTCTAAATTGATAATAATCATAATTATCTTCACTTTGACCTTTTGCTACATCAAACTTCTGACTATCTGAAATACTTGCTAAGGCTAAATATAATTCTTGTTTATTTGAAAGAACTCTATCTGTTATTTTTGTACTCATATCTCCTGGATGCATATCCCACCCATCAATCATATATTCAAATTTTGTCCACCCTCCATTTGTCATATCACAATACACATCTACTTTATTTACTGAACCACTTTCATCTGGATCTATTTCATAATAACCATCTGTTCTTACACCTGCTAGATAATAATCTAAACAACTCTTAGTTCCAGAAAAAATACTTAATACTACTTCACGATTATCCACTTCAACCCCATCCTCAACAAGCCCCAAATGCAATTTAATACTAGATTCTGCATCACTAGGTATGTCATAAGATACATGATTAACATCAGTAGCAGAAAATGTAGGTGAAAGTTCATTATTTGTATCTTCATCATAAGCTTTTAGCTTTAATTTATGTTTCTTAGTTGCTATATAGCCAATAGCCAAATCAACAGTTTCACCTTTTTTAACCTTTGATTCATCTACTACGGCAAAGCTAGTTATAGAATCAGCAATTAGTGAATTTAACCCTAATGCTAACAGCATAAATAATTTCATGATATATATCCTTGATAATAAGCTAAAATAATAATCCCAAAATAAACTAAAAAACCTAAATTAGAGAATGCTATTTTAATATCTTGTGTTGATGGTATTGAACTATCTAAAAAACTTACAAGTAAAACTATGTAGAGTAGATAGTTAGTAATGTTAAACTCAAAATAATTAAAAAAATCACTATGAATAAAATAAACTACAACTAATAGTAAAAGTGGTGCTAATGCTATAGGTAAAGCATTGTACCAAGTGATATTAGAATTATTTACATATCCCAATATATAGCTATCTTCTGTTTTTTTAGGAAATAAAGAAACTTTAGTTGGTTTGCCATTTAGTGCAATAGATACTAATAGATGTGCTAGTTCATGGAAAAAAGTACCCATAAAATTAGCTATCCAAGCTGTAATAATATTTGTATGCATAGATAGTTTAATTCTACTAATAAGCAAAGTCATAAAAACAGTTATTAAAATAGTGTAGCTATTTAAAAGTGTTTCAGTCATTGTTATTTGCTTTGTAGCTAAGTGTTGAATTTAGCTTTTGAAGATACTTTTTTATCTTCTCATCTTTATTTTTGTCATAAATCTTTTGCATAAAATATTCTATACTTACATCACCATCTACCCTATATAAATATTTACATTGTTTATATCTAAACTCTTTAGGGCAAAGTGCATAGACTAATGTAGGTACTTTAGTAATATTCAACTCTTTAAACAGTATTGGATGCACCTTAGCAAAAAAGGTTTTTTCCTTACTTGCTAGTTTTTTAAAACTATTCATAGTTTCACTACCCAAACCTCTATAGATTATGAAATGATTTAGTTGTAGAGTATTAACATCAGCTACATAATTTTTCATAGTTGCTTTTGGTACACTTCTTGAACTAAATATTAAAAGAGTAGGTATATCTTCTTTGTAATCTAATAAATTATCATATATATCTTCATCTATTAAATCTCCGAAATACTGCTTATAAAGCAAACTCCCAACTTCTTGTTGTCTATTCATAAAATCATCTATATTATCTGCATGAGCAATGAATATAGATAAGATAAAAGGTAATATTATTTTAATCATCTCAATTACTTAGTGCTTATAACTTTACCATCTTTACTAACTACAAGTGGTGTTTTATTGATATGCAACATATCACTTATATATGCAATAGTCATAACAGGTTTAGCAATTTTTTTATCTTTTAAAAGTTCACTTGCAGATTTTACATCTTGTGGTGATAATGTTTTATTTACATATTTAAAAAAGCTTTTTTTCTTATCTTCTGATGCTTCTATTATCAAAGCTTTAGCAATAGCTGCTTTATTGCTTCTTGCAAGTATAAGTAACTTAATATTTTTTGTTTTTAGTAGATTCTTATACTCTTTAGTTTGCAGATAGTTTTTATCTTTTTCTATATCTAAAAATAGATACACCTCTTTCTTATCTTTTAAATCGCTTAGCTTAATAGAGAACTCATC
>Ga0256836_1000762_pt1 | contig 16054 bp, 19 predicted proteins | sample 4561380metaG_FD_185974 | JGI IMG/M metagenome (GOLD analysis project Ga0256836, IMG submission 185974) | Hydrothermal vent microbial communities from Guaymas Basin, Mexico - 4561-380 | ecosystem: Environmental > Aquatic > Marine > Hydrothermal vents | place: Mexico: Guaymas Basin | collected...
GTTAGAATTTTATATGTAATTTTCCGCTACCATAAGAGTAGGAGACAGATATGTATTTTAAAACTGTTATTGAAGAAAGCAACTTGATGCTTGAAAAAATAGATAAGTTACTTAGTGAATCTTCACTTAAAACAAATAAACTATTTAATTATGCTTTTGTAGATGATGGCGAAGATAAGTTTATTAAGTATAGTTTAAAACCAGATGAAATAAGATTTAATTTTATTTGGGAAGAAGGTGATAGGATTGAAATTGTTAGTGATATTAGATATGATAAATTCGATATCAATTTTAATACTTATTTTGATACTGTATTGCATTCGCATTATTTAATACTTGAAAGGATTTTAGGAAATTTAACTAATGTAAAAATAGGATTTGTTTTGAAGAAGAAGGAAGATTTTAATTTTTATCAGAAAGTTATAAATCTTTTATTCAAAGGTAAAATGGATTTTATTACTTTAATTCACTTGGCAAAATTTAATAATCTAAATGGCTATAATTATTATACAAGCTATTTATTTCGGCCTATTTTAGATATTATGAACGGTAATCTGTTGGAAATGGAAATAATCTTAGATGTTAAATTTGCTGAAGCAATAAATACTAAAATCTTGATAAATAATTATAAACATCTTGTTAGTCGTGAACTTAATGATTTTATTGAATTTTACAGAACGATTGATGTTCGCAAAGAATCTTTCTTTGATAAACTGATATTTTGGAAAAAGTAATTAAAAAGTATGTTAGGCAAACAATAGAACAGTTTAGATAACATTTGAGGTAATCGATGTATAAACCGCCTTGTCTAATTCTTGATAAAAGGTATTATCCATTTCTAATTGTTAATTATAAAAAATCATTTTTAATGTCTTTAAGAGATGATATAAATGTATTAGTATATCATCCAACCGAGCATTTACACACAGTGCATTATTCCTATCCTTTGCCAGTAGTTATTCAGATAGATGAAGTCATTGATGAAAAAATAGTATATGTGCATCCATCAAGAAGATTGATATTTATTCGTGATGATTATATATGCCAGTATTGTGGAAAACCGGTATCTGAAAGAAATGCTACCGTAGATCATGTAATACCTAAGAGTCAAGGTGGGCCATGGAGTTGGACTAATTTAGTTACTTGTTGTGAGAAATGCAATCAAGCTAAAGGTAATCAAATTTGGCAGCCGTTAAATAAACCTAAACGTCCAGAACCTTTTATAATCATGCTACAAAAACATCTTAAACAACTTGATTTAACTACATTTGATATTTGGCGAAATTGGTTGCCGATTAAATTAAGAAAATTCGCTGAAAAGATTTATTCGGGTAATAAAGATGGTTGTTATGTATGAGTTTGCTTACGGTTATTCTGATGTCGAAAGGAAAACTACAGGACTATTTGATAAATTAGTAGAACATCTAGTCAAGATTTATTTAATCAATGATAAGAGATTAAATAAATATCATATAGGCGAAATATCTATTTTTATCAATGATATTCTAGATATTCTTTCAAAAGCTAAAAGAAAAATTAAACGCCCAAAGTTAGAGAAATGGTATTTTATTGATGAACTAGATAATACTATCGAAAATTTGATCATTAAAGTGCATAATGATTATGATTTTTATCCCGTAAGAAATTATGTTTATGTAAAGAAAAAAGTTAATAATGTTATCAATAATTTATTAGATTGCTTCGCAAGAAGAGATAGAAAATGTTGTTTGAAAATTTTAAAACAGATTGAAACTGATGTGGAAATTCGCTGAAAAGATTTATAGACAAAAAACTACTTTGCAGGAGGAACGGAAATGTATGGAATAGTTCTTGACACAGATGTACTAGAAATAGGTACGTATGACATTAAGTTATTGACACAAGAAGATTCAAATTATTTGATCTTTGATAAGGAAATATCAAGAAGAATTCTTTCTGATCATGAATCTGCGAAATATTCTCGCGTATTGAAGATCGGTAGTTGTTTTAAGCAAAGCCAATTAGATTATTTGTGTAAACATACAGAATATATGATTGAACAGATATATGATGAAGATTTTTCTTGTGTACTTACTTATGTATTTATTTTACTAGATATACCCGACAAATGTGAATTGATAAAGGACATTAGTGAATTATTTGGAAAAGTTAGCGTTAAATGCATGGATGATGTAGATTGCTTTGATATTGATGGATTATCTATCGCTAGGTGGACAGAAACAAATGATAGTATTAATGTAAGATGGTTTGATCGTTATAATAAGAAAGTAATGATCAATGATTTTAAGAAGAAAAATCATACGATTTGTATTAAGTAAATAAAACTCTTTTAAAGGAGTAAGAATTGATTAAGGTATATAATTATTTTCCAACAATACAAGGCGAGGGGCGTTCTATCGGGCGCCCCGTTTTCCTACTAAGATTATGGGGCTGTAATTATACTTGTAAATGGTGTGATATTAATAAAGTTTCACAAGGCATCGTATCATATAAAACATTAGATATTAATAATGAAGAATTTACGGAATTAATAGATACAATTGAAAGAACTATTAGAAAATATAAAATTAAGACACTATTGATAACAGGCGGCGAACCAACTTTATATTTTATAAATCGAAATAAAGAAATCTTTAATGCAATAGTAAAATATTTTAATATCATTGAAATTGAAACAAACGGTAGCTGTTTCACTAACGACTTTTCATATTTGTCTCCGTATGAATATTTTGATGATTTTAATGGCCAAATAAGATTTAATGTTTCACCTAAGTTAAATATTGATGCGTATAGAAGATATCCTTATATTAGAACATTAAATGATATTATTGAATTCTATAGGGATAATGTTATAAAACTAGTTAAGTATTATAATAACACAGCTTGTAAAGGTGCTTCATTTAAATTTGTATATGATGGAAAAAATAAGGATGAAATATTAACGTTTATAAATAAATTGCAAATCCCAGTAAATTCTATATTTATACTACCATACACTCCAGTTGAATATATAAATAATCGAATTAAGTTTTTTGAAGAATTTAAAAAATCAAGATTAAAAACTGTTGATTTTTGTATGAAATATGGTTTTAGATATTCGCCGCGCGAACATATTGAACTATATTATACATCCGAATTTGAGCATGAAGAAGTAAAAAAAGAAATAATTTCCGAAGATGTTTCTTAAAAGTGATTTTGTGAATAATGTTCGAAGAAAAATTAAAAAGAGGATAATTAGGTTAAAATATTTTATTTTATTCCTATTAAAATTGAGATTCGATTTTGCCGATAAACGTTTTTATATTGACATGCATAATCTTCAATTTGTGATATACAAATTTAATATCAACAGGTTATTTATAGTATTTTATTTATTAGCATCGAGAAATATTTTTCAATATAGTAAAATACTTAACGAAATAATTTACGAGAAAATAAAGTTTCCTTTGAGAATTAAACAAGTATATTTTTTATTAGGCTGTTTAGAAAATAAAGGTCAAAATTTTATTTGCGCTTCACAAAAATATTTATTTACCTACAATAGAAGAACAAATAGAATTTTTGTAATTTATTCAAATTCTAATTATTTTGAATATCCAGAACACTTATTTATCTCATTACCAAATAAATTTAAAGGTAAAAATATCGAAGAGATTCTAAATCTTGCAGATAAAATTATTATTTATAATTATAAACATTTTGACTCATTGATTTCAAAAAATAAGAAAAATAACAAAAATTTAAAGTTTGAAGAAGTTTTATTAGGAGTTTTATAAGTTTTTATTTTTCTCAACTGGTGGGTGCTAAGATGAGTAAAATATTAGAGTTACTTGATATTAATAAATTTATTAAAGAGAATAACTTAAAAGAAGTAAAATCACCTGAAATATTTCTACCAAATTCAAATACATTTCATCCTGAAGGTGTTTATTCAGAAGAGATATTTGGTAAGCTAGGAACTAAGAAAAGAGAACAAATTTTTGCTTATATTGACTTAAAAGGTAAATATATACATCCTGAAGTATTTGATATAGTTAAATTTATCATACCTAAAATAAATAATGTACTGATTGGCAAAACTTTTATTACTTTAAATAATAAAGGTGTTATTGTTGAATATAGTGAAGATAATAAAAAAATAAATAGTGATATTAAGGTAACTGGTATTGAAGGAATATACAAATTATTAACTGAGTATAAAGATAAAATTAATTGGGATTATTATAGATCTAAAGATGAAAAAATAACTGATTTTATTTTAGATAATTTGGATAGAATATTTATTGATAAATGGTTAGTCATACCGGCCGGATTGAGAGAAATCCAAGAAATAAATAACCAATATCAAGAACAGGAAATTTCTAAAGAATACAGAAGATTACTTTATTTGATAAAAAATAAAAACACAAATGAATCTAATTTGTCTAAATCTCTATTTGAAGAAGATAATATAGATTTTCAAACTGATTTTAAGATACAACAATTATTATTAAGAATAGTAAAATTGATTGAGACTATTTTAAAATCAAAAACTGGTATAATCCGCGGCGCAAAACTATCAAAAAGAGTAGATCACGTAGCTAGATTAGTATTAGGTCATGATTCTAATCTAAATGCGAACGAAGTAGGAGTTCCATGGTTTGTATTGCTTAAATTATATGAGCCATTTGTTATTCATTATATAACAAAAAAGCCAGAATATAGCAATATCGCATCAGATATAGTTAATAAGTTTGATAATTTATCAGTCAATACTATTAAGCAATATCTTAATAATATTGCACAGCATCCAGAAAATGTGGATGCTGATATTAAAAATAGTTTAATAGATATTCTACAAAGAATAATAGATGGTAAAGACGATAAAACACCTAAATATGTAATGGTATTAAGGCATCCTGTTGAATCTAGAGATTCTATTCTTGGACTAAGACCTAAAATAATAACTGATAATGTGCATGTAGCAAGATTACCACAGGTACTCTTTTCACCATTGGGCGCGGATACGAATTGGGACGAATTAGTAGTTTGTGTTGATGGAAAATATATGAAACTTCATATCAAAGATCTTGAAAAATATATTGAGCCATTGGAAATACGAGAATTTATTAGAGATGATGGTGTTAAAGTAAAACAAATACTTATTAAAAATAATATTGAAGTTCTATCTTATGATAGAATTAAGAAAGAGTTTGTTATTGATAAAATAATTGCTTGGATGAAACACGAAAATATAAAAATGAATAAAGTTAAAATTGGTGATACATATCATATTATGTCGCCCCGCAAAGAAACTTTATTAGATGAAAATGATGTTCTATTAAAACCAACAAAAGACATAGTAGGAAAGAAAATTAAAAATATTAATAATTATATGAATAAACTAACAGATTCAAAAGTTAAGGAATTCATTTCATATATGGATTTACAAGAAGATAATACTGTTTATGAAGTAGAAGAAACCGATATAACATATGGTTGGGATATTTCAACATATGAAACAGGTACATATGTTGATAAGTATGGTTATGTTAAAAAACAATGTGACGGTAATGGCATAGATTGCCGTCATTAAACCCGGCTAATTGCGGGAAAGTCCTCAAAAACTCTCTGGTACCAAGCCTAGATGGAAACATCTAGGTGGCCATAGGGTAACTCCTATGGGTATGGTAAAAAGCCAGAGAGACACGGGGATGACCCGCAGCCAAGCTCCTTCGATAGTAGCTATTAAAATAAAATGAGAGGTAATAATGACGTTAGTAAAAGAGATTATCATGTATTTGTTAGAGTTGAGTAATGGTTTTATAAATGGTAAAACTAAACTCGCAAGAATTTTATATCTACTTAATTATGAATATTTTAGAAAAAAGAAAATACTTTTAATGGAATTAAAATTTAAGAATAGTTTTTTCGGCCCTTATATAGTAGATTTTGATCAAATATTGAATGAACTTGTTAAAGAAAAATATATAAAGATAACGCAAATTGAATCGTTATTTGAACCATATTTTCTTTATAGAATTGAGTTATTAAATAAACCTAATTATATATATCTTGATGAAAAGCTAAAACATGAAATAGAAGACATATTTCGTCGTTACATTTCAATGAATTTAAATGATCTTATTGATGTTGTTTTTGAAACAGATTTGTGTATTAATACTGATTTCGGTGAAATAATAAATTTTAAAGCTACTATCGAAGGAGAAGGTTCAGAGACTATCCCTTTACGGGAGTAGGTCTACCACGGGCATTAATGGTAGACCGAAATGCCGGGCGTAACTACTAAGGAACAAATAATAATCCTTAGTAGTTACGAAGATATAGTCCGATCCCTATCCGAAAGGATAGGGCAGCGGGCATTAGTAGATATTTGGAGGCTCAGATGAAAAATTTAGCTGAATTTATAACTAAATTTTGTGATTTCTGTGACTATGCATGTAGTAGTGGTGATAGATATGCATATTTTGAAGATATTAGACCTATGTTAAAAGATATATTTGGTAGTTTTAATGAAAATATTATATCAAATGAAAAAGATAAAGCATTCAAAGTTGAAATAACATCAAATAAATTTAAAGGTAAGTTAGTTATATATGAAGGACGTGATCCACGAGATGGCATTACTTATAGATTAAAATGTGATTATATTGAATAACTAGCCCGCGGCTCCGGTATGGCCCGTACCGGGGTGAACATAATGGATCAAATTAACATATACGCAGTACATACAAAACAAGCAATAGAAGAATTAAAACAATTAGATCCTGTTTATGGTAAAGCTAAATATCAAATTGAAAATTATGGTAAAATAAAAGTAGATCCATCTATGGATATGGCGTTAGGTGTTTGGATGTTAACTAAAGAACCTAGTTAATTTTTGGGGCTTTGTCGCCCCAATTTTAAGACTAATATAATAAAGTAGGAACAATGAGAAAAGTGTTTAATAGAAGTAATTTGATTAGTAATTTATTTACAATTATAGATAGCGAAATTGGAACTAGAAAATATTATAATTGGAATTTTGATGATTCAATTGTTATATGCAGAATATTTAGAGAAATGTTTTTTGCATATGTAGATGAGTATCATTCATATGCATTAAAATATCCAATAAAATTTATAAAGTATATTTGCGGTAAATATCACACACCGATATGTTATTATAATAGAGATTTAGAGTGCCGTTATACATTTTTAATTGACGATGATCAATATGTATTGTTTTACTGCGATATTTTTGATAATATTTTAGTTTTTAACAATATAAAAACGCATAAGGAATTAAGTATATTGATAAAATTTTTAGATAAGAAACTTAATTGTGGCGAAAAAGTTTTTATCGATTCTTCTGAATTAATGTTAGATTTGATATTTAGTAATGCTGAAATGGAAGTAATAAACGCACAAATGTATAAATTGATGTTATTATAAAATTTTATTTTAATTTTTAGTCATAAGTTATATAGATATTATTCTTAGGAAATAAAACCAAACCATTTTAAAGGAGGTTAAAATGGAAAACACTATTGACAAAAAGACACTCAGAAATATTATTGATTATGTCTGTGAATATTTTGAGATTAGACCCGATGATATTGATCAAATAAGATATGAAACAGTTGATAACCTATCAGAATTATCAGATATGAAGAGTACATATTATATGTATGATTCATGTTGTGCGAGTAGTTTAAATATAACAAAATATTTTATCGTTAGAGATAATGGTATTATTATAGATGTCGAGTATGCATATGAAACTAATGAATATGGATCGAATTACGACCCAGATAATAGTATTGAGAGAGATATTTATGTTGGTGACTATATTAATGATAATACTGCATATATAGTAGAATATGAAAGGAATTATCAAGATTACAATGAATATATTGATGAAAGGATATTAACAATTTATATTCCGAAAAATAAAATTAATAAGGAAAAGATAAAGAATGATATTATTAAGAAGATTAAAGATACAGATGATTTATCAAAATTATTGGAAATTTGGAATAGACTTTAAAGTTATATTAAAGTTATATAGTTAAAGATGATGAGTTATATATTGTGATATGTTATTTTATTTTTGAACTACTTTAAAGGAGGTTAATATGAATGAGTTATTGTTGCTTTTCATTGGAATATTAATACTAACTTTAGCAATAGTAGATTTAATTATTCGCGCTAAAATAAACGAACATGCTGAATACATGAAAAATAATTATAAAAGGCATATATAATGAAACTTTATGATTGGCAAAAAATAACTTTAAATAAATTGAAATTAGGTAAGAATATATCTATAAACGCCCCAACTGGTGGCGGCAAAACTTATCCGGGGCTTTTATATATTAAAGAATTATTTTTGAATCTTAAAAATGACGAACATATATTTTGGCTAGTACCATATAAATCACTAGCTAATGACAAATATAACGAATTAGTTAATATATTTGGTAAAAATAATGTAGGTATATTAACAGGCGATTATAAACATAACACCAAGGCTAAAATTATAGTTTCAATATACGAATCTTTTAAGAATAGAATATCGAATTATGAAAATATTAAATTTGTAGTTTGCGATGAAATACATACTATAAAAGAAAGAGATAATATCGATTTAACATTCAAATTAATAAGAGAATATAAAATACAATATTACGCTATAACAGCTACATTTAAAAATCTAAAAGATTATTGTTACGACTCAATTTATATACAAGTTGATGATAATTTTTCCATTAAGAAAAAGATAATTAGACACCCAAAATATATTCTGAATAATAAAACGTTTATATTGCATTTAATTAGAACTACAAATTATCAAATATTAGTATTTAATTTTTCAATTAGTAAAATTAGAAAACAGATTAAAGAATTGATAAAAATAATGAATGGTACTGATTTATATAATGATAAAACAGTAATAGAAAATATAGAAGATGATTTATTGAGAGAAGCAATACAATATAAGATTGCTTTTTATACATCGGATCTATCAAACAATGATAAATTAATTATTCAAAAATTGTTTGATAAAAAGGTTGTTAGATGTATTTTATGTACAGACAGTATCGCAACGGGCGTAAATTTACCATGCGATGTAATAATATTAACGGATAATAAGAAATTTAATAACAATAAAATTGATTATTTAGATGAGAATTTATTAATACAGCTTTACGGCAGAGCAGGCCGCAAAGGTAAATCAAAAGATGCTATAATTTATATTCCAGATGATTCTCCAGATTATTTTAATAATCCTAAACAACAGAACATTAATTTCGAAGGTAGATTTTTAAATAAATTCAAAAGGTTACTTAAATTACTTTAAATCTTATATTATTTTATTTTTGTTGTGGTTTTTATTTTTGTGCTTTATTTTTTAGAAGGAGAAAAAGAATTATGTTAACATTAACTAATACTAATATAGAAGAATTATTAACATTCTTGCAGGGCGATAAACCTACATTAACTGTTTATTCCAAAGTTAAATATAAGCATCCTAAAAAAACTAAAAGTAAAGAAATAGAAACTACTTTTGGAAGAGTATTATTTAATGTATTATTGCCAGAAGATTATCCATTTATTAATGAACCTATTGATAAATCTAAATTATCAAAAATATTATCTGAAATATCAGAAAAATATAATGAAAATGTTTTTAAAGAGACTGTAAATAAAATACAGAAGTATTCTATGTTGTTAGGTACTATCGTACCGGCCACAATAGAAGTATCTAAATTAAAACTACCTGAAGAATTACAAAAAATAAAAGACGAATTAACTAAAAATGCTGAAAATATGGATCCTGTCGAATTTGATAAAAAAGTGGATGAGTTATATGAACAATTACAGAAATATTTGGAAAAAGAAGGTGTTACGTTTTTTGATATGGTTAAATCAGGAACAAAAGGTAAGAAATCTGATTTACAACAGTTATTCTTAGCATGGGGGCCGGCATATCAACCTTTATCTGACGATATGCCTATTATATCACATTCATTACTAGAAGGTTTAACTCCCGAAGAATTGTATTACGGTGCAAATAAAGCTAGATATGCCGCATATCTAAAATCTATTAATGTAGCGCCTATTGGTTATTTAGCGAGAAAAATGAGATGGGCTCTTAATGATATAAAAATTTCAAAACAAACAGAGGATTGCAAAACTAAAAAATATTTCGAACTAAAAGTAACTCCTGAAATTTCAAAATTAATAATTGGTAGATACTACTTAAATGAAGAAACAAATAAAATTGAGGAAATAACAGATAAAAATATAAAAAATTTGGTAAATAAAACAATTAAGTTAAGAAGTCCATTATATTGTAAAGCTAAAGATGGTATTTGTAAAACTTGTTATGGAAAATTAATAGATAAAATAAAAAGTGAGAATATTGGAATTAGTACAATGGGTGTCCTACATAATAAAATGATCAATCGTTTCATGAAAATTTCGCATACCAAAATGTCCGCAAAAGATGAAACTAATTTTATAAAAGAAATTAAAAATTGGTATAGTTAGGTGTTAAAATGCCTGCAAGAAAAGGAAATTTGAATGGTACGCTAACTTATAATATTTGGTAAACGTAGATTTAAAGAGAATTATAAATTTGTATTATACAGATTTGCTAATAGAATTAATTTAATTGTAGTTGGCGGATTTTCAAAATTACTTAAACATTTTGTAGAAAAGTACATGGGTAATAATAGCATACTTATTACATACGGCGATAGAAGAATCGTTTCTAGTGTTTGTAACATTTACAATAAGTATTTTACGAAAAATTTGTATGCTAATGCTCTCCTTTTTAAAGGAGAGATACAGCACACGGCGTAAGCCGTTGAAAAAAACTGGTAGGATAGGTTATAAACTATGGAACAGGTAAAAGCTGAAAAGATAAGAAACACCTTAAAGCAAACACGGGAAAAGAGGAAGGAACAGATACCCCGTGTCTATCAGGTCAAACTTCAAAACCTGTCTGCAAAAGACAGAGAAACGTTAAACAGGTTATTCCTTGAAGCTAAATGGCTATACAACTACGTAATTGCAGATATAAAAAACAGATTAAACGGAAACACTTGGAAACTCAAAGAAGTAGAAATCAAAACACCAGAAGGGTTTGAAAAGAGAGAAATAAAGCAACTCTCCTCTCAGATGAGGCAAGGAATAGTAGAAAGGATAAAGAGAAATCTTTTCTCCCTCAAAAGAGCAAAGGAAAAAGGAATTAAAGTAGGGAAACTCTCATTTAAGAGCGAAGTAAAGAGTATTCCGTTAAAGCAGTATGGGATAACCTACAAGATTTTAGGAGACAAGAATAAAGTAAAGATACAGGGGATAAAGAAGAGATTTAGAATCTTAGGACTCCACCAGATACCAAAAAACGCAGAACTTGCAGAAGCATACCTTATAAAGAAACCCTCTGGATACTACCTGCACGTAGTCTGCTATCTACCGAAAGAAAAGGTCATAAGAGAAATTAGAGAAAAGCAGATAAAACAACCCATCGGAGTAGATTTAGGCGTTAAACATCAACTAACCCTCTCAAACGGAGAGAAAATAAGCTGGTATATCCCAGAAACGAAGAGGCTTAAAAGACTTCAAAAATCCTTATCCCGAAAGAAAAAAGGAAGCAAGAACTACTGGAAAACAAAACAGCTAATCAGAAAAGAGTGGGAATACATTAAAAACAAAAGGAAAGACGTTCAGAACAAAGCTGTGAGTTATCTCAAAAAATTTTCACTTATAGCAGTTCAGGACGACTCAATCAAAAGCTGGCACGAAGGATACTTCGGTAAGCAGATACAGAACACAGGAATAGGAGGAATAACTGCAAGGCTGAAAAACCTTGCGACTCTTATTCCTGTTAGCTTTATAGATAGGTTTGAACCTACCACTCAAACCTGTTCTTTCTGTGGGCATAAGCAGAAAATCTCTCTATCAGAGAGAGTCTTTAGGTGTCAAAAGTGTGGAAGAGAAATAGACAGAGATGTCAATTCAGCAAGAAACATACTTAGAATAGCTTTAGAGAAACTTAAAGGAGAAGGAAAACTCCTAAAAACCCTACCCGTGGACTGCGGGGAAGTTAAGCCTGTGGAGTGGGAGTTATTCCCACGATGAAGCAGGAAGCCCCTCACTTTAGTGAGGGGAGGAAGCCACTAAAAATTAATTTTATTATTAAAAAGGAGCTCCGATATGAAAGTATCATTTATAAATCCAGGCACAGCTTCTTCTAATATAAATTTACCTATCGGATTTGAATTCGCCCCAGACGGTTCTTTAAGATTAACAGGTAATGCTACTGTATTTAACGATCAAATCTCCAATAAAATAACTGGCGATAGTAACATTACTGAGTATATTCTTGCTTCAACAACTTATGAACAAAAAGCTGATTATGGAGTTTATAAGAATAAGGTTTGGGTCAAAGTTTCCCTAAATCCAGGTGAAGTAAAAGAATTTAAATTCATACCAGGCTCAGGTTCTTCTAATAATAAGTCAGTATTTATTGTATATGATGATTTTGATTCTCAAGATACTGATCTTTGGATATATCAAAATGGTGGTGTTGATGGTAGTAGTCATTTAAAAGTTAACGGTGGAAATAATGTTTATGGTTCTCACACAACCGTTACAATCCCAACTAATGTAATAGTTGAGTGGAATATGTATTCTAAAAATAATGATTTTGATTCAGGTATAAAACTTGGTAATGTCTATTGTATATCTGATAGAGGATCAGGAAATCATTCAATTTGTGGTGGTATTTGTTATCCAGGTGGTTCTCAACAAGCTAATAAATGGAATGATTATCAAGCTATATTTACCCCAACACAAACTATTTTCAAAAATTTAACAGTAAATAAAACTGTTAATTCAAGTTTGCGAGTTTATAAAGGTGGTAGTTATCTTCAATTTGTTTGCGACTCAGATACTTCATCTAATCCACTTCTTGTAGACTATGTATGTATTAGAAAATATTTCAATGAAGATGATTTAGATATAAATGTAACTAAAAAATCGGATGGAACATTTGTAGTTAAAGTAATAAATAAGTCTTCTATTCCTTATGATGAAATACAAGTCCCTATTGATGGTATTCCTGTTGATTATTATATTGTTTATATGGAAACAATTTCGCCGACATTTACTACATTAGCATTTCCCCCTGATGTAAATAGCTCTATAACATTCTTTACTCAATTTGATCATTCTGCTAAATATGACAGTAACATGAGATTTCATATACATACATTTATCCCGCCAGATGCAACTGATGGGAATGTGAAACTAAAATTTGAATGGGAAATTATTCCTGTTGAGATAATCGTTACTGATTCAGGCCACCAAGAAGTTTGTAATTTTCCTAAAACATTAAAAGAAATAACTAAAGTTTTTCATATTACTGATGACATGAAAGGTAAACATGTTCTTTTAAACTTTGAGGAAGTAGATACCGTTAAAAGTTTATCACAAGTAGTATTTGTTAGAGTAACAAGATTGGGTACTGATTCAGAAGATACTTTTGGATATGAAGTTCCTATACTTTATGTTGACTTCCATACCGAAATAGATTCGATAGGTTCACAAGAAGAGTTTAAGAAATAATTTTCTAATTAGTAAGTTTCTTAGTTAGAAATTAAATCTCGAATTTGAGGTACTTTAACATGTTAAAACTACTAGGTAATATTCCGATTGAAAATCCTTATCATGTAGTAATTCATAGTTCTGACGGTATAAAAATAATACCATCTCAACATATAATAAGAATTGAAGTATTTATTAAGCCTAATAAAATACCAAATAAAAAATTAATAGGAATTGAATATACTGTTATCGATTTAGATAATCAAGAAGAGTTGGAATACTATTATGAATATATCGCGCCGATAAATGATAATATATCAGAAAATGATATTAAAGATTTAGTAGATTATTTAGTATCTACAATTACTTTGTTTAAAGTATCTTCTTCTATAATTAAATTTCCTCTTTTAAATAATAACAAAGAGAAAAATAATGAAAGATATATTTTAAATGTAAAAGAAATTATTAAGTTACATAAAAAGTTTAATAAGAAATTTAGATTTTTAGATGAATATTTACATCCTGAACAAAATCAACAAGATATTGATATTGAGTATACTTTTGAACTTCCTGAATTTGAGAACATCACAGAGGAAGATATTGAGAAATTAAGCGAAAATGAAAAAGAGTTATTATTGTTTGCTTTAGAAAATGAATTATTTAATTCTCGCCGCGATAGTGAAAAATATAACAAGCTCTTAAATTTAATTCAATTAATTGAAGAAAGTATTGAGAAAAATAAACCTCATTAATTAGGAAACTGCTCTAAAGGAGGCAATATGGCAAATGAAGATGAAAAATACGTTTTGATTGAAGAAGCAAAATATGATAATTATTTTCCACTAATAAGAATTTACTTAGATAAAACTATTGACGGACCAGATAAATATAGGGAAGTTTTTCAGAAACTACAGAATTCTGATGATAAAACAAAGATTCAATTTATATTAAATACTCCTGGTGGTGCTTTAAATACAACAATTCAATTTGTTGATTTAATTAAATCGACAAAAGCAAAAACAGAAGCAATCATTTACAAGGCTATGTCGGCCGGTTCTGTTATTGCATTATGTTGTGATATAGTAAATCCTCGTCCTAATTGTATGATGATGATTCATACATTACAGTACGGTGATGGTAGAATAAAAGATATTAATAAACACGATTGGAGAATTAAACATTATATGGATATTACACATAAGCTATTTAGTGATGTATATAGGAATTTTCTCACTGAAAATGAAATTAAGAAGGTTGTTCATGAAGGCTACGAATTTTGGTTAAACAGAAACGAGATAATTGAAAGAGCAAAGAAAGCAGGAAAAGAAGTCATAGAATAAAATATTGTGAGGTAAAACATGGTCCAAACAAATAGTCAGTTTTATGTAATAAAAAGAGATGGCAGAAAAGAAAATTTTGATTTCAACAAAGTATTGAAAGTTATAGAATTCGCATCAAGAAATTTAAATGATATTGATTTACAAGAATATTATAATGAACTGCAAATTATATTAAAAGTAGGCATCACAACAAAAGAATTACAGCAAAGATTAATTTCTACTGCAAATAAATTAACTGTAAAGGATGGTAATATTAATCCAGATTATTCTATTTTTGCAAATAGATTATTTTTAATGGATTTTTGGAAAGAGTTTAAACATAATAGAGAGAATGAATATAATTGTTTTACTAATGAGTTTGGATTATTTAAAACGGCCGATGATTGGATAAAGCATCTTGAAAAATACATAAATCTAGGTGTTTACGATAAAAGAATTCTTAAAATATCAAAAGATACATTAAGAAGATTATATACATATGCAAAAAAATTAAATAATGAATTTGATGATGGAACATTAGGTTGTTCCCACTTTATGTGGAATAACTTTTATTATCAAACATTAAAATTCTATAAATCATACTTAATCAAATATGAAGGTAAACCTATTGAAACATTTGATGAAGCATTATTGTTAATTTCAATATTAGGATTTTATCCGGACTATAAAAAGGATAAAGATAAATTTATTGAAAATGTAAAGAAGTTTTATAATCACCTAATTAGATATCATTTTATACCGGCCACTCCACAATTACTCAATTTAAGAAGGAAAGATGGTAATCTTTCTTCGTGTAATATTTTTGATATGTATGATAATCTTGAATCCATAATGTATACTCTTACACAAGTTGCTTATATATCAAAACGCGCAGGTGGTATTGGAGTATATGCAGGAAGACTTAGACCATCTGGTTCGTATTTGATGGGTAACCCTGGAAATTCTAATCACTTCAATATTTGGGGCAAAATTTTTAATGATGTAATTGTCGCCGTCAATCAAGGAGGATTACGCAAAGGAAGTATTACTATTGCTCTACCTTGTTGGCATAAAGATATAATCGAATTTATTTCCTGTAAAAATCCCATCGGCGATCAGAGATTAAAACTCTATGA
>Ga0256836_1000765_pt1 | contig 16032 bp, 26 predicted proteins | sample 4561380metaG_FD_185974 | JGI IMG/M metagenome (GOLD analysis project Ga0256836, IMG submission 185974) | Hydrothermal vent microbial communities from Guaymas Basin, Mexico - 4561-380 | ecosystem: Environmental > Aquatic > Marine > Hydrothermal vents | place: Mexico: Guaymas Basin | collected...
TTGACAACGTGCTCAAGAAGACCGGCTCACTCGTGAACACGGCCCTAGACATTAACCCGTTCGTCAAGAGCTACCAGCTCATCGAGAAGACCAAGAACCAGAAGAAGAAAGAGGAGCGCTATAAGGTGGCCGAGGGCGGAGAGATAATCCTGAGCAGGGGCGAAAAAGACATTTGGGAGGAGTTCAACATATGAGCGAGGCCGAGATTGCACCCGAGGGGAGCGTCGTTGCGAAAGACCTGTTCAGGGAAATCATTGAACAACAGCAGGAAGTCATTGGGCAGGAGCATAACGAGGGCGAGGTTGTCGAGGAGGAAGTGAAGAAGAAAAGGCCAAAGAGCCCGGGAAAGCGCCGGTATATTTCAGTGACAGACAGGACTAACTCGGCGCTGATGCTCCTCGTGCTTCGGAGGCTGAAGGCGGCGGAGGAGCACTCATTCCAGCCCGACGTCAAGGAGAACATTAGAGAGGCCGTCGTGCTCTTGAAAAGAATCATTGAGGAGAATGAGGATATGTTTCCAGGGGTGTTAAAGAGGGGTGAGCCATAATGTGGCAGGAGGTCTTTTTTTCCGTATTTTTGGGGCTTGTGTTGATTGATATTTTGTATTATCCTGAGCGGGGGTTAGAGAGGGAATATACAAGAATAAACAAGAAAATTCAGTTATTGAGGAGAGGGGGGCTCTTGGCTAAGCTGATAACTTGGGTTGAGGCCCCATTTTTGAGGGGTGATGTTATTAGATACACCTTCCTGTTAGAGCAGAAGAGGTATATCATTAGACGACAGATTCAGCTCTACAAAGAGATAAGGAAGTCATAGCTTTTTAATGATGGTCTTTCTTTTTATCTTCGCTCTCTGTATGTTTCCTTCTTTCTCTAGCTCTCTCAATACTTGATAGAGCTTTTTCCATCCACAACCAACGAGAGATTGAAGTTCCGAGATTGTTATCTCTTCTCTCGCTGAGAGAATGTCGAGAATCTTTTGTTTCAACATCTCCTCCTGAGAGATGCCCTCGATGCGGGCATTGGGCAGGGAGTACTTTTCAAGTAGCTTTATCTCTCTTTCCAGCTCGTCAAGTCTAAAGAGAAGCTCGTTTAGTTCTTCTCTCTCAACCTTATCAGCGAGGGCCGTCTCGATTTCGGAACGGAGTCGGGAGATTTGGGCCTCAATGTTCTCCCGCAGGAGAGAAAGTTCGTTCTTTAGGTTAGAGACCTCGGAAGCGTTCTCTTCAATACCAAGCCAACGTCGCAATTTCTCTCGAATCATAAAGTAAAATTGCACACCCGTGAGATTAAGGATTTGTATTCCCAGCAGAATCTAAAGAGAATACGCATGTATAATAATCAGAATCTCAAAAAATAAGCAATGGTGGGACTCGTGGCAAGCAAATACACTGAGATTCTGATTGTTCGCGTTGATAAGAAGACGAAAGAGAAGATTGAGAAGATTGTAGAGGGAGAAGGGTATAACTCAGTAGCTGATTACCTTAGAGACCTTATCCGGCAAGACTTACGTCGTCGTGGCCTCCTCCCCTCACGGCTAGACAACCCCTAAAGGGGATTCGGCGACTGCATCGCCGAATTAGTATGCCGTACTCTATGTGCAATTGTGTGCATCTCCAGCCGGTTTTGGTTTTGCCGACCCCGCGGGGTTTTTGGGGTAGGGTGGCTTCTTTAGCTACACCCCTAAAGGCCCAATGGCGAAAATCTTTCCGAACCACCAGGGCGCGGGCAGGCGCGAGCGTCTGCGGACACCACGAGAAAAAGTAAACCGTTTGCATGAGCATGCAATTATGCGGAAATATTCCGCTAAATTTTTTAGCAAAGCTTATAAGGGGGAACAACAAAGACCATATGGTGGATCCCGGTGCAGAGGATGGAACTCACGCTGTTGGGTGGACTCATCACAGCGCGCTACAGTAGCCATAAAATGCGCTGGACGTTCACTCTAAAGAGCGGTTCAGAATTCCAGTTCGGCGAGAAGACTGGAATGAGGGTAATACGTCTTCTTGAAGCACTTGAGAAGGAACTTCACGATGATATAAAAGGGAAAGTGGGCTTGGATGACCACCCCGCGGTGGATCCCGGTGCAAAAGCCCGCAGAGGTGAACGGGGTGATCAATATGGAATCAGTCGAAGAGGTTAATAATGTTTTGTATTCTGGTGAGCATCTCGTGAGATTCGTCGAGCCAATAACACATGGTAGTCAGAGGAGTGTTGTAACGACAAGGATGCTATACTTCGCGGCTATTGATGCATGGAGGCGGGAGGGGGACAGGGAATTCACTATAGATTACTGGGATGTGAAATTTTACTCGAAGAAGTCCGGCCTGTACAGGAAAGAGGGCGATGACTACAAGCGCCTCTTTGAGTATGTGATCCATGCAAGGGACCAAGTGGGGCACAAGAAGCTGGATGTTGTGATCAAGCCGCGTGTCAGGGGCATGTACTACCGCAGCAGGAAGACAGGGAAGTTTGAGAAGTTCAAGCTGCCTGGCGAGGAGGGCACTCTTCTCTTCATCCAGAGCTCATACATGGAATGGGATGAGGTTCTTGACCTGCTGAAGAAGATCTTCGAGTGCCTGGACATCAACACCGCCTATCTCGCTGAGATCAGGGTCGAGGACAGCAAAATCACAACGCTTGAGAGGCACGTGAGGGTGAGCACGAGCGTCGAGAGTCCTGTCGCCGACACGCTCAGGGCCTTTGAGTTCTGGCTCAGGGACCAGCCTGGAACGAAAGTAAAGGTACGCCAGGACGTGGAGGAGGACACCAGTGAAGGCAGGGCCTATGTCTTCTACAAGGTCACTTTCAAGAAGGCTCAGATGATACCTGAGAGGTTCCAGGGGCTGGCATTTTACGTGAAGATGTACCGCATTAGGGAGTGGAAGACCGCAAACGTCGAGGACAACATCAAGCACAGCTTCAAGGTCGAGGCCGGAGTAGATCCTGACTGGAGTGATGAGCGCGTCCCCCTTGAGTACGAGAAGGAGCTCACTGATTTTCTCGATCGGCTTGTGATTTCGATCCTTGCGAAGGCTGGAGTTCAGAGGGGGAATCTTCTGGGGGATGACCACTTCAAGCCTGAGACTAGGCTGGAGAAAGAGGTCGAGCTCATTGACTTCCCGACGCTCCAGGAGCTAAAGGGTGCGTTTATCTCAAGGGTGAATGAAAACGAGCAGTTCGGTGAGGTGCTTGAGAACGTTCTTGCCAGGGCTGTTCTGAAGCTCGTCACTTTGCACGGCTGGGTGGACCTCAAGAAGCTGGCTCAGGAGCTACACTACTCCGAGAGGAGGATCCGTGAGATTGTGAAGATGCTGGAAGAGCTCGGTCTCCTGGTTCGTGTCAGAACGTTCGGGGCTTCGATGGTGCAGTTCAGGAACACCCTGCTTGAGGAGGCTGTCAAGTCGAGGATAGAGTTCGCGGAGAAGACGCTGGGTATGGGCGATGCTATCAGGAAGGTGAAGGAGAAGGCCCTCAAGCGCATCAAGAGGAGGCTCACCCTGCTCAAGAAGAAGCTCAGGGCAAGGAGAATCCCGTTCAGGTTTAGGATTGTCGCCGAGGCCGAGGTCGACGCTGAGCATGAGGATCTGGTGCCTCTCATCGAGACTTTCCTCGCCAAGGTCGGCGCGTACCTGAACCCCTATCTACTGAAGGAGTGGGAGCGGCTCCTGGAGAGTCTGAAAGCACAGAGTAGTGCATCAGCCCCACCTGGCTAAAGGGAAAATGGCGGTACATTGTTGTGCATTCCTCGAATCAGGTTAGTCACGGGTATTTCCGTTTCCTCTTTAGGGCCTGTTGTTCTTTCGGCCCTGGGCTTGGATGACCACCCCGAGGTGATACCATGAGAAGGGTTAGGGCTATCCCCAAAGAGAAAGTGGCGAAAATTGCCGAGGCTCGGAAGGCATGGAAGGCTCGGAAAGTGCAGGTGCTGGTTGAGGACCTCGAAGTGCCTGAGGGGTATGAGCTGCGCCTGGAGCTCGGAAAGTTGGAGCAGTACCTTGAGGGCCTTGAGGTCCCGACCAGAGTGATTGTCTCGGGTAGGATCTACAAGGTCAAGCTCCGGAAGTATGTTGAGCACGCTAAGTACAAGGAGATCCTCGATGGCTTGAACTCTCTTGCACCTGCCAGGTGGAGCAGGGAGGACAGGGCCATCATTGTTACAAGAGCCGTCGAGGTTCAGCAGCAGGAGGAGCCCGAGGAAGAGGAGCTCGACATCGAGGTCATTGTCATACCGAAGAAGCAGGAGGCGAGAGCATGACCCGCCGCAGAGGCAGGCCGGCGAAGATGAAACCCTGGCTCTTGCGGATCCACAACAACGGCTACAGCAGGGAGCTCATAATAATCGCTCGCTCCAGGGCTGAGGCGGAGGAGCAGGCGAAGTTCATTCTGAAGCAGAGCTTTCCTCTTGCCAGGGGCTACACGTTGAAGAAGCTTCCGAAGAGCCAGGGGGTCAGGGTATGAGCGACTTCCTCTTCCGTATTTTCCTTTCGACCCTCAAGGGCCTCGTCATCGGCGAGCTCATAGCTGCGGCCCTTGCAGTGATCCTCAAGGTGGGGTGAGAGCATGATCGAGAAGATCCAGGTCATCATCGTCAAGAATGAGGGGGCCACAAAGGTCAGGAACACTTATGAGGTTGATAAGCGAAAGCTCAGCCAGAAGAAGTTGGAAAGCATCTCGGAGAGCATTCTCAAGACTCTGGGGGTGAAGTCATGAACCTCGGCCTCTATAAGGTGTCGACCCACGTCAGGGTCTCGGATGGCTCGGAGGCCCTGACTGACTTCCTGGTCGTTGCGGCTACTGAAGAGGTCGCGGAAATGATCCTCAAGGATCGGCTTGAGATGGACGGCGATGAGGTCTTGGAGTTCCTCGACGTTGAGGAGCTCGACTTGGACAGGGCCAGGGTCCTGGGTGTGCTGATCGCCTTGGAGGATGCGCCCTGGCCGAAGGGTTGATTTCTTCTGGAACTTCTTTTTCGTCTTTTGTCGTGCGATCGAAAAGGACCAGCTGCAAGATCTCCTCGAGCTCGGAGTGAAAAGAAGGCCAGGGAAAGCTCCGCTGGTGTACGTTTCTGTGCCTTTCGATACGTGCCGAAGTTTTGGGTGTAGGATCCTCTGTCTCTGGTCAGTGGTTGGGGCAATAAGTGGACTTTTGGCATGTGGGGGCAGAAAGTCTTATATATTTCCCCTGCAAAGGGAAAAATATCTATGTTGTTTTTTGCCCCTGTGGAGGTGAAAAAATGAGGGCTGTTGCATACGTGAGGGTCTCGACAAAGGAGCAGGACGAGGGGAACCAGCGGAAAGCGATTGAGGAGTTCGCCAAGTCGAGAGGTATCGAGATTACGGGCTGGTTCGTGGATAAGGGTGTCTCGGGCTCGAAGAAGTTCCAGGACCGTGAGGGCGCTAAGGCACTTGTTCAATATATTAATATGAATAATGTTGATGCGGTGATTGTTTTCGCAATTGACCGCCTGGGTCGCAACATGGAGGACACAGTGAGCACGATCCAGGAGCTTGAGGAGAAGGGAGTCAGGGTCATCTCAGTTAAGGAGGAGTTTCTCCAGACTATGGATCCGAACATTCGCAAGCTCATCCTGTCAATCCTCAGCTGGGTGGCAGAGTTCGAGAGGCAGAGGATCCGTGAACGTCAGCTGGCTGCCTGGGAAGCAGGCAAGCCGAAGGGTCGTCCCCCGAAGGTCCCAGACGAAGTGATTCTGAGATACTTCAAGAGGTATCCCGGCCTACCTGCGAAGGCAATCTGGAAGATCCTCGTCCAGGACGGGTACAAGATCAGCTACAGGGCGTTCAAGTACCGCGTCAAGAAGCTCAAGGATGAGGGCAGGATCGTAGTTGTGAGAAAAATAAATGGGGAAGAGGTCAGAGCTCGCTGAACAGCTCCGGTCGCTTTTCTTCATACTCCTCGATTCTGTGACGAATTGCATCAAGTATAAAGTCCTGGATATCCTTGTAGTAACCTTTTTTAATAAGTGCTTCTATCTTTTCTATGAGGGGGGCAGGCACTTGAACCTCTTTCCTGACTGAGGGGGTTTCTTTTTTCCTCCGGCCCATATTTCACCACCTTTTTGTATTTTTATCGACGTGAAACTATATATTGCTTTTTTGTTGCTTATCAAAAAATACCGGTATTTACCGTATATTTCCCGGTATTTATCGGAAAATATATAAATGATGTCTTTGAGTTTGAATATGAAAAGTCCTCCTGTGGAGGGCGGTAGTATGGACTCTCTTGAGGGGATTGCCCGGGAGATTGAGGCTCTTGATAGGTATGCAGTGAGGCTTCGGGAACAGATTAATGCGGCACAGCGCGAGCTCGCCCGGGTCACGCGCAAGAAGCAGCAGTTGGTAGCAGAGCTTTCTCGCATGAAGAAGATACAAAAGGTGACGGCGGTATGAGGCCGAAAAGCCTCGCTCAACTGCTTCTTTTCGTGCTAATAGTGGCCTTCTGGTTCAGGATTGCATGGCCTCTCATGACGAAGGAAGCCGCTGTAATCGGCGCGGTCGGCGGCGTTCTCATGCATTGGGCGCTGACGAACAAGGGGAACAGGAACATCGTGCTCATTGAGCCATTCACGAGCGGTTGGCGTGTGCTCATTTATGACATGATGTTCGTCAGCTTCTTGACGGCATTGGCTCAGCAGGCTGGAGATGTCAGCGCTCTTCTCGACGCGCTTAAGACCTCGGTGCAGAACCTCGCGCTTTTTCTCGCCCTCGTGGGCGGGATTGGGGTTGACTACTCGGTTGGGGGGTGAAAAATGGACGTTCTCGGACTGGTTCTCGCGTTTGGATTGATTGGGCTCGGTGTTGTCATGCTTGGGCTTAGCATTGACACGTGGGCGCTCTCAAGGAGGTGGTCTAAGTGAAACGGTTCGGGTTGGTTCTGGCTTTGTTGGTGCTGTTCGGAACTCTGACGGTAGGGATGGGCACAGTTAGAGAAGTTGAGGCTTCAACGTCGTATTATATAGTTGTGGACGGTTACACGGAGCAGATGATTTTAGACGCTCTGAACGGCATTACCTGGCGGTATTACACGCCACAATACAATGTTACCGGGAATGTTATAACTTTCCCGACGCTGAAGGATATGCTTAGGTTTTTGGCGTTCCCTGATTTCCGCCCGAGTTCAGCGCCGTTACAGGTAAGTAAGATAAAAACGTCTATTCCTATAAAACAGGTAGTTCTGGTGACTGAGGACGGGCACGGAACGGGCAACGTTTACGAGAAAGCAACTTTCACGGCTGATAACGTTTACATTTGGGCTAAGGTTTCGTGGGAGGGCTCGGGATCTTATCCAATAAAAGCTTGGCTGACTTATGAAGGGACAACTTTGTTGGCGGCTGATAGTGGTTCGGCGGATAAATACGCTTATTATGAGAATTACACGATAAACGGGACGATAACACTACATCAAAATGACCCTTACAGTCCATCGGTTGGGCGTTGGAGCGGTGTTAGTATCTTTTTACTTTATGATAGTTCCAGGGTTCCGGTTGATTTGTCGGAAAGTGGTGTTACTGGTGCAGGATATTACAAGGAAATAACATATCAGTCTGCGGTAGCTTATGTAACTTTCAGTCTGAAAGATGGCTTAACTGGCCAGCCTCTGAGCGGCGTTACTGTGAAGGAGGGCTCTAACGTTCTTGGCACGATTGACGACGGTGTAACTTTAGAGCTGGCGAAGGGCACTCACACACTCACTTTCGAGAAGGACGGCTACTGGAGCGTCACCAAAACAATCGAAGTCACCAGCGACATGACCGTTTCAGTCGAAATGTACCCCTCCAGCGCGGCTTTCAAGCTCGAGAACTTCCCGAGCGACATCACTATTCCTGAGAACACGATTTACGAGCTAACTTTTACGCTCTCTCCCATCGACACGAGCGCGACTTACAACACTTATCTGAGCCTGAGCGGCCTTTCTAACGTCCTCGAAGTCAGAAAAGACGGCTCCGTCATCTCGCCCGAGGGCGGGAAGTACTACCTCGGCGACATTTCCTCGCCTGTCCAGGTCACTATCAAGTTCAAGGCTGGAGCGGTCGGCACTCACGGCTTTACTCTCACTCTCACGAGCAACGACGCTATCATGTCAAAGACTTACACGACGACAAAGCAGGTAACCTACAAGGTTGAACCCCTGCCGTTTAGCGTTCAGATGCCGAGTGAATGGCAGGTAGGCCAGAATGAGCTGAGGATTTCAGAATCGAGCGGGCAGAGCTACTTAATCACCGCGGTCCTGAAGGATTCGAGCGGAAACGAGGTCTGGAGCGACAGTCATGCCTTCAGCCCGTACGAGGCCCACACATTCGCTATTACTGTGCCCTCCGAAGGAAGCTATACGCTGGAATTGCAGTGGAACGGCCAGACGGCCGTCTATGACATCACCGTGAACCCGGCCATTACCCTCGTCACTAAGACCCTCACAGTCAGCAAGGGTGGCGAAGGAACGATTGTCCTCCACTTCAAGAACCCGTCAAGCAATGTGCAGTATTATACTATCAAGGTTTCTGGAGGCTTCTTGCCGAAGGAAATCAACCAGAGCATCAGCGTTGCTCCGCTCGCGGAGAAGGACGTCAGCATAGCCTTCGCCGTGCCTGACAATCTCCAGTATGACGCTTACGAGCTGAATGTTCAGGTTCTCCAGGGGAACGCGACCGTCTTCTCTGACAAGGTAGCTGTCAGCATTTCTGAGGGTTCAGGATTCAGTCTCTTTGGCGGAGGCTCAAGCGGAGGAAAGACGCTCTACTACGGCCTTGCCGTGCTCGTTGGCCTTGGCCTGTTTATCGCGATTCTGAGGAGGAGGTGAAGAGAGTATGAACATTAGCATCCCATACAATGTTCCCCTCCCTATTCCCCATTTTGATAAGAAAACTCTTGACAAAGTGTTTAGGACAATAGGCCCACTGGTAATTGCCGCAATCGTGCTGGTTTCATTCATTGCCGGAGCGGCTATTGACCACTATGCCTCTGGAGGCAGTAAGGACTCGGCACCACCCGGAGGCGAAGATGCAAATAAGAACGCTACTAAGCAGGATGTGCTTAACCAAACAGACTATGAGGAATGGTTACACCTTTCAAAGGAAGCACAGCAGGAAGCGTACAAACAGCTTGCAAAGTACACTCAACAGCTCATGAGTAGCTTTGTAAGCTATGACTACCAGCAAAAAGGAAGCCTTGGAGACCTGAAAGTCCAAGTTTATGGGCCTGATAAGGTCTATGGATTTAGCGCATTCCCCGTCCAGATTAAGATAACAGTTGACAAAAAGTTCCCTGATTGGGCCTACCTGCACTTGTACAGCGTCAAAGTCTATGTAATAAACACTGAGACCGGCCAAAAGATCTGGACGAGAACCTGGTCTTGGTCGGGCAATGATGTTCCACTCCTCAATGGGGATGAGTTTGTCCTCGGCACTGTCCTTAAAGTCCCTGACGACTACGCATACATGGTCAAGGACGCTGTTTACTCTGGAACTTTCACAAAAGAGCTCTATTTTAACCTCACCAACGCAGTAGTTCCACACTTTGAGATTGGCGTCGAAGTAGATGCACAGAGAGAACTTTGGGAGTGGAAGACTGCCAACAGCCAGGCAGAGTGCGACAATTTAGCGGGGGGAAAGAAGCATGTCTATGACTCAAACACTTCTACCTGCTACATCCTGACGGACATGGTTGATACTGACGTAAGCGGCGAGACTACGAGCGCATACATCCACACTACAGGAGTTCCAGACTTTGGACAGTGGGGGAACTTAACGGCCAGTGCTCCAAAGAGTATGATGAACTCTGGATATGTCAACATGTATCAGATTTTCCAGCAGAGGCTGTTTGGAGCGCTTTCGAATTTCGTGGTAACCAGCATGGCAACCCCCATTCACGTGATGGACTCTACCGCAAACTGGAAGTTCATCTTTGAAGCTGTTCCAGAGTACTTTGACCCGCTGATAAAGGTCAATGGAAAACCGCCAGTTTTTGGCGACGACTTCAGGATTGTCGTGGCAAGAATTACACAGGGCGGTCAGAAATGGGAGATTGCCTACACCAAATCAACGAAGATGACTGATTTCACCACTGCCTATGAGGTCGGCCTTCCTGTGAAATACACCGCGACGAACGATACAATAGACTACGTTGTCGCTGGACTGGCTTATATTGAGCTTACGAGGGAAGACGGAACGAAAATACCAATCTGGTTCATGGTTAACCCCAAAGTCTCCGTTCAGGAGAACATTGATGTCGCGTTTACTGATGCACGGGTCAAGCCTCTTGTCGGGCTGACTGACAAAGATAAGGTTACCGAGGCAGATATTGAAGCAGCTAAGCAGATGATTGACACAATCAAACAGTCTCTTGAAAAGAAGAAACTCCAGGCCGACGAGCTGAGGGCTAAGGCAGAGACTATGAACATTCCTGAGGCAATTGAGTATGCGAAGAGGGCGAAGGAGGCGTACGAGAAATCCGAGAAGGCGCTGGATAAGTATCTTGACGAAGTAAAGAAGGGTAAGGATGGAAAGTGGGCTCTGAACTGGCTGAACGTTGCGAGGAAGATGGAAGACGCTGGCGACTTCTGGCTTAACGCGGCAATCAAAGCCACCAATGGCCTTAAGGAGCAGGCCAAGTGGAACGCTGAGCAGGCGCAGAACATTGAGGCCCTTGCAAAGCAGTACGAGCCGCACTTTGATGTCTATGGATTCCTGAAGAACGGCATAAACCTGCCATTTGGACTAACCCTGGCGGACTTGGTAGTTTTGACAATAGCTGGCCTTGTAGCATGGCTCGGTAGGCAATTCTTAGGGCCTATTGGGCCAATGCTCGGCTTGGTAGTAGTTGTTGGATGGTTCTCTGGCAAGTTTGCCGGAGAGCATTTACTCGGTGCTCTCTTTGACAAGCTCAAGTTTTGGTGAGGTGGTGAAAGGTGGGAAACGCAAACAAGAATGAGGAAAAGCCCGGCTTCGGAGAACGAGCCGGGACTTTCTTTTTCAACAAAGTGGGCTTCCGCCTCGCGGCAACAGGCATGATGGCACTAATAGCCTGGTACGCGCAGGAGAAAAGCGTCACGATAGCAGAATTCAACGCCGCCTACGCAAGCATCCCGCTCGTCGGCATAATCCTCGCCCTCGTCTTCGACTACGGGCTCGACACGGGAAAACTCTACAACAGAATGCTCGGCAGGGGCAAGAGCGGGCTTTCAAAACTCGTCTTCGCGTTTGGGGCAGTGTTCGTCTTCTTCATGACGTTCACATGGCTCCTAGCGGGAACCATTACGCTGAACCTTGCAACAATCACGCCAGCGACTCTCGTCGCTTCGGCCCTCGTCTCCCTCATTGTCCTCCTGCCGAACACGGGAACGTCAGAGTGGCTCCTCTGGCTCTGGATTGCAGAGACCATCGTGACTGGCGGTGCGCACCTGGCAATCTTCCCGGCAATCAAGCTCCTCAACATGGCTCTTACAGTGCTCCTCGGGGGTGGTGTTCTTGGTTGATTGGGCTGCTCAAAGGGCCAAACTCAAAACTGCAAACTGGCTCGTGAAACTGCTCATAGTCGTGGTAATCGGCGGATACAGCCTCATGTGGGCGGCAGACAAGGCAGTAACCGTTGGCGACTACGTAACTGCCATAGCAAAAACGCCAATCTGGCTCGTCGTGGCGATAGAACTCTTTGACAAGCTCGCGGACAAGAAGGACTACACCACTTGGGGTATCTACATGAGTAGGCAGTGGGGCGGCAATTCCGTCCTGTGGGGTATTGTAATCGGCCTGATAGCATTCCTTGGCGTCCTTTACATCATGACGGGCACGATAACCATGAATATGAACGCATACTCGCCAGGTGTGTTCCTCGCGGCAATGACCTTCGCGCTTTACATAGTTATGCCAGAAACCGGGGACGACGAGCTCATACTCTTCCTATGGCTCGCAGCGCAGGTTGCCACAAAGGGACAGTACCTCCACGAGGCCGTCTTCAGCCTGCCCATCATAAGCAAGCTAATGACTGCCATCCTCGGCAGGCTCCCATTGCCGCTCTGAGGTGATTCAAGATGCTCGGCAGGATTACAGTGGCCCTCATTGCCTACCTCCTCTGCATTTTCCATTTCAACGACGCAATGACGACAGTAGGTTATCTCCTCGGGCTTAACGGCTTTTGGGCCCTCTTCATTCCTTCGACCTTGGTCGGCCTCGCGGTGTACAGAATTGCGGACATGGACAATTGGGGCATTTGGGACGCGGCAGCGTTCCTCATCCTTGGAGGCATCTTCATGCTCGCTATTACCGGCGACCCCAAGGCAACCGCTCTGGAATTTGTCAAAGGAGTTAGCGGATTTGGCCTTATGGGTATCCTGGCAGGCCTGACAATGAAAAACAGGAGGGGTGCATAATGGATGCTAATTCAATCGTCAGCCAGCTCCAGAGCTTGGCAAGCCAGCACCCCTATGTTGCCCTTGGCCTGTTGCTCATCATAATCGGAGCATTAATCCGCGGGAAGGCAGCCTTAGTGTTTTACGTCCTCGGTGCACTGGCCCTTATCAAAGCCTTCGGCCTGTTTGACACTTTCGTTTCTTTCCTGAAGCAGGTTCCGACCCTGATTAAACAACTCTCAAGCGGATTAGGAGGTGTTTGAAGAATGCGGAAGAAGGAAAGGCAGTTAATAACAATCGGGCTTGTGGTGTTGTTCGCGGCGATAGCCTGGTGGGCATATGCTGGCCACGGAACCAGCCCTGGAGTGCTACTGAACCTTGACAATCAGAGCAACAGCACAGAAACCTACCAGCTTGCCGTTTCAGACCTCTCCGCGAGTGTTGACCAGTCAACTGGCCACGTGCTGGTTAGCTTCAAGCTCACGAATGAAGAGCACTTCAATGTCTCAAGCGTCCAGGTACTCTATGCTTTGAACGTTGCCGACCCGAACAACGCTACCTATGCCCCAATTAATGCTACCGAGGCTAACGGCACTTACAAGGCCGAGATTCCGTCAAAGTTCGGCGATGTGGTTTACTACAAGGTTAAGGCCGTCTATGACGGCAACAAAGAGCTTACGAGCGAGGTTCAGAGCATAACCGTCGCCGACACCACCGAGCCAACCTTGAGCTCTGTCAACATTGACTACAACAACACCGCTCTAACATTCTCAATTGACTTCAACGCCAGCGACAATGATGCCATCGCGACTTATTATGTCTACTACGCTGACCTCGGCACTACCAACACCGTCGACAACACCACGACCTTCACTCCTGTCAACGCGACCACCCTGCCGATTGTCATTGAGAACGTCACCGAGGGCAATTACTACGCGTTCTACTTCAAGGTCGAGGACCTGAGCGGCAACGTGGCAACCCTCTACAACGAGACGGCGCCACTCGTCATACAGGCCAACGCGAGCACTACTTGGCCACAGGTTTATCCTGAAAGCTCCAGCTGAGGTGGGCTGAAATGTACGCCCACCGCCCCTCTCCTTCATTTTCCCGCGTGATACTGCGCTTGTTTGTGATATTCTCTACGATATTCTTAGTTTACTATGGCTACTCGACCTTCCATCAGACTAACCCGCTCAAGGAGCGCCTTTACGAGCTCGGCTACCCACCGAAAGGCCACATCGTCGAGAACGGCACAATCAAGTGGGCGGACGGACAGATTACAATTCTCCAAGGCGCTTATGTTGAGAACTATCCAATCACAGCGGAGCAGGCTTACAATCTCGTCCTACAGTATTTAGCCAGCTACAATGAGAAGCTGAAGAAGTACGATTACAAGCTCTACCCCGACAAAGCCAGCCTCACAGAGAAGGAGAAGAACGGTCAGCTCTATTGGGTTTTCGAGCTGAAGCTCAAGGCCGGCTCGAATGACATGTTCGCGGGCTTCGCATGGGTGAACAGGAAGACGGGAGCTGTTGAAGTTAAAGGCATTTTGGGGTGAGCACAATGCGGCAAACCAGGCGTGTCAGGTTAAAGCCTTACAGGTATAACTTCGAGCTTCAGACGCTCTTTGACATCATCAGACTGCTCAATAAAGTCAAGGTCAGCTATCAGGCTGAAATGGCTCGATATCTCGGAATCGAGCGTCAGACGATGAACGAGTATTTCTACAACATTATCCTTCCGCTCGCGCGGAAAGGGGTCTTTATCGTCAAGCCTAACCAGGGCTGGCGGTGGGGAGAGCCGAGATACTTCATTTTGCTGGCTCCGGATTGGAAAAAGGCCCTTTGCGAGTGGATTGCTGAGGAGGTGGAAGGATGAGCTTCAGAGGTATGAAGCTTTGGATTCCTATAATAATATATATGCTATCCATTGCCCCGGCCCTCGCGGTTACTTTCTCTTGGTCAGGGGCCTTGGATGTTGGGCAGAGCATCACCGTGGACAATCTAACGCTCATCGTCAATAAGAACGTCGGGACGGGCCAGCTCGCGCTCATAATCGAAAACGGAAGCGACGTGCTGGCAGTAATTCAGGGAAACGGGAGCACTAAGGTCGGTAATTTGACAGTCTCTTTCATTGGCTTCAACGGGAAGGGCTACATCACTATCAACGCGCCAGAGCTGTTCACAGTCGGTCAGCCTTCGGCGAATTCGGCCCTTCTGGCCGAGAATACAAGGCTCAAGGAGCAGGTAGCGAACCTCACGAGGGAAATCAGGGCGCTGAAGAGCGAGAATAAGAAGCTCAAGGCGCAGGTTGACTCGCTCAAGAAGGAGAACGCACAGCTCAAGGAAAAGCTGAAGAGCCAGCCCAACACCGCCGAGCTTAATACCAAAATAGTGAATCTGACCAGGGAGAACCGCGAGCTCAAGGCCGAGCTGGCGAATCTAACGACCAAATACAACCAGCTCAAGGCGAAGGCTGAGTTCCTGAAGCAACAGAACGAGGAGTACAGGCAGATTATCCAGCAGGTAATGAACGAGCAGAGTTCAGAAGCAAAGCAGAGTTACATCGAGAAGGCGAAAAAAGAGCGCTTGATTGGCTCGGTTCTGTGGAAGAGCTTGGTTGGAAGCGTTGTTGTAGTGGGATTAGTTGGATACGGGCTTTATCGGAAAAAGAGAGCTTGGGAGCTGACATAAGCGATAACACAGCTGGAGGTGGGAGTTTTGAGGAAACAAAGAAATGAGCGGGACGCTTGGTGCTAAAATATTATGTGTGTGAAGAGGGTTATTTTATTTTCATTAAGAAAACGGAGGGGTTAGAGTGGAGCAGGTCGCTAGTAATTCAAGCTCATGGGTGCCCATAACGAAAGGAAGGCTGAACGAGATTTACCTAGGAAGAGGTGTCAAGAGCGACGAGTACCGCCACACCTTGGACAGATGGCTAAAGATAAACGACGACGATGCCAATCACATATTGTTCCTCGGCCCGAGTGGTTTCCAGAAGTCCACGACGATGAAGGCTCTACTTCAAGAAATCTGGCTAAACACAAGGTGGGGCAGGAACCAGGAGCCTCCACTTATCATAGTGTTCGAGAGGAAGTACGACCGTGCCAAAGCACAGCTTGTCAAGAGAACCTTTTACCAGCTCTTGAGGGAGCACGGAGAAGGCTGGCTTAGGGCCAGAATGAGCCAGGTTACTGAGCTCAAGCTCTACATCAAGATGCTCGAGCTCCCTGCCTATGAGGGCCAGCTCGGCCTTATGGGCGACTTCGCCCTCGGGTGGGAGAATATACTCGGCTGGTTGAAATATGATAAACAGCACACGCTCTTTAGCCTGTTCGGAATAAAGCCCCAAGCCTTCCCGATTCGCAGATTTGTATTTAATCCCACGAGAGACCCTCATCACATAGCCCTGGACTCAGGGCCCGAGACCGAGGTCATTGCGACCTTCCTCAAGTATGAACGATTGGACTTCGAAGACGTGGCCAAGGTCGTAAACATCAACCCCAACACGATTTACGCGCAGATAATTAAGTCCGCATGGGACGAGGAGAAGGCCAGGGACCCGGACGAGCTTGTCTTTGAGGCGAAGAGAATCTACGAGGAAATGCTTGAGTTCCTTGAAGTTGAGAACAAGAAGCCACCCACGAGCTTATGGGGCGTTTACAACGTTG
>Ga0256836_1000767_pt1 | contig 16014 bp, 14 predicted proteins | sample 4561380metaG_FD_185974 | JGI IMG/M metagenome (GOLD analysis project Ga0256836, IMG submission 185974) | Hydrothermal vent microbial communities from Guaymas Basin, Mexico - 4561-380 | ecosystem: Environmental > Aquatic > Marine > Hydrothermal vents | place: Mexico: Guaymas Basin | collected...
CTCCTAAAAATAGTCCTGTTATAGGGCATCCTAAAATAGTTCATACACCTCATTTAGGTGCATCTACAATTGAGGCACAAAAAAATGTAGCTATCCAAGTTGCAGAACAAATGGTTGATGCCTTATTAGGAAAGGCTATAATAAATGCTGTTAATCTTCCTTCGTTAGACAAAGAAAAGTATCAAAAATTAAAACCTTTTATAGAATTAGGTGAAAAGCTTGCAAAGGTTGCTACAACCTTAAATGAAGGTCAGTTAGAAAAAATTGAGGTAGTTTTTGAGGGAGATTTTGGAACTGATAAATTTGAACCAGTTATAAATGCTGTATTGAATGGAATTTTATCTAGAATGGTAGAAGGTCAAATAAATTACGTGAATGCTCCTATTTTAGCAAAAGAAAGGGGAATAAGCGTAGAGGTTATAACAAAGCCTGAAGTAGAGGATTATGCTGTTTTATTAACAGTTAATTACTATACTGATAAAGGTAAGACAAGTGTTTCTGGAACACTATATAGAAAGAATGATCAAAGAATTGTTAAGATTGATGATTATCATTTTGATGCTATTGCTGAAGGACATATTTTTATTTATAAAAATGAAGATAAACCAGGAAAAATTGGTATTGTAGGAACAATTTTAGCTGAAGCTGGAATAAATATTGCTCAGATGTTTTTATCTAGAACAAAGCCTGGTGGAACAGCTATGACTATAATGAATGTAGATCAAGAAGTACCTCAAGAAGTTATAGATAAAATTTTTTCATATCCAGGTTTTATAGACATTAAACAGATAAAGTTATAATGTAATAAAAATAAAAAGCCCTCCCTGGGGGAGGGCTTAATTAAAAATTATTCATTATTTTCTATCTTAACAGCTGTACCTTTAACTTCATAACCTTTAAATTCTTCAAAAGGAGAAGATGTTTTTATATAATATATTCGAGTATTTATTAATAAATTATAATCAGGACCGGCTTGTTCTAATGCCTTATCAATAGCTTCTCTTATATAATCTTTTGTATCACCAGAAGTCAAATCTTTTTGTGTAAATGAGAATAAACAAAATTTTTTAGTTGTTACTCCTACTCTTGCCTTTACTTCTACAGGATCTTTATACTTAATAGGAACATTTTTAGATGATACTATTGTAAATTCACCCACCGTTTCCTTTTCTAAAACTTTAGTACAATGAAGTAATATTATAGGTATAAACAATAAAACAAAAATCCCTTCCTTATAGGAATTATTTAATAAGGAAGGGATTTTTATAATGGGGTTTAAAATTATTATTGAATAAGTTCTTTCGCTAAAGGTATTATTCCTTCTTCTCTAATTCTACTCACATCTAACTTTATATATCCATCATAGTAGTTAAAGTAATTCTTATATTGTTCATATTCTTCCATTCCTTTTTCTACTAATTCTGAAAAGTTATCTGTACTTCCCATAAGAGTTGTTTCTATTGCTGTTATACTTGTATGAGCAGAATCATTATAAAATCCTACAAAAGCATGTCCAGGAATCAAGAAAATTATTGGATCAATACCTATATTTTCTAAAGCAGAAGCCCAAAGAAGGGTCCCATCTATACAGTTTGCTTCTCCTAACTCTAAAACTTCCTCTGGAAGTCTTATTCTTTGAGTGTTTTCATTAGGAAAACTTATGGTTGAAGAAGAATAGTTAATATCATAAGTTTTTAAAGCATTAAATATTGCTCTTGCCTGTAAATAAACATCATTTACAACGTGAACTGTAGCTTTAATAGAATTATCAAGACTTGTAATTGTAAAAGCATTAGGATCTCCATTATTTCCTAAATCTTTTAAGCTTCCTTTTTCTGTGGAACCTAAATAATCATTAGCATCATAATCAATATCATAAACTTTGATGTAAATATAATCATCTTTATTAAATAAATGATAATTTATAGAGAGAGAAATTGGAAAATAATAAGAATTAACATCAGAATATTCCCCAGAACTCTTTACAAAGTGACCATTAATATATACATCAAAATCTATATCAGCATTTCCTCCAAAAGGATCCTGATTATAATAAGGTGCTTTATCTAAAGTGATATATGTAATATAATATACATCTATTCCTTGGTATCCTAGGAGAATGTTCTTTGGATGATAATTAACTGCTTTGCTTATTAATTCTTCTACTTTATCATTATGAGGCATTACAAATTTTACTAAATATTTTGTCATATCATGAGTTACTCTCTCAGCATCTTTTAGAGAAAATGTAAAGTAATCCTTTGCTAATAGTTGAATTTTATATGTATTATTTATTACATATCTTTCTACTCCCGAGGTATCTATGTAAGATACCATAACATCATAAAGTGCTGTTTTTGTTTCTTCTAGATTTTCAATGGTAGTTTCATCAAATATTGGATTAAAATATAATAAAGTAGAAGAAGAAGGTTGTAAAGTTAAAGTCTTTTTTTATCCTAATGAATATCCTTTAATTTCAGAATAAACAGAAAAATTAAGAGGAATATTTGAATTATTTATTATTTCTATTTTTAAAGTTTTAAACTCATCAGTAGATATTCCATTTAATAAATAAGGTGGTATTTGCTCCGCTATGGATACATCGCCAGACACATTAATAAATACTTTATTCTCTTCATCATTCTCAGAACTATTACTAAGAGTGTTTTCTTCTTGATTATCTTCTTTATTATTATCATCATAATAAAAACTAGAATCTTGAGAGTAATCTGATTCTTCCCCAAAACTTGTAGGTGAATCACTTGAACATTGGAATAATCCTAACCCTATAATTAATACAGTAATACCCCATTTCCATAATTTTTTCATTTATCCTCCCTCCTTTTTTAATTTTTTATAATTTTATCCCAAATTCCCCCCTAATTCTTCTAAAATTTAATCTAAAAAAAAAGATTTGTCAAGATTTTTTTGATTATTTTTTAGAAATTTTTATGAATCAAATTTTATTTAGAAAATAAAAAAAACCTTCTCCCCAGAGAGGAGAGAAGGCTTTTAAATTTTTATATAGAAAAAAATATTAAAAAATTCTTATTCTTTACCCTCAGGATTTGCAAAATATACCCATTTTTTATCAGCTCCATCATACTTTAACTTTGTATGACATTTAGGACATTCAGTAGCAGTATATGGAACTGTATCATAACAGTTAGGGCAAATCTTTATAGAAATATTAAATCCATGCCCTTTACAGTATTTACAACTACCAGTGCCATTACAAAAAGAACATTTACCAGTTCCATTACAAGAGGAACATTTACCAGTTCCATTGCATTCAATACATTTACCAGGACTTTTCTTTAAACCTTTTAACATTTTAGATATTTCCCAATATCCAGGATATCCTAATTTAAGTAGTTTTTTGTACTTTTCTTTATCAATTTTACCTTGTTTAACCTTCTTTTTAAATAATTCAGTTTCCATAGCACATTCAGGACAAAACATTTTTCTTCCACGAGGATCTATCCCGGTTGTTTTACAATATTTACAAGGAATAGGTTCTTCTCCAGGATTTTTTGCAGGTAAAAATCCAACTCCATGACATTTTGGGCAAGGCGCAGGTATTACACCTTTACCTTTACATGTCGGACAATTACCTGTTCCTTGACAGTAATCACATTTTCCAGTTCCATCACAACTTTGACAGACACCAGTACCATGGCAAGCAATACAAGTCCCTTCTCCATTACAATATTCACATTTTAATTTAATAGGTTCTTTAGCAGAACTACAGCTAGATATACTAACAGATATAGAGCCTAAAAATAATAATAAAAAACCACTAATAATTACAGTAGATAATATTTTTTTCATAACTCAACTCCTTGAGTTTTTTTGTTTAAAATTTCTTTTCATCTAAGTGATCGTATTTAATTTTTGCTCCACATTTAGGGCATTTAGTTGCACTATACTTTAATTCTGTACCACATACAGGGCACCACTTTCTTTCCAATGAATGTCCACTACCTTTACAAGCTGGACATTTTCCTGTTCCATGACAATATTCACACCATTGTTTCTTTCCATGACACATTGGACATACACCAGTTCCATTACATTGAGAACAAGGTTCATATATTGGATCTTTAGCACAACCAATTGTTAATGTTGATATCAATAACATGGAAAAGAATAACAAACTCAAAAATTTAAAAGTTTTAACAATTTTTTGCATCTTCAACTCCTACTTTCTATTTATATTTATTCGCTTAAATAACCCATCTTTTAACATAAAAAAATAATAATATTTTTATCATAGAAAAAAGTTTTTTTAATTTTTTTAACATAAAAATATTATTTTTCTATAAAAATTTTAATTCTTTTTAGCTTATGAATAGTTTTAAATTAAAAGCTCCTTATCCTCCAGCTGGGGATCAACCTTATGCTATAGAAAAATTACTATCGTTATTGGAAAAAGGAGAAAGGTATATAACATTGTTAGGAGCAACTGGTACAGGAAAAACATATACAATAGCTCATGTTATAGAAAAATATAATAAACCAACTTTAGTAATTTCTCACAATAAAACCCTTGCATATCAATTATACAATGAATTAAAATCCTATTTTCCAGAAAATGCTGTTGAATATTTTGTTTCTTATTATGATTATTATCAACCAGAGGCTTATTTGCCAGAAACAGATACATATATAGAAAAAGAGACAGCTATAAATGATTTGATTGATAGATTAAGATTAAAAGCCACATCTTCCTTAATAATGAGAAGAGATGTTATTGTTGTAGCAAGTGTCTCTTGTATTTATGGTCTTGGTTCTCCAGAACTTTATAAACAATTTATGTTAGTTTTAGAAAAAGAAAAGGAATATAATATTCGGGAGATTCTATCCCAACTTGTTGATATGCAATATCAAAGAAAAGATTTTGGCTATGATAGAGGAACATTTGTAATAAAAGGTGATATTGTAGAGATTTTTCCAGCTTATGAAGAAATAGGGATAAGATTAACATTTTGGGGAGATTTCTTAGAAGATATAGAGATATTTGAACCCTTAACAAATTATACTATAGAAAAAGTAGATAAGATTCCTATATTTCCAGCAAAACATTTTATGACAAATAGGGATACTCTTGAGGATATTTTACAAAAAATAGAAATAGACTTAAAAGAAAGGGTTGCTGAATTATTAAAACAGGGAAAAGTTTTAGAGGCTCAAAGGTTAGAATCTAGAACGAGATATGATATTGAAATGATAAGAGAAATAGGATATTGTAATGGAATAGAAAATTACTCTAGATACTTTGATGGAAGAAAACCAGGGGAGCCACCAGCAACATTAATAGATTTTTTTCCTAAAGATTTTTTGATGATAATAGATGAGTCTCATGTTACCATACCTCAAATTAGAGGAATGTATAATGGAGATACATCCCGGAAACAAACTTTAGTTGAATATGGATTTAGACTACCCGCAGCGTTAGATAATAGACCTTTAAAATTTGATGAATTTTTATCAAAAATAAGTCAGGTTATTTTTGTCTCTGCTACTCCTGGGGACTGGGAACTCAAAATGAGTGGTAATAATGTTGTTGAACAAATAAATAGACCTACAGGTCTTTTAGACCCAGAGATAGAAGTAAGGCCAACCTATAATCAGATAGATGATTTAATTTCTGAGATTAATAACACAATAAAAAATGGAGATAAAGTAATAGTTATTACATTAACCAAAAAGATGGCAGAAGACTTAACAGAATATTTAACAAATATGGGTATAAGGGCAAAGTATTTACATTCTGAATTAGATACTGTAGAAAGAAGTGAAATTATTGAAGATTTAAAAAATGATAATTTTGATGTTATTGTTGGTATAAATTTATTAAGGGAGGGAATAGATTTACCAATAGTTAGCTTAGTTGCTATTTTAGATGCAGATAAAGAAGGCTTTTTAAGAAGTGAGACTTCTTTAATTCAAATTATTGGAAGAGCTGCTAGACATGAAAATGGTAGGGTAATATTATATGCGGATAGGATAACTCGTTCAATGAAAAAGGCTATCGATGAAACAAATAGAAGAAGAAAAATTCAAATAGAATTTAATAAAAAATATAATATTACTCCTAAGAGTATTAAGGTGAAAAAATTTACATCATTAAGTGATATGGCAGAAGACATGGGTATACTAAGTACGTCTAAAAAAGAATATGAAGTTGTTTTAGATAAAAATATAGAGGATGAGGTAAAAAATATTTTAAAGCTACCAAAAAAAGAAATTAAATTAAGAATAAAAGAGTATGAGAAAAAAATGCTTAAAGCTTCAGAAAAGTTAGAGTTTGAAAAAGCAGCCTATTATAGAGATATAATAAGAAAATTAAAGGAGAATTTATGAAAATTATTATTAATGATTTTAACGAATTAAGTAAAAATTTAATACAAAAGATAAATAAATATTCAGAGGTTATTATCTTTTCATCTAAAGAAAAAGATATAGATTTTATTGATGATTATAATGTTATAGGTTATGATTATGAGTTTGAAAATATAAAAAATATAGCTACAGATATAGATTTTTCTAAAAAAGGAGATTTTTATTTTATTGGTTTATCAAATAATAATGAAAAAAATATTTTAGATTATTTAATCTCAAAGCATTTGGGAGTATCAAATAATATAATTTTATTAAGTCATGATTATTTAAAAGAAACTTTAGACCTTATCTTAGAAAAAAAAGAAGAATATATATTCCCAATATTTTCAAAAGAAGTTTTAGTAAATGAAATATTAAACCTTATAGTTTATGATACATTTAAAATTGTTTTTTTTGATGATATAGTTATCATTGGTAAGTATATGTTAAATAAATTTTTGGATGGACTAACAATAGACACTTTGGTGGCAATAGACCCAGATATAAATTTTAGAATATTATTTATAGAGAGAAATGATAAAATATTTTTTGTTAGAGGACAAGATCAACTTAAACTTAACGATAAATTATATATAATTACATACAAGGAAAATTTAAAAAAGGTAATTAATATTTTTTCAGAAGAGACAGAATATATAGAAAATAATGAAATTCTTTCTGATGAAGAAATAGAAGAGAAAAAGAAAAAGAAGAAAAATATTATCTTTATTGGTAATGAAAAATTGATAATGAATATTGTTACAAAACTTAATTACAAGGAGTTTAATATAACAATATTAACAAAAAATCCTGCATCTTTTGATAAATATGGAGAAAAGACTAAAGGATTAAATATATATAAATATAATCTGAAAGAGCTTCAAGATATTGAAAAGTATATTGAAGGAAATGATATAATTGTAAATTTGAGTAATAATGATGAAAATAATATAATGTTTTCCATTATTGCCAGAGAATTAGGTATTAAAAAAATAATATCTCTAGTAAATAATCCTAATTTTAAGAGAATTTACTCAAAATTGGGAATAGATTGTATTATAAATGAAAATGATATTATAGTAAAACATATTATTAAAAGGATAAAAGGTGGTGATCTCATAAATGTATCAAATCTTAGAGATGATATAATAATCACAGAGGTAACAATAGAAAACGAAAAGATTGAAAATATGAAAATAAAAGATTTGAAACTACCTAAAGATGTAATAATAGTATCAATAATAAGAGATAAAAAAATAATAATTCCTAAAGGATCTACTATTTTAAAAAAAGGAGATTTAGTTAGAATATTAAGTTATGAGAAGACAATATCAAAGGTAGAAAATTTGTTTAAAGGTAATAAATTTTTGAATATTTTTTGAAAATAATATAAGGAGAAAAATAATGGGAAAAAAATTTAGGTTGGGAGTTTTAGCAAGTGGTGGTGGCTCAAATTTTGAAGCAATTGTAAAAAGGTCTTTAGAGGGATATATTAAAAGCAAAGTAGTTGTATTAATAGTTAATAATAAAGACGCGTATGCCATTGAAAGAGCTAAAAAATATAATATACCTTATCATTATATTTCTTCTAAAACAGAAGGTTCCCATGAAAAAGCTATGGAAAAAATAACAAAAGTTTTAAAAGATTATAACGTAGATTTAGTTATTTTAGCAGGATATATGAAAAAAATACTTCCCCCTCTTTTAACTGAATATAAAAATAGAATATTAAATATTCATCCAGCTTTACTACCCAAATATGGAGGAAAAGGTTATTATGGGTTAAATGTTCATAAAAAAGTCTTAGAAAATAATGAGAAGGAAACAGGTCCTACAGTACATCTTGTAGATGAAATATATGATCATGGTAAAATTTTAGGACAATATAAATTAAATATTATTCCAGGACTTACTCCAGAAGAACTACAGCAAAGAGTGCTAGAATTAGAACATCTATTATATTCTAGGGTTATAAAAGATATAGAAGAAGGATATATAATCCTAGATGAATAGTATTTTTTAATCTTTAAATATTAAAATTAGGAAGAAAAGGAGGTTATTCGAATGAAATTAGGAGTAAAAGAAGTTAATATTAAAGAGGCAAAATTATTTTCAAAGGGAAAAGTTAGAGAAATTTATGATGATGGAGATTCCTTAATAATGATTGCAACAGATAGAATATCAGCATTTGATGTTATTTTGCCAGATCCAATACCAGGAAAAGGAATTGTATTAACCCAGATTTCTATCTTTTGGTTTGATTTTTTAAAGGATATTGTTCCTAATCATTTTATTACAGATAGAATAGAAGAAATGGGGGAACCATATATAAATTATAAAGATATTATAGAGTATAGGACTATTAAAGTCAAAAAATTAAAAAGATTAGATGTAGAATGTATTGTTAGAGGATATATAGAAGGATCAGGATGGAAGGATTATCAAAAGACAGGTATGGTATCAGGTATAAAATTACCTCCAGGATTAAAAAGAGGAGATAAACTACCAGAGCCAATTTTTACCCCATCAACAAAAGCCGAAGAAGGACATGATGAAAATATAACATTTGATCAAATGAAGGATATTGTAGGATCAGAATTAGCAGAGAAAATAAAAGATGTTAGTATACGGCTTTATGAAAAGGCAAGGGATTATGCTTTAGAAAGAGGAATTATAATTGCTGATACAAAGTTTGAATTCGGATTAGATGAAAATGGAGAGTTAGTATTAATAGATGAGGTATTAACACCTGACTCATCAAGATTTTGGCCTTTAGATGAATATAAACCAGGACAACCTCAAAAAAGTTTTGATAAGCAGTATGTTAGAGATTATTTAGAAGAAATTAAGTGGAATAAAACACCACCAGCTCCTACCTTACCAGAGGATGTTATAAAAAATACGATAGAAAAGTATAAGGAAGCTTACAACAAATTAACAGGGAGAACTCTAAGTTTTTAGGGTTCTCCTTTATTTTTATTAAATTTCTTTTAGATGATATTTAAAAGTTTATAGGATTATCTTCAGATTGAGAGTTAATTCTTTCTTTTTCAATTAACCAAGGGTTTGAAGATTTCTTTAAATTCTCTGGTAAATGGATATCACATGTATCTACAGGCTGGGTTCCTATTATAAAAGGCACGTGATAATATATTTTAGGACAAACTTTTAATCTTGCTAATTTTCCACTTTGAGTACATATATTTCTGTATGTAATTCCTCTAGGTGTTTTAAAATTAACTACTTCTTTATCTTTATGAGCTAATTTCATATACTCTATCCAGATAGGTAATGCTGTAGATGCTCCAGTTTTATGATCCCCTAATTTACGTTTTATATCAGTACCAACCCAGGCTCCCGCTGTAATTATAGGAGTAAATCCTATAAACCATGTATCAGTATAATTATTTGTTGTTCCTGTTTTACCACCACAAGGGTAGTAAAATTTTGATTGTATTATTCTATATCCTGTACCCCTTCTGACAACATTTTCTAATAGAGTTATCATAATATAAGAAACATCTTCAGGTAGTACTCTTTTAGATTCTTCTGTATGTTGATATATTACATTACCACTATTATCTTCAATACGTTCTATATAATAAGGCTTAATTAATATCCCATAATTAGGAAAAACAGAATAAGCTTTTACTAGATCCCATAATCTAACTTCAAAAACTCCCAAGGCTAATGCCGGTACTTCTATATAATTAGACTTTAAACCTAATTTATTAGCATATTCGATAACATTTTTGTATCCAACTTTGTTTAAAAGATATATGGTAGCTAAGTTTAAAGAGTGGGCTAAAGCATCCATTAAAAGTACAGGTCCTAAAAATTTCTCTTCATAATTATGAGGCCTCCAATCATCTTCATCTTTATTTTGAGATGGTATAACAATTGGTTGATCTAAAAGTATTGAACTAGGAGTAAATCCTTGGGATATTGCTGTAAGATAAATAATAGGCTTAAAAGATGAGCCAGGTTGCCTTCTTGCAAAGACTCTATTATATTCACTTTCCTCAAAATTTCTTCCTCCAATCATTACCCTTACAGCTCCAGAATTATTATCTATAGCTAAAAATGCTCCTTGTACACTTACTAGTGTATCTTCTCTAGGTATCCATTTCAATTTATTTGCCCATCTGGCTAATATTGTATCCATATTTTGAAATAAGCTATCTTTAGGGATATTTTTATACTCCTTAGGCGCAATTTTATCCCATCTGTATTTTAAGTATTTATTAAAGAATGCTATATTCATTTCTCTTTGATATTTCATTATATATTTATGAAAGATTTTTTCTAAAGAATCCTGTTCTTGACTAACTAATGTAGTATATATCCTCAATCCTCCTGTATAAAGCATTTTTTCTCCAAATTTTCTAACAACAAACTTTCTTACTTCTTCAACGAAATAAGGAGCAATATTTTGAGTTGTTTTGAAAGGATGAATTTCAATAGGTTTATTTTTCAATTCTTCATATTCTGTTTTAGAAATAATATCAGTCTCATACATTTTTTTGAGTATAATATTTCTTCTTTTTTTAGCATTTTCAGGGTGTTTATCCGGTCTATATTTCTCAGGGGCTCTAAGCATAGCTATAAAAATAGCAGCCTCATCAGGAGTTAATTCCCATACATTTTTAGAGAAGTATCTTTGGCTAGCAGCTTGAACCCCATACGCTCCTCCGCCCAAATATACTTGATTTAGGTAAAATTGTAATATTTCTTTTTTTGTATATGTTTTTTCAAGCATTATAGCAGTAATTATTTCTTTGATTTTTCTTGGAATTCTTTTTTCAAAACCAATAGTAGAAGTAAATAAATTTCTTGCTAATTGTTGAGTTATAGTAGAACCACCATGAGTTTTACCATGTAGAATATCAACTATAACAGATCTAAGGATACCATTTATAAGATCAATACCATGATGTTTATAAAAATTTTTATCCTCTGTAGCAATAAGTCCATTTATTAAGAAATCAGGTATACTATCTAATGGAACAACAATTCTTTTTTGAATATAATATTCTTTAATTACATTTCCATCTCTATCGTACACTTTTGTGACCAAAGCTGGTTTTATTTTTTCTAATTCTTCAAATGAAGGAATAAATTTATAATAATACAAAATTACAGCAATAGTAACTCCTAATAAAAAGCCAAATATAGCACTATTTACAAAAAAAGCTATTTTAAAAAATTTTTTCCAATCTTTCATAATTATTTTTCCTTTTATATTAAAAATTAAAATATATTTTTTTTAATTAAAATTATAATTCTTATTTTTGTTAAACAAGGAGATTAAAATATGAAAGATCTAAAAGAGTATTTTAATCTTTTATTGGATTTTCCATTTCACCCTGAAAATGTTTATCAAAAATTAAAGTTAGAATATGATTTAGAAAAAGTTAATATATGTTTTTTTATAGTATTAGGTTCCATTTTTTTGTTTTTTAATATTATTTCTAGACAGGAAACTTTTATTCACTACTATGAGGTATTTAAAGAAAATTTTGATAGTTCTAATTTTTTAATTACCAATTATTTATTGAATAGTAAAATTTTTACTTTACTTATTACAGCTCCTATTTCATTTATATTATCAACTTTTACTTTATGGATTTTTTCAAAGATACTAATAAAAGAGGTTAAGTTCAAACATATAGTAATTTTTGAAGGATTAAGCTCGTTTGTATATATGTTCAGTTATGTATTATCTAATCCAATTATTACTTTTATAATTGTAATTGGTAAATTTGTGTATTTATATAAAGGTTATAGGATATTTTATAATACTAGTATATTGAGATTTATCTCAATATTTTTACTGCAATTTATATTGAATCTAATATTTATTATACTTTTAATAATAATGTTTTTGTTATTGGTGGCTTTAATTTTATAAAAATATGAAAAAAATAGTTTTTATTACAGGAGAAAAGTCAGGAGAAAATATAATTTTTCCTATTATAGAAAAATTGTTACATATTCATGAAGATATAACGTTTTATGGAGTTTTTTCAAAGAGAGTTATAAATAAAGAGTTATTTAAAGATAGACTTTTTTTGATAGAAGAAAGAAAAAAATTAAATGTAATGGGCTTTATTGAAGTTTTATTAAAGGCTATAGATATTTATAAAGTATATAATAAAATAATAAATGCTATATATGAAATAAATCCAGACTTATTAATTTTAGTTGATTTTCCTGATTTTAATTTGAAAATAGCAAAAGCTATAAAGAAAAAAAATAAAAATATTAAAATACTTTATTTTGTATCCCCTCAAATATGGGCATGGAGATTTAGTAGAATAGATATTATAAAAAAATATGTGGATTTTTTATTATGTATTTGGCCCTTTGAGGAAGAGATCTATAAAAATAATGGATATTATAATGTAAAATATATAGGTAATCCGATAGCCTTTAATACATATCAAAAATTAAAAGAATTAGAAAAAATAGAAAAACACCAAAAAAGAGTAATAACATTTTTTCCAGGATCTAGAGTTCAAGAAGTAAATAGGATTTTACCTGATTTTATGAAAATAATAGAACGAATAGACAAAACAGAAAAAATTGATGTTTTTTATATAAGCAAAGTAAAAGAAATTCCTACAAAAATATATTTAAATATATTAGATAACTGTTTAAAGGAAGAAAAAATAAAAGGAAAAATAGAAATCGTAGAGAAGGAGCCAATTTATCTTATGTATATATCTGATTTTTTATTTTTGAAAAGTGGTTCTAATAATATAGAAGCATTAATTCTTGAGAAACCATTTATAGTTTTTTATAAAACTTCCTATTTAAATTATATTATAGCTAAGATTATGATAAATAAAGAGTTAAAATATATATCTCCGGTAAATATAGCTACAAATAAATCTTTAGTACCTGAATTTATTCAGAATTATGACTTAGATAAAGTCTTGGAAACATACTTTTATTTAAACAAATCTAGAGAAAATTTTATATTTTTATTTAAAGAATTGAAGAAAGAATTATTAAAAAAGAATTATATAGAGGAATCTATAATGCAGATAGAAGAAATGTTATATAACAAAGGAAGTAAAAATGTTAAAGTATAAAATTCAAGGACCAACAAAATTAAAAGGTGAAGTAACAATTTCTGGGGCAAAAAATTCTATTCTTGCTCTAATGGCTGCTACTTTATTAGCAAGAGATGAATTTGTAATCCATAATGTTCCAGTATTAAGAGACATAGTAACAATGCAAAAAGTTCTGGAGGTTATAGGAGCTAAAGTAAGAAGAGAAGGTTCAAGCCTTTATATAGATACGAGAGGAGTTAATAATTATGAAGCTCCATATGAATTAGTAAGTCAAATGAGAGCTTCTATTTATGTTTTAGGACCTCTTTTAGCTAGATATGGAGAATGTAAGGTTTCTATGCCCGGCGGTTGTGCTTGGGGACCAAGACCTATAAATTTTCATATAGATGCAATGAAAAAACTTGGTGCAGAGATAAGTGTAGAGTTTGGTTTTATTCAGGCTAAAGCTTCTAAATTAAGGGGGGAACATATTATTTTTGATTTTGTTTCTGTTGGAGCAACAGCAAATACTATGATGGCAGCTACGTTAGCAGAGGGTACAACTATTATAGATAATGCTGCTAGTGAACCAGAAATTGTAGATTTGGTTAACTTTTTAAGAAAAATGGGAGCAAAGATAAAAGGTGAGGGAACAAGAACAATAGTTGTGGAAGGTGTTGAAAATTTACATGGTGTTGAATATACTGCTATTCCAGATAGAATTGAGGCGGGGACTTTTCTTGTAGCAGGATTTATGACAGGAGGTGATATTTTAGTAAGAAATCTTATCCCAGAACATTTGACATCTGTTATAGAGAAGCTAGAAGAAGCTGGAGCCGAAATGAAAATTGGGAAAGACTATATAAGAATAAAAGGTGAGGGTAATATAAATCCAATAAAGGTAATAACAGCTCCTTATCCAGGTTTTCCAACAGATATGCAGGCTCAATTTATGGCAATGTTAACAATAGCAAATGGCACGAGTAGTATAACTGAGGGTATATATCATGATAGATTTATGCATGTTTTAGAACTTATGCGTTTAGGAGCTAATATTGAATTGGAAAAGAATGTTGCTATTATCCATGGTGTAAATAAACTAACAGGAGCTAAATTAATGGCTTCTGACTTGAGGGCTTCTGCAGCTTTAGTTTTAGCAGGGTTGGTAGCAGAGGGCGAAACAATTGTGGATAGAATTTACCATATTGAAAGAGGATACGAAGATTTCGATAAAAAACTTCAAAATTTAGGAGCTATTGTAGAAAAGTTTGATGAATAAAAGGAGAAAAAGTTATGTTGTCTTATATAGAAGAGCATATAAAAAAATACGATGTGGATTATATAGAAATTAGAATAGAAGATACCATATCAACCTCTATTACAATATCTTCTAATAAAATAGAAAATATTTCTAAAAGGAATTCTTTAGGGGGTTCTGTAAGGGTATTATATAATGGTGGTTGGGGATTTGCAAGTTTTAATAATATAGATAAACTACATGAGTATATAGAAAAAGCTATTTCAATGGCTAAAAATGCAAAATATAAAGAACATAAACAAATAAATAAGGAATTCGGTAATTATAAAGGAGAATTTTATTCTCCTTTTTTAAAGGATCCAACACAAATAGATTTAGAAGAAAAATTAAATTTGATGTTGTATTATAATAATATTTTACAAAAAGGAAAAAGGATTGTTAATACAAATGTAAGATATGCGGATTTTAAAAGAATAAAATATTATGGTAATTCTTTGGGAACTTTGATAAAAGAAACAACAATAGGGACAGGTGCTTTTTTACTTGTTATAGGTAGAGATGGTAATAATGTACAACAGGCATATCATTCTGTTGGTGAAATGATGGGTTTTGAAGTTGTTGAAGATTTGGAAAAAGATGCAGAAAGGATAGTAAATTTAGTTGAAGATTTACTTGATGCTCCTAAAGTTGAAGGAGGAAGAAAAACTGTTATATTAGATCCAAAATTAACAGGTGTGTTTACTCATGAGGCTTTTGGTCATTTATCTGAAGCAGATTTTTTATATAAAAATAAAGAAATGCAAGAAAAGATGAAAATAGGGACAATATTCGGACCTGAATTTTTAAATATAGTAGATGATGCAACTATAAGAGGTGCTAGAGGATTTTATTATTTTGATGATGAGGGTGTGCCTGCTCAAAAAACATATCTTATAAAAGAGGGGAAACTAATAGGTAGACTCCATTCTAGAGAAACTGCATTTTATATGAATGAAACTCCAACGGGAAATGCTAGAGCTTTAAATTATACTTTTGCTCCAATAGTTAGAATGTCATGTACTTTTATTGAACCTCATGAAAGTAAGTTTGAAGAAATGCTTGAGGGAATTGAAGATGGAATATATGCATGTGGTATGTTAGGTGGTAATACTGATTTAGATATGTTTACCTTTTCAGCTGAATATGGATATGAAATAAAAAATGGTAAAATAACTCGTTTAGTAAGAGATGTAATATTAACAGGAAATGTATTTGAAACATTGAAAAATATTGAAATGATAGGGGATGATTTTAAATTATATGGTGGAATGGGTG
>Ga0256836_1000768_pt1 | contig 16011 bp, 18 predicted proteins | sample 4561380metaG_FD_185974 | JGI IMG/M metagenome (GOLD analysis project Ga0256836, IMG submission 185974) | Hydrothermal vent microbial communities from Guaymas Basin, Mexico - 4561-380 | ecosystem: Environmental > Aquatic > Marine > Hydrothermal vents | place: Mexico: Guaymas Basin | collected...
CGGCTTTTTTAGCAGCTTTTGCAAGACCTTTTTTTCTTAAAATCTCAATTGCTTTTTCTTCATTACCTTCAGCTTCTACAAGAGCTTTTTTACAATCCATCATTCCGGCACCGGTTTTTTCCCTAAGCGCCTTTACCATACTAGCAGTTATGTTTGCCATATTACGCCTCCTCAGCTTTAATTTCTTCAGTTTCCGCTTTAATTTCTTCTTCAGTTTTTTCTTCCGCTTTAGCCTCTTCTTTAATTTCTTTTACTTCTTCAGCAATTTCTTCCTGAGAAATAGGCTCTACTTCACCTTCTTCCTCTTTAGCCGCCAATTCTTTTCCTTCAATAATCGCATCGGCTATTGTTTTACAGAAAAGATTCACACTTCTAATCGCATCATCGTTTCCAGGGATTGGATAATCAATTAAATCAGGATCACAATTTGTATCAACAGGTGCCACGATTGGAAGACCAAGTTTATTTGCTTCACCGACTGCAATTTTTTCTTTTACGGTATCAATAATAAAAAGCATATCAGGAATAGTTTTCATATGTCTGATACCGCCGATGAATTTTTCTAATTTTGCTTTTCTTCTGGCAAGAATTAATCTTTCTTTTTTTGTTAAAAGGTTAATTTGTCCTGTTTCTTCCATTTTTTCAATGATTTCAAGTTTTCTGATTGACTTTTGGATAGTTTTGAAGTTAGTTAGCATTCCTCCAAGCCATCTGTGATTTACATACGGCATTCCGCATCTCTCAGCGTGTTCTTTAATAGCATCAACCGCCTGTTTTTTAGTACCAACAAAAAGGATTGTTTTTCCTTCTTCAGCAGCGTTTTTAACTACATTGTAAGCATATTTGATATGTCTAAGTGTTTTTTGAAGGTCGATAATATAAATGTTTTTTCTTACACCGAAAATATATTTTTTCATTTTCGGATTCCATCTTCTCTTTTGGTGACCGAAATGAACACCACACTCTAATAAATCTTTCATTGTTACGTTACACGGCATATTTTCTCCTTGAATTATTTTGTTTTTGGTTCGGGTTTAGCCTCCCTCTTCTTTAACGCCAAACGGCGCAACCCTACCAAGGAATAAAGAGGTGAGAACTAGAAGCGGAATTTTACCAAAAATAATGTATAATTGCAAATAAAAAAGGTTAGTTATGTATCAAAAAACACTAACGCCAAAATCAAAAGAAATTACAATACAAATACCTGAAGAATATATTAACCATAAAATTGAAATAATTATAAAACCTTATTATGAAAACATAAAAAAAACCGCAGGTATTATAAGAGAAAAAATAGACCCGTTAAAATGGCAAAAAGATTTAAGAAATGAATGGCAAATATAAATACCTGCTTGATTCAAACATCATAATATACCATTTAAACGGAGAAAAAACTGCAACCGATTTTTTAATAGAAAACTTCGAAAAATGCACAATTTCAAGAATTACATACATTGAAGTTTTATCATACCCGTTTAATGACGATGATTTTAAAATAGTTAAAGATTTTTTGGAAAGTTTTATGATTATAGATACAAACAAGGAAATTTCAAACCAAAGTATATTAAACAGGCGTTTGAAAAAAATAAAATTACCTGATAATATTATAGCCGCAACCGCACAGGTTAATAATCTTGTGCTTGTTACAAGAAATGTTAAAGACTTCAATGCTTTAAATATTAAATTACTAAATATTTTTGAATAAGGAGTAAAAATGCCGATGTTAGACAGTTTCTTAGTAGACCACGTTAAAATGCCAAGTCCGGGACTTAGGATAGCAAAGCACGTAAAAACGCCAAGCGGGGATATTATAACCGTATATGACGTACGATTTGCAAAACCAAATCATGAAATAATTGATGAAAAAGCAATGCACACGCTTGAACATCTTTTCGCAGGATATATGAGGGACAATTTACCAAATTACGAAATTATAGACATCTCACCTATGGGATGCCGAACGGGATTTTATATGAGCATAATCGGCGAGCCTAAAGACGAAGAAGTAATCGAAGCATGGAAAAAATCTATGCAAAGCATACTTCAAACCGATACAATCCCGGAAGCGAACATATATCAGTGCGGAAGCTGCTATATGCACTCACTCGAAGGCGCTAAAAAAGTAGCCGAGCATATTTTAAACAATGAAATCGTAATTATGGACAATAAAGCTTTAGCGCTTAATCCCCAAGATATTCCAAACGACTGCAACGTAGACATTTCAAAAATAAAAATTTTAGGAAAATGAGCTTAATTAAAAAAGAGTGGCTTTTTTTTATTTTTCTTTTCTTTTTTTTCATTCTTTTTTTTATACAAAAACCGTCTCTAATGCAAATAAATTCATATGTCGACTGGAAAACGATAAGGGCTTTAAGTGCGCTTTTATTAATTGCCACAGCGTTTAAACTATCAAATTTTTTCGATGTATTCGCCGCTAAAACGGTAACTCATTTCAAAACCGAAAGGGCTTTGGCGTTTGCTTTTATCCTGCTTAGCACTTTTTTGTCCATGTTTTTAACAAACGACATAACCCTTTTTGTAATTGTGCCTTTAACCCTCGCTTTTTCAACCCAAATCAAAAACGACTTAACAAAACTTGTAATATTTGAAGCAATTGCAGTAAACGTCGGAAGCGAACTTACCCCCTTTGGAAATCCCCAAAACATTTTTCTTTTCAGACAGATGGATATAAGTGTCATTGATTTTATAGAAAAAATGAGCGTTATTTTTATTCCTCAATTCATTCTTTTAATTATATTCATACTGATTTTTTTCCCGAAAAAAAACCTTCAAATACAAACGAGTAAAACCGGAAAAAAAGACAGGTTTCTTTTTATGTCATCGGTTGTTTTATTTATTATATTTATTTTTTCAATTGAATATTCGACGGTAAGGTATGCACTGCTTATTATTGTGGGTTATTATCTTTTTACAGGTTATAAAAATGTTTTTTTAAGGTTTGATTATTTTTTGATATTGACATTTATAATAATGTTTGTCGATTTCGGAATGCTAAGCCGGCTTGAATGCGTTAAAAATTTTATGAATTCGATTCAGATGGATTTTTACAATGTTTTTAATATCAGCATTATCCTCTCTCAAATAATGTCAAACGTCCCTGCCGCAATATTTATGAGCAATTTTTCAAACGATTATCTTACTATAGCATACGGAACCAATATAGCCGGAAACGGCTTACTTATAGGTTCACTAGCGAATGTTATAGCGCTTAGATTTCTTAAAAACCCTAAAGCGTATGTTGATTTTCATAAATATTCGGTTCCGTTTTTTATTCTGTCATATTTGATAATCTTAGTTATTTTTTACAAATTCACCAGATTGGTTTTATAGAATCACCCTTTAAAACCACTTCCCAAACAAATCAAATATTTGTTTTAGGAAAAAATTAAAAACTTTTATAATTTTACTGCCATAATCATCTATATTAACCTCAATAATCAATCACAAATTACCCTTGCACATTTTTGCTATAATTTCAATAAAAAGGATACGTTATGTCTAAAAAAAGAGTTGCAATAAACGGTCTTGGAAGAATTGGAAAAATGGTTTTATGGCATTATGTAACCACAAAACCCGAAAATATTGAAATAGTAGCGGCAAACGGGGGAAGCGGAACACCTGAAGATTTAGCGTATATGCTTAAATTTGATTCAGTACATGGGAAATTTCCTGTAAGCGTAGAATATACGGACAACTCATTAATAATTGACGGCAAAGAAATCGCAATAGTCAGTGAAAGAGACCCTGAAAAACTTCCTTGGAAAGAAATGGAAATCGACATTGTTTTAGAGGCAACTGGTAAATTTGTAAAAAGAGACGACGCCGCAAAACACATTACTGCGGGGGCAAAAAAAGTAATTATTACAGCACCGGGAAAACAAGTTGACAAAACAATAGTACTAGGAGTAAACCACGATGAATACGACCCTCAAAACCATCACGTAATTTCAAACGCTTCTTGTACTACAAACTCACTCGCACCGGTTATGAAAATTCTTGAAGACGAATACGGGGTTGAAAGCGCTCTTGTAACCACAGTCCACGCTTATACATCTAGTCAGGTTACAATAGACAGAAAAAAACCGGGAAAACACAGACGAGGACGCGCAGCAGCTGTTAATATCATTCCTACAACCACTGGGGCCGCAAAAGCTACGATTGAAGTCATTCCCGCACTAGATGGAAAAATGCACGCCATGGCCTTAAGGGTTCCCGTTGCGGATGTTGCGGTTACTGATATTTCGGTAACACTTAAAAAAGAAACTAATACAGAAGAGCTAAATAAAACGTTTGAAAAATACGCAAACGGGAAAATGAAAGGTATTTTAGGAATTACTTATGAAGAAGTGGTATCAAGCGATATGATAAACAATCCTAATTCAAGTACTATAGACGCACTATCAACTACGGTAGTAGACGGAAACAATGCTAAAATATTGACATGGTACGACAATGAATTCGGTTACGCCGGAAGAGTGCTGGAATTAGCTCAGCTTGTAGCGGAAAAAATGTAAGTAGGATTTTTCTACTTTTCCCCGCTTTTTAAAATTTTATTGATATAACCTGTACTGACCCCTAAATATCTGGCAATTTCCGTATATTTATAACCGGCTTCCTTAGCTGCTAAAATTGCGTCTTTTTTTTCGTCAAATTCTTCAAAAAAATCGCTTATTTTTTTTCGTATTACTTTTAACTCCCCGTCAACCTTAACAATTTTAGGTTCGTTGTAAATCTCTTCAAGTTCAAATTTTTCAAGAGGTTTGTTAAGCCACTCAATATACTCTTCAAGCGGTTTTTGTAAAATCATACTTCCTTCGATTATTTCATTAAATTTATTTTTTTTAAGTCTTAAAGCAAGTGACTGATATTCATAATCTTTAATATCCTCCACTAGTCCTAAAGCGAGTGCGTTTCTTTCGATGTATTTAATAACTTTCCAGCTGTGATTATCATCAAACATCATATAACTCTCAAATCTTCCTTTCCACAAATGCCCAACTCTACCGCTTTTGTAGTTATACCAAGCCGCATACGCGGAATTTAAAAACCTCATAGCTTCACTTAGATTTGGAAGTGTAGTTTCAAGCAGAATATGGTAATGATTAGGTAAGATAGTAAATGCATGAAAAATAACCTTATAATCATATTTGGTTTTTAGCATCAACTCCATAAATTTAAAAAAATCTTCTTTTTCGTTAAATATTTCAGTCCCGTTTACACCTCTGTTTACTATATGATAAAAACCGGGGTCATTTACTCTAGGTTTTCTTGCCATAATTTCTCCTTTATCCATTTTACATTTACATAGTGCCAGACACTTGATATCAGAATTATAGCATATTGTTTTTCTTTGATACAATACCAGACTAAAATATCCGAAAAATATACGGAGGAAATATGAAAATAGCTATTTTAGACGACAGTAAGGCATTTTTACGTTATATGCAAAAAATGTTAAAAAAAATAAACATACAGGAAATTTATTTATTCGAAAACGAAAAAGAATTTTACAGTTTTGTAAAAAATCAAAAAAACATTGACGCGGTATTTATTGATTATCATTTAAAAAACATAACGGGTATAGAAGTTTTAGAAAACACAAAAAATTATCTTCAAGAAAGTTACAAAATAATGATAACTTCCGATTCATCGCCGGATATCAAAGAAAAAGCATTAAAAACGGGATTTGATGCGTTTTTATCTAAAGATCTTTCTTTAGCGGATTTAAAAGCCTTGGTTAATTTAATTAAAACTTTAAGAAAATTTATAAAAAAAGAAATAGAAAAAAAAGAAGCTTTTAAAAAACAGTTAAAATACAAAGAATTTCAAGAAAAAATCATACACCAAAAACAAAATAAAATTATGAAAAACGAACTTGAAATGTTTTTTGACGAAAACCGTCTTTTTGAAACATATTTCAAACCAAAAGATATGTTAACGGGCGATACTATATATACTAAAAAAATATCAGATAAAAATTATTTTATTGCAGTTATAGATGCAATGGGCAAAGGTCTTGGGGCTTCTCTTACATCTTTTAACGCCCTTGCTTTTTTAAAACATTCAATCAACAAAGCGATAGAATACAACGATTATAATTTTAAAAAACTGGTTTTTGATTTTGTAAATTATATAAAAACAATACTTCTTGATAACGAAATTTTATGCGCCACCCTTGTATGGATAAAAGACGATACGCTTCATTATGCAAATTTCGGCAATCCTCCTATAATAACATCATCCCGGATAATCAACTCTAACAACTATCCGATAAGAATAAACACGGAAGATATCGTTATAAACACAACAAACATAGATGATAAAATATTAATTTCCAGTGACGGAATATTTGAATCCCCTTATAAAAATACAATCTATTTTAAAAGATTAAAAGAAATATTCCCCAAAAGCACATTTTTAAAAGAGATCATAGAAGACTTTAATAAAAATTCCAGCCAAACGGATGATGTTTGCATAGTACATATTACAAAAGAAGAAGAAAACTTTGAAACATTATTTGAAGAGTCACTGAATTTAAATCAGGAAGAAATAGACAGATTTTTACAAAAAATTTATATACAAAACATCCCTAATATAGATAAAATACATTTCATATTACATGAAATACTGACAAACACATACGAACATGCAGTACTAATGATAAAAAATAAAGATATGATTAAAGATAAAAAAATTTTTTTACAAAATCGCAATACAAACAACAAATTTTTCGCTAAAATTAAAATAAGCAAAAATAAAAACTGGCTTAAAGTCGAATATGAAGACAATACGGAAGGATTTAACGTTCAAAAAATAAAAGACGCATATTACAAAAAATATCATGGTAGAGGTATTAAAATAATCAAACATCTATCTTACGGTCTATTTTTTAACGAAAAAGGGACGGCGATAAAAATTTTTTTAAAGGCTGAATCATGAATGTAGAAATTAAAGGAAATGTAATTAATATAAATTCACCGGTTGTAACTTTATCGGACGTTGAAAAGATAATACAAATATTAAGAAGTAAAGAAAATGAGCCTCAAATAATATTAAACATTAAATCTTTTTCCCTGCCATCAAGCATTATCGGTGAATTGTTAAGATTAAATGACCAAGACGTATCTATAATAATTAACGTATATGACAACACGCTTTATGAACTGCTTGATGCGCTTCAACTTACAAAAAAATTTAAAATAAGGATGGTTTAATGCATTCAATTATTAAAGATTATAACCTCAAATTACTCGGAATAAATTTACTTACAAGTATTATACTGCTTATATATACGTTTTATACTTCACCGGAGGAGTTTATAACAACAGCAGTAGAGCATATCATTGTCGCAGTGGTTATCCAAGTTTCCGCATATTATTTATTGAAACATTATGTAATTACACCTATTCAGGAATATATATTAGTCTCAAAAGAATTAAGCGAAGGGGAAGGAGACCTGACAAAACAAATCCATATAAAACAGCAAAACGAAATAAAACTTGCGGCAGATTATATAAATAAGTTTTTAAATCATGTAAGAAATGTAATAATCGATATAAAAAACACCAGCTCCGTTGTTTCAAATAACACTAAAGAACTCGAAAAGATTATTAATAACCTTAAAGAAACCATACAACAAACAGATACGGAAGCCGGTGAAATTTCAAAAATTTCAGACATTCTCTCAGAACATCTTGACAAAACCGAAGCATCTGTCGCCTCAACAACAAATACACTAATAAAAACTGCGGAATTTTTAGAAAATTTCAGTAAATCCCTTGCTGAAATGACAAATGAGATATTAAATATCAACTCCAAAGAAAAAGAATTAAGCAATATGCTAAACAATCTGAATTCCCATACTGATGAAATTAAAAACGTATTAAACATAATTTCCGGAATTACCGAACAAACCGAACTCTTAGCCTTAAATGCGGCAATAGAAGCGGCAAGGGCGGGAGAGCACGGCAGAGGATTTGCCGTTGTTGCAGATGAAATCAGAAAACTTGCTGAAGAGAGCAATAACTCCTTAGCAAATATTGAAACGATTATAAAAACGATTACCCAAACCGTTACCGAAACTTCAAAAGAAATAAACAGCAACTCGGAAAAAATGAATTACTTGGCAAACCAAACAAACAAAACAACAAAGCAGTTATCACAGATTTTAGAAATGAATAAAAACAATATAAACTATGCCAAAGACGCAACTAAAAACGTAACCATAATGGCGTTTGAAGCAAAACAGCTTATGACTCACACTGAAAAACTGACCGAAATATCAAACCAAAACGTATCAATAGCAAATTCCATATCTAAAATCACCCAAAATCTTAAAAACACATTTTCAAAACTTCAAAAAGAAGTATCAAGATTCAAAGTATAATTTATTCGTTCAATTTTATACCAAATTTTTCCTTCCCTCATTTTTTCTTTTTCTTTTCCCCCAAAATAAATATTTGATTTATTTTGGGAATTGATATTAATATAATTTCTCTACCCTGATTATCCTGTTACCGTCAACAACTACACGCACCCTCTCACCCGGCTGAATATTTACTCCTTTTACAATTGCTACGATATTTCTTCCGTCATCAAGTTTTATATGCAATTCTTCTCCGTTTGCCTTATCTATTTGTGCCCCGGCATAAGCGCCTCCAAGACCGCCAAGAAGTGTCGTTACCGTATTGCCTTTTCCTTTTCCAAAAAGGCTTCCCAGCACAGCACCGGTTAATGCACCTGCCATCATACCGCTTCCGTCATCTTTTATTGTTACATTTCTGACGCTTTGGACTACACCGGTTATATATGTATACATTCGATTTACATCGTTTAAAGCAACCTCATTTGAATTATACATCTGCGTACAGCCGCTGAATATTAAAGCACATACCGATAAAGAAAAAAATACCTTTTTCATTTGCAACCTTTTTTGTTGTTATTATAACACAATCACTATTTTTCACTTATTTTTAACCAACTTGATGTATTATAAAACAAAAAAAGGCTATGGATGCAAATTCTTCAAAATATCAAAAAAGAGATATCAAAAGTCATTATAGGACATGAGCATTTGATAGATTCGATGCTGATTTCATTAATAACCGGTGGTCATCTGCTCGTTGAAGGGGTACCCGGAATTGCAAAAACAAAAAGCGTATTAACGTTAGCCAAAACTATAGGCCTTGATTTTAAAAGAGTACAGTTCACTCCCGACCTTCTGCCAAGCGACATAACAGGAATTGAAATCTATAATCCCAAAACAAATGAATTTGAAATAAAAAAAGGTCCCGTTTTTACAAACCTTCTTTTAGCCGACGAAATAAACAGAGCCCCGGCAAAAGTCCAAAGCGCCCTTTTGGAAGTTATGCAGGAGATGCAGGTTACTATCGCCAACGAAACGTTTAAACTAAATCCCCCTTTTTTGGTAATAGCCACCCAAAATCCGATTGAACAGGAAGGTACTTACCCCCTCCCTGAAGCCCAGCTTGACAGGTTCATTATGAAAATAAACGTATCATACAACACTTTAGAAGAGGAAATTTTAATAGTAAAAGCTCAAAACTCACAAGAACCCGATCAGGTTGCGACAACAGAGGATATATTAAACCTTCAAAAAAAACTTGAAAACATCCACATGGACGAAGAACTGCTAAAATACATAGCCAAAATAATTCATGCAACAAGGGAGCCTGAAAAATACGGCATTCAAACAGCCGAATACATAGAATACGGAGCAAGTCCGAGAGCTACGATAGCTTTATACAACTGCTCAAAAGCATATGCTATGATCCAAAATAAAGATTATGTCACACCGCTTGATATTATCAAAATTGCAAAAGACGTTTTAAGACACAGAATTATTTTAAATTACAAAGCCGAAATCGATGAAATATCAATAGAAAAAGTAATAAACGACACAATCAAGGCAATAGACATACCATGAAAACAAACGCAATAATAATAAAAACCAAAAAGAAAATTTACGGCTCGCTTCTTGGCAGAAACCTTTCCAAATTCAAAGGAAGCGGGTTAGATTTCAGGGAATTCAGGGAATATGTTTACGGCGAGGATTCCAAAAAAATAGACTGGAAGGTTTCGGCTAAAATCAACAAACCGCTTGTAAAAGAATACGATGAGGAAAGGGAACTCAGAATCATCCTTGCCGTACTTAAAAGCGGCTCGCTTTTTTTCGGAAGCAAAAAATTAAAAACAGAGCTTATTGCCGAAATTATAGCGACACTGGGAATTGCCGCACTAGAAGAAGACAATAAAATAGAGTGCGTCTTTTTAGGCAAAGAGAAAAAAATATTCAAACCCACAAAAAACAAAAAAAGCGTTTATTCGTTTGTAGATTACACGTTAAAGACAAACTACCTCCAAGAAGATTACACCCAGGAAGATATCGATTTTCTAAACAGTTTTAAAAAATCCCTGCTTTTTGTCATAGGGGATTTTTTAAAGCCGGTTAATATCAGCGCTTTAAAACACGAAACATACATAATCAACGTCCGGGACAAATTCGAAGAAAATCCGAAATTTAAGGGATATACCGAAATAGTTGATCCAATCACCCTAAATACCCTAAACGTCAATTTTACCGCTTCTGCGGTTAAAAACTTAAAAAATCATATAGAAAAAATCGATACCGACCTTTTTACACAGTGTAAAAAACACAAAATCCCTTATACAAAAATATATACCGATGAAGAGCCGGTTTATAAACTAATTAAGCTTGTGAGGTAAAAATGGATTTGCTAAAACAGCTAAAAGACATTAAACCGAATGAAACGATTATAGATTATCAGTTTTATGTTTTTATCGGTTTTGTTGTTTTATTAATTATCTTGCTTGTTTTTTTGATTTTTAAATTTCTAAAGAAAAAAAAGCCTAATCCCTATCTTGAAAAACTAAAAAAACTTGATTTTAACAATTCAAAAAAAACGGCCTATGAATTCAGCGAATACGCAAAATATTTTATTAACGAAGAAAATAAGGAATTTTACGAACAGATTGTAAAAGAACTAGAAAAATACAAATACAAACCCGTTGTGGATGATTTGGACGATGAAATAATCAAAAAAATAAAAAAATACATAGAGGATATAAAATGAGTTTCGAACATCCCTACTTTCTTTTAATACCCGCTTTTTATCTGATACTTAAATATTTTTTCAGCAGCGAGGATGACAGGATTATATTTCCAAACGCTTCGTTTTTTAAAAAAACAAAAAACCGCATATCACTGCTTGAATTTTGTATTATCCTGCTGCTTTCAATTTCACTCGCATCCCCCGTTAAAAGCAAAATTATAACCGACACATATAAAAAAGGCTACAATATAGTAATAGACCTTGACACAAGCGGGTCGATGGCGGAATTTAACAAAATAGACGCCGCAAAAGCGGTGAGCCTTGATTTTGCAAAAAAAAGAAAAAACGACGCCTTGGGTCTTGTGGTATTTGGAAACATCGCATACATAGCATCGCCCCTAACGTTTGATAAAAAAACGTTTCTGGATATTTTAAGAAGAATTTACGTATCAATTGCGGGAGGAAAAACGGCGATTTATGATGCATTATTTTTGTCGTCAAACCTGTTTAAAAACGCAAAAGGCGAAAAAATAATCATACTTCTCACAGACGGAATGGATAATATGAGCATAACGCCGCTTGATGTGGTAATAAAAAAACTTAAAAAAGAGCATATAAAAGTCTATTCGGTTGCAATCGGCGGAGATGCAGATTTAAGTGTGCTTAAAACAATATCAAAAGAAACGGGCGGCAAATTCTACATCGCATCTTCCCTTGAGGATTTAAAAAAGATTTATAACGATATCGATAAACTTACAAAATCGGACATCAAATCAAACATCCGGATATTAAACCAATATTATTTTGAATACCCGCTCTTTTTGGCTTTGATTTTATTTATAATCTATCTATACCAATACAGGAAAAACATATGGAATTTTTAAATATATACGCATTTTTGGGACTTATTATAATTCCTTTTATGTTTTATGTAAAAAGCAAAAACCTACCCTTTTCAAAAGAGGTGGCGCAAAAAATCACGCTAAAAGGAAAAATACCGAAAAAAACAAAATTTTACCTGCTTCTGATAAGCTATGTTTTGTTTATAACAGCTCTTGCAAGACCGGTGATAAATAACGGATACATAACCATAAAAGCACCTTTACAAAATATCGTCATTGCACTTGACATTTCACTTGATATGGACAAAACAGACCTTTATCCCAACAGAATAGAATTTGCAAAAAGCAAAATAAAAAAACTACTGAAACTGTTGAATTCTCAAAATACGGCATTAATTCTGTTTGACAAAAATTCATACCTTATTTCCCCTCCCACAAATGATTACGCATCGTTAATCTACCTGCTTGAACACACCGACATAAAAGAGCTTAAAAGATCACCCAAAAGCGATATTGCAAATATGATAACCTCGGCAAAAAACCTCGTAAAAAACCCTAAAATAGTAATTTTCACATCCAATGCGAATTTTCCCAAAGAAAAAAATGTTTTTATATATTTTTGCTCAAAACAGCGGCTAAACGGAGAAAACGTATTTAACGCAGAATATTCTAACGAAAACCTAAAAAACCTTGCAAAAAAATTAAGCTCTTCAAAAAGCAAGGAAATAAAAATAAAAGACAAAACCGAACTTTTCTACTATCCTTTAGGCATCGGTATATTAATAATGCTTTTTGTAATATTTTTTCCGATTAGGAGAATTAAATGAAAAAACTGATTTTTTTGCTTTTTACGGTAAGCCTTTTTGCGTTTGATTATTTTACAATCAAAAAAGCCGATGAATTTTATAAAAACAAACAGTATCTTTTAGCGGCAAAAGAATATCTTAAACTAAATTCTCAAAAAGCCATTTACAACGCCGCAAATGCATACTATAAAGCCGGAAAATACGAAAAAGCAATTTCCCTTTACAATAAAATTAATAAAAAAGATTTACAATTTCAAAAATATTACAATCTCGGAAACGCTTATGCGCTTAACGGAGAATATCAAAAAGCAATAGAATCTTACAAAAAAGCGCTTAAAATAAAAAAAGACAAAGACGCCGAATATAATCTCAAACTCATTGAAAAACTATTAAAAAAACAGCATCAAAAAAAGAATCAAAAAAACAAAAACAACAACCAGCATAAAAAAAATACTAAAAACGGCAAAAACAGACAAAATAAAAATAACCAAAAACAAAACAATAAAAAACAAAATAAAAAAAATAAGCAAAAACAAAACAGCAACAAACAAAACAAAAATAAAAACGAAAAAAAACAAAATAATCCTACCCGGGAAAAAGCCAACAAAAACACAAAACCATTTAATAAAAAAATAGAAAAAAAAGAGTTTGCCAAAACAAGAGAAGCAAACACAAGCGACATCAGAATGAAATTTTACGAAAAACAGATAAAATCCCTTAAATTCAACACATTACTTATACCGTTAAAAGGAAGCGAATGAAAAAATTACTTTTATTACTGCCGGTTTTACTCTTAGCTTTTGTAAACGTTTATGTAAACAAAAAAAGCATTTATCCCGGAGAAGAGGTAGTATACACAATCGAAACCAGTGGAAACAATATAAAATTTCCGGAAATAAAAAACATTGACGGATTTCCCGTACAGGGTACGGCCATTTCGCAAAACATTACTATATTAAACGGAAATATGCAAAAAACCGTTTCCAAAAGCTATATATTTTTCCCTACCAAAAACGTAACGATTCCTTCATTTGAAGTTCAGGTGGATAATAAAAAATTTAAAACCAAACCTGTAAAAATCAAAATAACCAAACCCAAAGAAAGCGAAAACAGCGACTTTAAAATCAAACTGTCCGTCAATAAAAACAAAGCATTTATAGGCGAACCTATCATATTTAAAATAAAATTTTTCCAAAAAAAAGACACTTCACCCCAAAGCATAGAAATACAAAGACCAAGTTTCAATGATTTTATCGCCAAACAGATTTCAAAAAAAGAATATACCGATAAAGGTTTTAACATAACCGAATATTCTTTCTTACTTATTCCTCAAAAAGCGGGAGATTACAAATTAGGACCAATTTTGGCAAAAATAGGATATTTAAGCAAAGAAACGCCTTTTAATGATCCGTTTTTTAATCTAATAACGTCATCATTAAAATACAAAAACATTTTTTCAAACGAAGTTGACTTAAACGTTTCAGCTATTGCGCAAAACAGCGTTTACGGAGAATTTAAAGCGAAATTAACAGCGGACAAAACCAAAATAAAAGCAAACGAACCGGTCAAAATCACGTTAGAAATAAAAGGATGCGGCGATTTTTATGATCTTCCGGATTTTAAATTAAACATACCCGACGCAACTGTTTATGAAAACTCACCAAAAATAAAAACATTTATTAAAAACGGTAAACTTTGCGGCACATACACCAAAGAATTCACCGTAATTTCAAATCAAAACATTTCAGTCCCTGCAATTGAATTTAAAACATTTGACGGAGAAATTAAAACCGTTAAAACAAACAAACTGTTTATAACCATTCAAAACAGCCACAAAAGAAAAAACACACCACCCCAAAAAGAAATCAAACAAAAAATAATCTATAAAACTCAAACAAACTATATTATACTGTTTTTAGTGTTTGTTACAGGTATAATTATCGGAATATTGTCAACATATATAATAAAACTTAAACTTCCCGAAAACGACAATATAATAAGAAAAATAAAAAAAGCCGACGAAAAAGAACTTTTCAACATTTTACTCGAATATTCTTATCATCCAGAAATTGAAAAAATTTTAAAAGACCTTGAAGAAAACATCTACAACAATAAACACAACAAAATAAACAAAAAACAGATAATAAAAATAATCAAATCAATTATAAAACAAAGGTGAAAGGAGTGAAAAAAGATAAAAAAATGTAAAAAAAGGCGAAAATTCTCTTGACATTAATAAACTAATTGCATATAATTTCAGTCCACAACAACAAGTTGTGAAAGAAACGCTGACCCGTTAGCTCAGTCGGTAGAGCATCTGCCTTTTAAGCAGAGGGCCGCTGGTTCGAATCCAGCACGGGTCACCATTGTCCCCTTCGTCTAGGGGTCTAGGACACCGCCCTTTCACGGCGGCGACAGGGGTTCAAATCCCCTAGGGGACGCCACCAAAAACCTAGACCAAGGTCGCTTAGCTCAGTTGGGAGAGCACCAGCCTTACAAGCTGGGGGTCGCAGGTTCGAGCCCTGCAGCGACCACCATTAAATGAGGAGCCGTAGTTTAGCTGGTTAGAATGCCGGCCTGTCACGCCGGAGGTCGCGGGTTCGAGTCCCGTCGGCTCCGCCATTTACATCATCTTTCAAAGTGTCTGTCACCGTATTAATAAACAATACACAGTATTTAGCAAATATTAAATATTAGCTGATAGAATGCCAATGTTAAATATTGAGTTTTAATACCAAATACAAATAAACTCTTACATAGACCTTTTCTTTGGAACTAATTAAATGTCAGTTAAGTTGTATATCTCAAACCCCTTTCTTCTAAACCACTCACACCTATTTAGTCAATGTCTTTTTTCCAAAATAAATGTTTAATTTATTTTGGAGATTGGTATTACCACTTTTCTACCTATTGAATACTAATTGAACCTTCTGAAAAAATATTATTTTTTTCAGAGCAGACAATTACTGTTTGCCAAAAATTTGTATATTAAACACAATCTATCAAGGATATTTGTAACAACACTGATAAGTAATTTTTATAACTAACACAATTACTCATAATTTAAGCAATATTTAAGAAATAAATGATATATTTCTATTACAAAATATAAACAAAGGAGCAAAGATGGCAGTAAAAATTACTGATATTTGTATAAACTGCGGAGCATGTCTTGACGAATGCCCGGTAGAAGCAATCGTTGATGACAGCGAAAACCCAACAGGTGAGGAAATTTATTATGTATATCCT
>Ga0256836_1000773_pt1 | contig 15953 bp, 16 predicted proteins | sample 4561380metaG_FD_185974 | JGI IMG/M metagenome (GOLD analysis project Ga0256836, IMG submission 185974) | Hydrothermal vent microbial communities from Guaymas Basin, Mexico - 4561-380 | ecosystem: Environmental > Aquatic > Marine > Hydrothermal vents | place: Mexico: Guaymas Basin | collected...
ATGCCGCTATGACACTTTACAGATATTTATGGCAGGATTTTTGCGACTGGGGAATTGAGCTTAGTAAAGTCAGCAAAGATTCAATTCCTGAACTTGGCGCGATATTTAAAGAGAGTATGAAACTTCTTCATCCGTTTATGCCATTTATTACGGAATTTTTATATCAAGAACTAAGCGAAAATAAAAATATAGAAAAAAATACTATTATGCTAAAAGAGTATCCAAAAGAAAAAGAAGTACAAAAACCTGCCGATTTTGATTTGATAATCGAAGCGATTGTAAGTCTTAGAAGAATAAAAGCCCTAACCCAAAGCAATTTCAAAAAAGCTTATGTTTTAGCAAACCTGCCTGAAATGGCTAAGGAATTTATAAAAAAACTGGCTAAAGTCGAAGAGATTGAATTTGTAAATAAACCGATTGAAAACGCCATCAGAGACATAAGCGACAATCTTGAAACAATGGTCAGCAAAGAAGAGATTGACATCGCCCCTCTTTTAAGCAGGCTTAATAAACAAAAAGAAAAACTAAATAAAGAAATCGAAAAACTTGAAAAGAAACTTTCAAACAAAAACTTTATAGAGCGCGCACCAAAAGAAGTGGTGGAAAAAAATCAAAAAGAATTAAACGAACTAAAAGAAAAATTTGTAAAAGTTGAAGAAGAATTAAGGAAACTAAATGTATAAAATACTCTTTTTAATTCCTCTTTTCTTTTTTGGATGTTCAAACAAAAACAAAATTCAAAAAAACCAAACTGCAATCGCCATTCATTCCCAAATTCAAAAAGCTGTTCAAAACAATAATCTTGACAATGCAGACAATTTACTTTTAAATTTAGAAGCAAAATATCCAGGGAGCATTTTTATAAAAACAGACCTTTTGATTTTATATCTTGCCCATTTAAATTACGGAGATTATGAACTTGCAAAATTTTATTTAACTCAATATGAAAAAAGGTTTGCAGGAATTGCCGAAATTCCATGGTGTGAATATCAAAAAATAAAAATAGATTTTCTCTCCTACCAAAACGCTTATACAAACCAAGGTAAAATCCTTGATATTATCAATGAGTGTAAAAACTATAAATTGACATATCCAAACTCAAAATATATATATGAAGTAAATACAATTTATGTGAAGGCTCTCTTGACAAAGAGATATTTAGATGATAAAATATATAAACTTTATAAAAAAGAAAGCAAAATTAAAGCGGCTTTAAAATATAAAACAGAAATACCAAAAAACTCAAAACCACCTTATGTGCCTTGGTATAAAAAAATATTTTATTGGTAAGGAGAAACATGACTTTAGAAAATTATAATAAATTACCGGCAGAAATTCCTGTAATAAAAGAAAAAGAACTTATATATCCTTTTATGATTATCCCGATTTTTCTTGATAAAAAAGAGGATATTATTGCCGTACAAAAAGCAATAAACGACCACTCACTGCTTTTTGTGGCAATAGATGACATACCTAATACATATGGAACAATCGGAACAATTATAAGAAAAGTTACATTGCCTGAAGGAAAAGTAAAAATTCTTTTCCAAGGGCTTGTAAGAGGAAAAATACTTGAAATAGTAGATAAAAACCCTACAATTGCAGTTGTTGATAAGATAGAACCTATAAATGCTGATAATAAAGAAATAAAAGCTCTTCTTGAAACATTAAAAGAGCACATTATAACTTTAAGCGAACTAAACCCTTTCTTTCCAAAAGACTTTGTAAAAATAATAGATTCAAACTCTGATGCAAATAGAATTGTAGATATTATTGCAAGCTCTCTTAAACTACCTACAGAAAAAGGGTATGAACTTTTTAAAGAAATAGATACAAAAGAGAGAGTTATAAAACTTATTCATTTTATTTTAGAAGAAATTGAATCAATAAAGCTTAAAAATGAACTTAATAAAAAAGTTTTAGAACAAGTCCAAGAAGCAAACAGAGAACATCTTTTAAAACAGCAGTTAAAACTAATCCAACAAGAACTTGGAATGACAAATGAGCTTGAAGAGGAAATAAAAGAATACAGGGAAAAACTTGAAAAATTAAAACCTTGTATGAGAGAGGATGCATACAAAGAAATAAAAAAACAGATTGACAGATTATCCCGTATGCATCCAGACTCTGCTGAAGCCACAACAACCCAAAATTACATAGAGTGGGCACTTGAGATACCTTTTTGCGAATATGCAAAAGAGGACTTTGACATAAAAGAGTTAAAAGAACGCCTTGACAAAGACCACTATGGACTTAAAAAACCAAAAGAGAGAATAGTTGAATATTTCGGGGCAAAAGAGCTTGCAAAAAAAAGAGGCGAAGAGTTTAGCGGTGCAACCTTATGTTTTGTAGGACCTCCTGGGGTTGGTAAAACATCTTTAGCAAACTCTATTGCAAAAGCGCTTGGAAGAAATTTAGTAAGAATTGCCCTTGGAGGACTTGAGGACGTAAATGAACTAAGAGGTCACAGACGTACATACATAGGAGCAATGCCTGGTCGTATAGCCCAGGGGCTTATAAATGCAAAACAGATGAATCCTGTTATGGTTTTAGATGAAATTGATAAAATTTCACGTTATAGAGGCGACCCGACAGCTGTACTTCTTGAAGTTCTTGACCCTGAACAAAACACCCATTTTAGAGACCTTTATTTAAACTTTGATTTAGATTTATCTAAAGTGCTTTTTATTGCAACGGCAAACGACCCAAGCACCATTCCGGCACCTCTTAGAGATAGAATGGAGATGATTTTTGTAGGAAGTTATACACCTCAGGAAAAATTTGAAATAGCCAAAAGATATCTAATTCCTCAAGAAGCAAAAAAACATTCTATCAAACTAAGCGAAATTCAAATAAGTGATGCGGCGCTAAGAGAAATAATTGATAAATACACAAAAGAAGCAGGAGTTAGAAACCTAAGAAGAATAATTGCAAAAATAATGAGAAAAGCCGCTATTAAACTGCTTGAGGGTGAAAGCAAAGTAAAAGTAACTCTTAAAAACCTAAAAGAGTTTCTTGACAAAGCTCCTTACGGAATTGAAACCGTTGAGAAAAAAGACAAAATAGGAGTGGTAAACGGACTTGCCTGGACTCCGGTTGGAGGTGATGTCTTAAAAGTGGAAGCGGCAAAATACAAAGGAAAAGGACAAGTAATCCTAACAGGACAGCTTGGTGATGTTATGAAAGAATCGGCTCATATAGCTTTTACGCTTATTAAAGTTCTTATCGATACGAAAAAAATAAAACCGAAAGAGCGTTCAAAAGAGCCTGTTTATTATAAATATAACGTTCATATACACGTCCCGGAAGGAGCTATTCCAAAAGACGGACCAAGTGCTGGAATTACAATGGCAACGGCAATAGCCAGTATTTTCAGTGAAAAAAAAGTCCGCTCAGATGTAGCAATGACAGGAGAAATCACTTTAACTGGAGACGTTTTAGCAATTGGCGGACTTAAAGAAAAACTGATAGCCGCTTATAAAGCAAAAATTAAAAAAGTTTTAATTCCAGAAAAAAATTATGAAAAAGACCTTGATGATGTTCCTGAGGAAGTAAAAGAAGGACTTGAAATTGTGCCTGTAAAAAGAATAGAAGAAGTGTTAGACCATGCCCTCGTAAAATAATTCTTTTTTTTCCTCTTTTTTTATTTTCAAATTCAATCGAAGAAAAAATAGTATCATTTTACAAAAGCGAATATCCTTTAATACAAATTCAAAAAATAATCCATAAACCTTTTCCAAACCATTATAAAACAATAAAATTTCTATTAAATCCAAAATTACCCTATGGAAATATAAAAATAGATAATCGTTTCTTTTATATAAAAATAAAAGCCACCCTTCCAGTTTATAAAGCTACAAAAATAATAAAACAAAACTCATTAATTTTACCTCAAATTAATGTAAAAAAAGAAAACATCAAATTCAAGTTTTTCTATTCAAAACCTGTTTTAAAAATACCTAACAATCTTATAGCCTCAACAGTTATTGCAAAAGGTTCAATTATAAATCTATCAAATACCAAAATAAAACCGGCTGTTTTAAAAAACTCTATAGTTAGTGTTATAATTTCTTCAAAAAACATTTCAATAATATCAAGTGCAAAAGCCCTAAAAGATGGTGAAATAGGAGATATTATACCAATTAAATTAAATAAAAAAATTTTTAACGCAGTAGTTTTAAAAAAAGGAGTAGTAGAAATACAATGAAAGTTTTAGTATGTATAAGCGGAGCAAGCGGGGCAAGCCTTGGACTTAAACTATACAGTTTAATACCGCCAGAATTTGAAAGATACTTGGTAATAAGTAATAGTGCAAAAGTAGTACTTGAAAAAGAAGAAAACATTTTTTTAAACGATGACATAGCAGCTCCCGTTGCAAGCGGAAGCTTTGGAGTTGATATTACATTTGTAGTGCCTTGCAGTATGAACACCTTAGCAAAAATAGCCCTTGGAATTGCCGATAACCTTATAACCCGCGCTGCTACAGTCGCAATAAAAGAGAAAAAAAAGTTAATTCTTGCTCCAAGGGAAATGCCTTTTAGCGAAATTCACCTTGAACATATGTTAAGGCTAGCTAAACTTCAAAATGTTATAATTGCACCTCCTGTTTTAGCATATTATAACGAACCTAAAAACATAAACGATATTGAAATGTTTTTAATAGGCAAATGGTTTGATTTAGCAGGGATTAAAAACAATCTGTTTAAAAGGTGGAAAAATGTATAAAAAAGCAATATACCCTGGAACTTTTGACCCTGTTACAAACGGACACATAGATATTATAAAAAGAGCCTGTAAAATTTTTGATAAAATAATAGTGGGAGTTGCTGATAATAAAGACAAAAAAACAATGTTTGATTTAGAAAAAAGAGTTGAGATGATGAAAAAGGCTACAAAAAATTTTCCTAAAGTTGAAGTAAAAAGTTTTAACACCCTTTTAGTTGAATTTGTAAAAAAAGAAAATTCAAAGATTATTATAAGGGGTCTTAGAGCTGTTAGCGACTTTGAATATGAACTTCAGATGGGATACGCAAACAAATCGCTTGACAATGAAATAGACACTATTTATTTAATGCCAAATCTTGATAATGCTTTTGTATCTTCAAGTGTAGTTAGAAGTATTTTAAAATACAAAGGTGATGTAAGCCATCTTGTACCAAAAGAAATTTTAGAGGATTTAAAATGTATATAGCAATAGAAGGAATAGATACTGCGGGAAAATCAACCCAAATTGAACTTTTAAAAAAAGAAATTGACGCAATTTTTATAAAAGAACCCGGATTTAGCGAAGTTGGAAAAAAATTAAGAGAAATTATTTTTAATGACAAAATTTCAAAAAAAACGGAACTTTTTTTATTTTTAGCAGACAGAGCTGAGACGGTTGAAAAAGTAATCAAGCCAAATATAAATAGACTCATAATAAGCGACAGAAGCGTAATAAGCGGAATTGCTTATGCAATGGAGTGGTTTGATTTTGATTTACTTGTAAATTTAAACCGCTTTGCAACAGATTCTATTTTTCCTCAGTTTGTAATTATCTTAAAACTTCAAAAAGAAGAACTTAAAAAAAGACTTTCTCTAAAAAAACACGACAATATAGAAAAAAGAGGAATTGAATATCTCTTAAGAATTCAGCAAAACATAATAGATACTTGCAACAGACTAGAAATTCCCTATATTCTTCTTGATGCTTCAAAACCTGTTGATGAAATATATTTTAGAATAAAAAAGGCATTAAGTGGGTTTGTTAAATAAAATAAAAAAAGACTTTCAGGCAATAAAAGCAAAAGACCCGGCTTTTAAGGGAGGAATTGAACTTTTTTATGCATACCCTGGAATATGGGCACTTGTGTTTTACAGAATTTCAAATGCTATTTACAAAAAAGGGTTTAAAAAACTTGCAAGGTTTATTATGGCAATAAACCAGTTTATTACCAATATAGACATTCACCCAGGTGCCACAATAGGAGAGAATGTTTTTATAGACCACGGTATTGGAGTTGTTATAGGAGAGACGGCAATTGTTGGAAATAATGTAACTATTTATCAAGGGGTAACACTTGGGGGAGTTAGCCTAAATCCAGGGAAAAGACATCCAACTATAGAAGATGATGTAATAATAGGGGCAGGAGCTAAAATTTTAGGAAACATCACTATAGGAAAAGGAAGCAAAATAGGTGCAAACTCAGTAGTTGTAAAAGATGTACCTCCATTTTCTACAGTTGTCGGAATTCCAGGAAAAGTTATAAAAAGAAAAGATTACTCTCCATTAGCTCACAATAAACTCCCTGATATTGAAAAAGAGCTGTTTGAATATTTAATGGATAGAATAAAAGTTTTAGAAGAGGCAATTATAAACAATGATAAACACATCATAGAAAAAGATGAGGAAATAGAAAAAAAATATAGAGATTATATAGAAGCTTTAAAGAAAAAATAATTAAAATTTCTTTAAATATTCAATAAACTTTTTTTGAGCTAACGGTTTTGAGAAATAAAAACCTTGAATATAATCACATCCATTAGCTTTTAAAAACTCAACCTGCTCTTTTGTTTCAACCCCTTCTGCGATAATTTTCTTACCAAGGGAATGCCCCATAGAAATAATTGCCTTTGAAATTGAAACATCTTCTTCATTTTCCGGCAAGTCTTTTATAAAACTTCTATCTATTTTTAAAGCATATATAGAAAGTTTTTTAAGATAAGCTAAAGATGAATAACCTGTGCCAAAATCGTCTATTTCAAAACGTATTCCTATTTTTGTAAGCTCATTTATATTCTTAAGAAGAACTTCTAAATTTTCCATCAAAACACTCTCCGTAATTTCCAAAATCACAAGTTTTGGGGAGATATTATATTTTTTTAAAATTGAAATAACCTCATAATAAAAACCTATATGAATCTGCTTAGCAGATACATTTATAGAAATAGGAATATTAATTTTTTCTTCTTTTATCATTTTAAAGACTTTATCTATTACAATAAGCCCTACTTCTTTAATAAGTCCTCTCTCTTCTAAAATAGGAATAAATTTATAAGGTGCAATTAATGTATCTCCTTTTTTCCATCTCAAAAGAGCCTCCGCCATAGCAATACGGCGTTTTTGAATATCAATAATTGGCTGATAATAAACAACAAATTCATCCTTTTTTATTCCTTCAACCAATTCACTTTCTAAATTTAGGCTCTCAAGTGTTGTTTTTTTCATAGATTTTAAATAAAACTCAATACCTTTTCCTCTTTTTTTAGCTTCTTTTAAAGCAGCTTCGGCTGAAGCAAAAAGAGCTTCTTTGCTAAAACCATCATCTGGAAAAACAGCCGCCCCGGCACTTATAGTTACTAAAAATTTTTTATTTTCAATTTCAAAAATAAATTCAAAATTTTCCAAAACTTTTGAGAGCCTGTAAATGACTTCCTCTTTGTTTCTGACATTGTATAAAAAAATCCCAAACTTATCCCCTCCAACCCTAGCTAAAAGGTCTTTATGTTTTAAAGCTTTTTTTAATCTTTTTGCAATCTGATATAAAACAATATCCCCTGCCCAAAAGCCTATTGTAGAATTAATAGTCTTAAAATTATTTATATCAATAATTGTTAAAACTCCTTTTTGGTCCTTTTGTTTTAAAATCTCAAGCAAAGACTCAAGTTCATCAAAAAAATATCTTCTATTAGGAAGAGAAGTTAAAACATCATAATATGCCAAATAATCTATATTCTCTTTTCTTGACAAAGTAACAATTCCAAAACCTATATCATGAGCAATTTGCTTAAGCAAGGAAATCTCTTCATTTTCAAACTCTTTTCCTTTGTAATAAACAACTAAAACAGCATTTAAAAAAGGGTTAGAAACAACTGCAGATATGGCATTTTCATCCTTAAAAATAGGAATTGTAATTTTATTGCAAAAAGCCTTTTCCTCATTTTTTAAGTTACTCTCTTTTAAAAAACCCGTTTTTATCAACTCATCTACTTTTTTTAACTTAAAAAAGTTTTTACTTAAAAAACGTTTAAAAGCTTCATTCTCCCCATACCAACTAACAGGAATAATTTTTCCATCTCTCACTTCTCCAATCCAGGCAAAATCAAAATGCCCCTCTTTTACTAAAATCTCGCAACTTTCCTTATAAACATCCTCTTTACTGACAGCTCTTATAATAAGCTCATTAATTTGAGTTAAAACCTTATAAAGTCTTAAAATATTTTTAAGTTTAACCTCAATTTCAACCCTTTGTTTGATGTTAATAGCAATTATTTTCTTATATTTCTTTCCTTTTATTTCAAATTCCTCCATTTTTATTTCTATTGGAATAAAAGTGGAGTTTTTTAAAAAGGAAATTCCTTTTTCTTTTGATAAGAAAAAATCAATCGGCTTATTTAAAACATCTTCTTTTCTTAATTTTAGCCAGTTTAAAAAGGAGTTATTCACTTCTTTTATAAATCCGTCTTCATCAACTATAATAACAGCTTCGTCAATTGAATTTAAAAGACTTTTAAAATTAAAAAAAAACTCGTCAAAAATTTCTAAAAATTTAGAATAAATTTCATCTTTTTTATAAGTTTTATCTAAAAAACTTTTAAATTCCTTCTTAAAACTCTCTATTATTTCATTTGTCATTGAAAACCTTTTATTTATCATAGTTGTTACCTTTAAATCGACATTAAAAACAAAAACATTAATTTTTTACCGATTAAGAAACTTTTTTATTTTATATCTTCTTTTAGAATTAAAAATAATATATAATTCAAAATAAAAAGGCTTTAAAATGTTTAGTAAAAGAATAAACAAACTCTCCGAATCGCTCACAATTGCGATTTCCCAAAAAGCAAGAGAGTTAAAAGCACAAGGCAAAGATGTATTGGCATTTAGTGCAGGAGAGCCTGACTTTGACACTCCTTTAATTATAAAAGAAGCTGCAATAAAAGCAATAAATGAAGGATTTACAAAATATACAGCCGTTGCCGGAATACCTGAGCTTTTAAAAGCAATTCAGACCAAACTAAAAAGAGACAATAACCTTGAGTATGACCTTGATGAAATAATTGTCAGCAACGGAGCAAAACAGAGTCTTTTTAATATTATGGCCTGTCTTATAGATGAAGGAGATGAAGTAATAATACCCGCTCCTTACTGGGTTACATATCCAGAACTTGTAAAATACCACGACGGAGTGCCTGTAACAATTAAAACAGATGAAACCACAAATTTTAAAATTACTCCTGAAATGCTAAAAAAAGCAATTACTCCAAAAACAAAGATGTTAATTCTTACAACTCCAAGCAATCCAACGGGGGCTGTATATACAAAAGAAGAACTAAAAGCAATAGCAGACGTTTTAAAAAATACAGATATTTGGGTTGTAAGTGATGAAATGTATGAAAAACTAATTTATGACGGAGAATTTACGGCTACTGCAAGCATAAATGAAGATATGTTAAAAAGAACAATTACTGTAAATGGTCTTAGCAAATCTCACGCAATGACAGGATGGAGGTTTGGATACTTAGCAAGCAAAAACAAAGAACTTGTTAAAAATATGATAAAACTTCAGTCTCAAAGTACTTCAAACATAAATTCAATTACTCAAAAGGCAGCAATTCCGGCACTTCTTGGAGCAGCTGACAGTGATGTTGAGAAAATGAGAAAAGAGTTTGAAAAAAGAAGAGACTTTGTATATGAAGCATTCAATAAAATTGACGGACTCTCAGCTGCAAAACCTGCAGGGGCATTTTATATTTTCGTAAATCACCAAAAAATTATGCCAGAGTCAATGAATTTTGCTTTAACACTTCTTGAAGAAAAAGGAGTTGCAGTAGTCCCTGGAGTTGGTTTTGGAAGCGAGGGATATTTTAGATTTTCATTTGCAACAGACCTTGAAACAATAAAAGAAGGTATTAAAAGAATTGCGGAGTTTATTAAGGAGCTTAAGTGATAAGACACGTGGTTTTATGTAAAGTAAAAGAAAATTCACCTCTTAACGAAATAAAAGAAAAAATAGAAAATTTAAAAAACGAAATTGAGGTTATAAAACATATTGAAGTTGGAATTGACATAAGGTTTGACAAAAATTCAAGTGATTTTTGCATAATTACGGAAGTGGAAAACATTGAAGATTTAAAAACTTATGCAACCCATAAAAAACACCTTGAAGTAATTGAATTTTTAAAAAAATTTTTAACAGAAAGAAGAGTCGTGGATTATTATGTTTAAAAACAAAATAAATTTAAGCTCATACGCCTCTTCTTCTCTACTCTTTTTTTTATCTCTTATACTCTTTATAGTTTTAGCTAATGAAGTAATTATAAACACAACCCTTCAAGATTATACAAAATACGATACTATGCTTATTAATAAATTCGGATATATAAGAGGAAGCGTTCAAAGATACTCAAAACTGAAACTTATAAACTCTAACAAAACAAAAAATATAAAAAAATCAATTGACTCTACTTTTAAAGAGATAACTTATTATTTAGATAAATATCCAGAAATATTTTCGGAGAAATTTTTAATATCTTTTTATGATAAATTAAATAATTTAAAAGAGAGTTGGAAAAAAATAAAAAAGATAAATACAAAAGAAAATTTAATAAAAGAATCAGAAAAAAATTGGAAAATAGCAAACACCATAACAAATTTAATGAAAAAAATAGCAGAAAAAAAACTAGCCCTTATAAATAAACTAATGACAATATTTACACTCGTTTCTTTAGTTTTAGTTTTTATTTTAGTCATTATCGTCTATTATTTAGTAAGAAGCGGTCTTGAAAAAGCAACAATTACAGACCCTTTAACAAAACTCTATAACAGATTATATTTTGAAAATCAACTAAACTATCTAATAGAAAAATACAAAAGAGACAATACTCCTTTTTCTGCCTTTTTATTCGACATTGATTATTTTAAAAAAATAAACGATACATACGGACATCAAAAAGGTGATGAAGTTTTAGAAAAATTGGCATCAGTTGTAAAGTCTCAAATAAGAAGCACAGATTTAGCCTTTAGATACGGAGGTGAAGAATTTATTATTCTTTTTCCAGACACGAATTTAAATCAAGCCCAGAAAATTGCAAAAAGAATTGAAAATATTATCAAAAAAGAAATAAGACTCAATAATACCTCAGTAACAATAAGCGGAGGCATAGGAGAATATAACATATATCTTACAAAAAATGAATTTTTAAGAAAAATTGACCAAGCCCTTTATAAAGCAAAAAAAGAGGGAAGAGACAGAATAGTTACTATTTAGATTTTTTCATTTCCAAAAAAACATAAATACTTGCAATAACAATAACACCTCCAAGCAGTATCAAACTACCATAAACAACCTCTTTATGAGCCCTGTCCCCTGCTCCAAAAAGATATCCTATCATTATTAAAAAACCGGTCCATATCAGGTTTGCACTAAATGTCAATGGAATAAACCAGCGAAGAGGCATATGAGAAAGTCCTGCGGGAATTGATATATACTGCCCAAGACCAGGAGTTAAAGGAGCTAAAAATGCGGAAATTTTTCCGTGTTCTTTCCAAAATTTCGTAACTTTTTTAATAACAGGCTTATCTTTTAAAAATTTATTGACTATAAATTTAGCTAAAAAATAATTAATCAAAGCTCCGCTTAAACTCCCAAGCGCCGCACAAATCCATACAAGATACAAATTCATCTCCCCTTTTGCAGCAAGATAACCAGCAGGCAATAACACAAGTTCACTCGGAACCGGAATAAAAGTTCCCACCAGCACCATATAAAAATAAATGCCGACATATCCAAGAGTATGGGCAAAATTTACCAAAAAACTTACTATCTCACCAAACATATTTCACCTTATAAATCAAACTCAGCAATTACAGGAACATGGTCTGAAGGAGTCGGTTTTCTTTTTCTTCTAATTGAAGTTAATATTTCAATGTTTTTAAATTTTTCAAAAAGAGGCTTTGTAACTAAAATATAATCAAGTCTGAGCCCTTCGTTTTTATATACAGCCCCGCCTCTATAATCATAAAAAGTAAAAATTTTCTCTTTAGGATAAACTTCCCTTATAACATCAATAAACCCAATATCCAAAAACTTTGAGAGAATCGCCCTCTCTTCAGGAAGATGAGTCACTTCACCCTCCCATATAACCTCATCCCATACATCAAGGGAAGTGTGGGAAATATTAAAATCTCCGCATATTAACACTTTATCTTTGCTGAAATCAAATCTTCTTAGCCATTCAAAAAGTTTGTCATAAAAATACATTTTATACTCAAACCTCTCCCCGTAATTATCTCCAAGAGGGGCATAAATATTAATAATATGAATTTCATTAATTAACGTATATAAAAATCTAGGCTCTTTTAACTCCCCTTCAAAACCCTTTTGATACTTTTCAATGGGATACCTGCTGCAAGTAGCTACTCCGTGAAGTTTTTTCTGCCCGTGAATTATACACTCAAAATCTCCATCAATTAAAGGAAATTTTTCATTTTCAACTTTAATTTCCTGCATACACAAAATATCAATTCTATATTCACTAATTAAATTTTGCACAATTTCAAGACGGGAGCGGATTGAATTTACATTAAAAGTACAAACCCTCATAATCCCATTTTCCCAGGATTAAGAATTCTGTTTGGGTCAAAAGCTTCTTTTATTCTTTTAAACAGGTTAAGTTCTGCCTCACTAAAAGCAATCTTCATAAAAGGTGCTTTACTAAGCCCTATTCCATGCTCTCCGCTTAATGTCCCCCCCATATCAACAACCGCTTTAAATATCTCCTCAACAGCCCTGTAACCTTTCTCAACTTCTTCTTTGTTTTTTCCATTAACCATTACATTTACGTGTATATTCCCATCTCCCGCGTGTCCAAAGCAAGGTACCACAAGACCGTATTTTTTACCAATTTCTGTAATTACTTTAAGAGCTTCAGGAAGTTTACTTCTTGGGACCGAAATATCTTCGTTTATTTTTTTGCTTCCGTAAATTGTTATTGATTGACTTGCATTTCTTCTTGCAAACCAAATCTCATTTGCTTCTTTTTCATCTTTTGCTATTCTAAACTCTTTACACCCATTTTCTTTAAAACTTTTTTCTAAAATTCCAAGCTGATAATTTATCTCTTCTTCCACATTTCCATCAACATCCCCTATTAAAAGTGCACCCGCCCATTCAGGTAAATTTACCCCGAGTTTCTCTCTTAAGGCTTTTACTACTAATGAATCCATAAACTCCATCGCAACAGGCATTGCCCCGCCTGCAAGTGATTTATAAACTGCATTCATTGCATCTTCAACTCGTTTAAAAATACCCATATAAGTTTTCTTTAGTTTTGGTTTTGGAAGAAGTTTTAGAGTAATTTCTGTAATTACCGCTAATGTCCCTTCACTTGCTATTAAAATCCCGGCAACATTATACCCGGCTACATCTTTAATAGTTCTTTTCCCGGCCCTTATTATATCCCCGTTTGGAAGAACCGCCTTTAAGCTCATTACATAATCTTTTGTAATTCCATATTTCGCAGCTCTCATCCCTCCTGCATTTTCACTAACATTTCCCCCGATTGTCGAATAATCCATACTTGCAGGGTCAGGTGGATAAAAAAGACCTCTTTTTTCAACTTCTTTTTGCAAATGGGCGTTAATAACTCCCGGTTGAACAACTGCAACCATATCCTTTTCATCAATTTCAAGAATTTTATTCATATATTTCTCAACTGCTAAAACTATTCCCCCATTTACCGGTAAAGCACCGCCTGTAAAACCGCTTCCGGCACCTCTTGGAATAACTGCTATTTTATTATCATTACAATACTTTAGAATTTTACTAACTTCTTCTTCATTTTCAGGAAACACAACCGCATCAGGATAATAGTGCTCTTTTGTGGCATCATACGAATAAGCCCTAAGATGAATTTTATCTGTTTTAATATCCTCTTTACCTACTATACTTTTTAAAGCTTCAATATGTTTTGTGTCTATCATTTCAATCCTTTTAAAAGGTTTATGTAATTTTTAGGTTTTATATCAAAGTTATTAAAATAAGTAAAGAAAGCTTTTTGATATTTTGCAACAACGTTTAGATTTTTCTCATCTATTACATAAAGTGTCTTAGCATCAACCTCATAGAGTTTATTTTCTATAGTAAAAATATATCTACCTATATTAAGTTTTTTCGCAAAATTAATAAAATCCTTTTTTGTAATCTTGTCATCTAAAAAGGCGGCAAACACATCAGGAGATATAATTACACTTGATTTATACATATTTTTGATTTTTAAATAAACTTCCTGATTCGGAGCAATTATCATAATTCTATTATAATCTTTTGCAAAAACTATTTTGTCATTTTTTTTAGGAAGTATAACAGGAAGTGCAAAAGCATCGTTTTTAAGTTCTGAATAAGGATATAAATAAGCCCTATTTCCATCAGCAACAGCCCTTGCACAGATTATATCCTCATTTAAATATTTACAAATTACAACCCCGCTAACACCCCTTTTTATATTTTTATCAATTAATGCAACGTTCTTATTAACACTTATAATTTCACTTTCTATTTTGGCAAACGAAAACACAGCCAAAAATAATACAAAAATTATCCTCATTTAATCGCCTTTTTTGCTAAAATTATAACAAATCTCCTTTCACAATAATATGATACTTTGAAACAGAAAAGAAAAACTGTAGATATAACTCGTTAGAAAAAAACTTAACTAACAATCTCTCTTATTCTCTCTTCTCTTTCCACTAAAAGCTCTTCAATTGTTTTTGGCATTGAAAGATAATATCCCTGCATTAAATCAATACCTGTATCTTTTAAAAACTCAAACGTTTCTTTATCTTCTACAAATTCTGCAACTAAATGCAAACCAAATTCTCTTCTAAAACCGGCTATAATTTTTACAGCTTTTTTTAAATACTCATCATTCATTACGTTTTTTATTAAAGTTCCATCTATTTTTAATACCCTTATCATATTTTTTTTAAGTAGGTTAATTACTAACAAAATAGAAGAATACCCGCTTCCAAAATCATCTACGGCAAAATAAGTTTTATTTTTTTTATGAATCAATTCTATTAGCTGCAAACTTTCAACAAATTTCTGCTCTGTAAGCTCTAAAACAATATCAATCTCCATTTTTTGTATAACTTCATTTAATTTTTTAATATACTTTTTGTTTTTTAATGCCTCAAAAGAGATATTTAAAAAAACCCTGTTGCAGACCTGTTTTATTAAATGCTCTTTTTGTAAAATGCTTTCTAAAACCAATAAATCAAATTCAGCAATTTTTCCTAAAGAATACACATAATCTATAAACATACCTGCAGGAATAAGCCTATTTTCTTCTTTTAGTCTCCCAAGTGCCTCAATAGAAAAAATATTTCCATTACTGTCAAAAATAGGCTGAAAAACTACATCCACATCTTTATTTTTAAGTTTTTCTTTTACAAAATTAATATCAAACTGTTCTTTAATCCATTCATTTAAATGATTGTTTTTGTTATTGACAATAATGTTTTTATTTTCTTTTTTTGCAATCTTTTTAAGAAAATTTAAATAATTGATTAAGTCTTTTATCTGAAGTTGAGTATATTTATCAAGCTTAATTCCTAAAATATAAGCATCAAAAGAAATTATTTCTTTATTTATTTTTATCTCTTCTTTAATTATTTCATAAATTTTTTTTATCTCTTTTTCAAATTCTTCTTCGTTCATATCTGAAGCAATAATATAAAAATCGTTACTTTCTCCTTTAACTATTAAAAATTCTTTTTGTTTTTATAAATTTTATGTATTTTATGATACAAAATATTTTTTGCCTCTGTTATCAAATTTTCATTAAAAAGCGAATTTAATTTTTTTAAATTTTTTAAATCAACAACCCCTATATAAAGTTTTTTACTTTTTACCAAAATTTCTATAAGTCCAAAAAAACTCCTCTCTACATTTGCAAATGTAGAAATGTATAGT
>Ga0256836_1000774_pt1 | contig 15949 bp, 24 predicted proteins | sample 4561380metaG_FD_185974 | JGI IMG/M metagenome (GOLD analysis project Ga0256836, IMG submission 185974) | Hydrothermal vent microbial communities from Guaymas Basin, Mexico - 4561-380 | ecosystem: Environmental > Aquatic > Marine > Hydrothermal vents | place: Mexico: Guaymas Basin | collected...
ATATAATACTTAGGGTTGAGGTGCCCACGATAGAGAACCTCGACAAGTTCCACGATGAGGTTCTCAGGAAAATTCCGGAGATAGAGATGACTGAAACGCTGATAGCAAGCACCTACCGGGGGTGAGGGGGTGAAGCGGTGGGTCGCGACCATTGACCTCGAAACCCTTGAGGTCGAGTCCGACCCATCTTTCAAATTTAAGTGCGTTGAAAACTGCGGGAAGTGCTGTGAGGAGCTTGAAATCCCTCTTCGGGACGAGGACATCGCCAAGATTGAAGAGCTAGGTTATAACGCCTGGGAGTTTGTGGACTACGAGAAGCTCTTCTACCGTGGGGATAAGTTCCTTGGCTATGCCCTTAAAAAGAGACCATTTGATGACGCATGCATCTTTCTTGACCCCGAGACAAAGAGATGCAAGATTTACAACCATAGGCCTCTCGCATGCAGGCTCTATCCCTTCGTATTTGTCAAGCACGGAAAGAAGATGGAGATTTACGTAAAGGAGGATTCTTTCTGCCCTGGAATCAACCATCCCGAAGGAGAGCCAGTCACGAAGGAATTTCTCCTCAGGGAATACGGTGACGTCATAGAGGAGTACCGGCGTAAGGTTCTCGGATGACCGAAACGTATTTATACATTTTCTTGTTAAACACCGGGCACGCGGAGGTGAGAGAATGAGTCAGTTGAAGTCCGTCCAAGAGAAGCTCAGACTCATCAGGGTTTTGAGGCTCCTCAAGAAAAGCTACACCTACGAGGAGCTCTCGAAGATAACGGGACTGCCGATAACCGTCCTGAACAGGTACGTTCGCGGGAAGGTTCTGCCGAGCGCCGAGAGGACGAGGGAACTGCTCGAACTCCTCCTGCCCTACATAAACCTTGAGGAGGAGGTAAAGAAGAGGATAAAGTTCGACGAGAGGGGCTTCTTCGACAACATGCCGGTGCTCAGCGACACGGCCTTGATGAGCCTCATAGCTGAAGAGGTGGCAGGGAGGTACCTCGACAAAGACGTTGACAAGGTCCTCACTGCCGCAACCGACGGAATTGCCCTCGGAGTCCATATAGCCAGGGAACTCGGTGCGGACATAGTCTACGCCAAGAAGAAGAAGGAAGTTGGTGTTGAGAAGTTCTACGAGGTCAGCTACGTTCCCAGTGCCTCCGGAACCGTTATGACCCTGTACCTCCCTCAGTGGGCACTTAAAAAGGGCGAAAACGTCCTCATCGTGGACGACGTGATAAGGAGCGGAGAAACCCAGAGGGCCCTTGTGGAGATGACCAAACAGGCAGGGGCAAAGCCCGTGGGCATGTTCTTCCTAATAAGCGTTGGCGACATCGTCGAGAAACTCCAAGAGGAGTACGAGTTCCCCGTGGAGAGCCTCATAAGGTTGGATTGACATGAAGGGATTCATCTACAACGCCGAGGGGCTGAGCCTGCCGATAGAGTTCGCCCCCGGCGTTCCCTTCAAGTTTGAGTGCGGTGAGGAGGAATGTGGAAAGAGGGTTGTCATAGAGGGCGTTGTCGTTGAGGTTGACAGCGACGAGTTCACGAGAGTTCTTGAAAGAACAGTCGAGGATAGCCCGGACTTCAAAAAAATCCTGGAGATAACGGCGAGACGCTACGTTTTCAGGGGAAAAGTCAACGGAAAGGAAGTGGAGCTTCCCGTTGAGAGCTTCGAGGACTTCGCAAAGCGCTTCCTCGACGAGGTCTTAATCCTCAAGGGCTAACCGTGGCTCCTCCTTCACAACCTGCATGGCCACGCTCGTGTTCGTTTTTTCAACCCCATCCAGGGAGAGAAGCCACTTCACGAAGCGGTTCATATCTTCCCTGTCCCTGAACTTCGCTATGACGAAGATGTCGAACTCGCCCGTTATGTCATAGACCATCATTGCTCGGGTCTTCTCGGCTATCTTCCGTTCTATCTCGGCTATCTTCCTTCCCTGCGCCTTGATTCCAATGAGGGCCGTTAGTCCAAAGCCAAGCTTTTCGTAATCAAGAACAGGAGCGTAACCCTTGATAACACCCTCCTCTTCGAGTTTCTTGATTCGGTTGTAGACTGTGCCAACGGCAACGTCGAGTTCCCTCGCTATCTCCCTAAACGAGAGGCGGGCGTTCTTCTGGAGGAGAGAGATAATCTTGAGGTCAAGCTCGTCAACCATGCCATTCACCACCAAAAGTAAACCGTAAACTTTAAATACTCTTCTCCGGGAGGGAATAGCGGGCAGTGGACCGGTAGCCTAGCCAGGATAGGGCGGCGGCCTCCTAAGCCGCAGGTCCGGGGTTCGAAGCCCCGCCGGTCCGCCATAGAAACTTTTGCCAAGCAAAAGTTTCATCAAAGTTCGTGATTCTCCTCCAAAGTGCAACCACAAAAGTGTGCACTCTTGAATGTAATCTACACTGGAATTCGCTCCACGGGGCCTTACAGTTGAAGTTTTGAAGTTTACTCTGAAAGGCGCTCCTTCAGAGCGCGGAAAAGTGTAAACCCAAACAATAAAATGCCCAACCCAGAGAATTCCAAAGCCAAAAGGCTCTTTGAAAGCACAAACACGCAAAAAGTCCCTGTTAAGAGAATCACAAAATTGGATTGAGCTTTTCCAGGCTTGGTTTGTCCCTTAAACTACCGCCATACTCAATTCCAAGGGCCGTTAAAAAGTTCTATAGGCACCTTCGGAAACCGATACCCTAATGGCCACCAGTGGAACTTCCTGACCGCATGGAAGAGGCAGAACCTCACCAACAAAAAACAAAAGGAGGTGATAGAGGTGATAGAGGACGCACTCCTGCTCTACCTCGAGAGCATGCACAGGGAGAAGGGAGCCAAGAAAAAGAAGGGACGCTTCCCCTTCTGATGCCCTGAGCCCTCCCAATACCTTTCTGTGAAACTCAAATGCCCGAAACGTTTAAATACCTTGGAGCTTTTAGTTTCTTTAGGTAAGAAAAAATGGGGGTGGTACCATGGTGTACGTGGCGGTTCTGGCGAACATAAACGGAAACCTTCCCGCTCTGGCGAAGGCCCTCGAGAAGATTGAGGCCCTCAAGGAAGAAGGCTATGAGATTGAGAAGTACTACGTTCTTGGAAACGTGGTCGGCCTCTTTCCGTATCCGAAGGAAGTTCTCGACACGCTCGACGACCTCATCAGAAACAACGTCGTCAAGGTCATCCGCGGTGAGTTCGACCAGGCCATAGCGGCCAGCGACCCGCACGCGGAGGGGCCCGACTACATTGACAGGCTCGATTACCCAGATTACATCAAGAAGGCCCTGAAGTACACGTGGGAAAAGCTCGGTCACGATGGCAGGGAGTTCATCAGGGACCTACCAATTTACCTCGTGGATAAGATAGGCAAAAACGACATCTTTGGCGTCTATGGAAGCCCGCTTAACCCCTTCGAGGGCCAGGTTCTCCCTGACCAGCCGACCAGCTACTACGAGGCCATAATGAGGCCCGTCAAGGACTACGAGATACTCTTCGTGGCGTCGCCGAAGTACCCGGTCAACGCAATGACGAGGTACGGAAGGGTAATCTGCCCCGGAAGCATAGGCTATCCGCCGGGCAAGAACCACAAGGCAACCTTCGCGCTGGTTGACGTTGACACGCTCCACGCCAAGTTCATCGAGGTGGACTACGAGAAGGAAAAGAAGCTCATTGAGGAGAAAATCAAGAAGGAAGGTCTTCCCGAGGAACTCATCAAGATTCTCTACCGCGGGAAGGTCTGATTCCTCATCCTTTTTTGAAGCCGATGTAGAAGCCCGCGACGAATGCACTGGTTCCAGGAAGGATTCCCACGACCTTCTGACTGAGACTAACCACCTGCTGGGTGATGCTACCGGTCAGGTTGAATAGCTTGTCGGTGTTTATTGTTATTACGCCCTTCTGCTGGAGGTAGAACAGGCTCAAGACGTAGGCACCGATTATAGCCATCGCCAGCTTCATGAGTTTCTTGAGAGCGTACCCGGTAATGAATCCAACGAGGGCTCCAACGCCCATATCTCCAAACATGCTACTCACGTTGAAATCCATAATCACCACCGAGGTTCCTTAGGAAGCTAACGTATAAAACCTTTCCCCAAAAGGCTTAAATTACACGCATCCAAAATATTTACAAGACGTAAAACAGGTGGGAGCATGACGACGCCGATAGAGAGGTTGAGGAATAAGGTCACGAAAGAGGTGCTCTGGCTCTACATACTCCGGCTCCTCGAGGAGAGGCCGATGTACGCCTACGAGCTAAAGGAGCGCATAAAGGAGGCCTTCGACTTCGAGCCTGCAACCGTCAGCTCGTACGTCGTCCTATACAAGCTGGAAAAGGACGGCTACGTTACCGCAGAGTGGCAGGAGAGCGAAACGGGAAAGCCGGCCAGAAAGTACTACAAGCTCACGCCAAAGGGTGAGGAACTGCTAAAAGAGGGAATAGAGTTTCTGGAAGAAACGCTGAAAAAGTTGAAGAAAACCTAATCAGCGTCCGCCACCGCGCGGTTCTCTGGCCTTGGGGCGGAGCCCTTTGTAACCACACTTTCTGCACTTCTTTGCGCCCCACGGGTTGGTGGCGCCACAGCGCATGCAGATAAGCTTCCTGAAGATTCTTGCTTCAGCCTCGGGGAATCTCGCCATCTCAACCACCTCAAATGACCTTGACGGGTTTCGTTCAACGGGGAACTTTTAAAGGTTTGGTGCGGGGGACGGGATTTGAACCCGCGAAGCCCTGCGGCACCGGATCTTAAGTCCGGCCCCTTTGGCCAGGCTCGGGCACCCCCGCGCGAGGGGAAGTATAGGGGGAAAGTTAAAAACCTTCCCCTCAGGTCCTCACAATCCTCATCTCAAAGTCCTCAACGGGGACCTTGAAGTCTTCCCTGCTCTCGATTTCCTTCCTGTTGTAGAGTATCTCCCTGGCGAGTATCCAGTAGATGAGCGCGAGGGCCTTCCTACCCTTGTTGTTGGTCGGGATTGCAAGGTCAACGTAACTGAGGAAGTTCTCGGTGTCAACGAGGGCAACTATCGGTATTCCAATCTCAACGGCCTCCTTCATGGCCTGGTGGTCGGCCCTCGGGTCGGTGACGATGATGACGTCCGGCTCGAAGAAGTTCTTGACCTGCGGGTTGGTCATGGTCCCAGGGAGGAAACGGCCCGGAATGGCCCTGGCACCGGTAACCTCGCCGAACTTCTTGACGGGCTTCTGGCCGTAGAGCCTGACGCTGACAGCGAGTATGCTCTCCGGGTCGAACTTGGACAAGAACTTGCCCGCGACCTTGAGCCTCTCGTCGGTCTTCCTAACGTCGAGGACGTAGAGGCCATCCTGCCTGACGCGGTAGATGAACTTCTTCATGTCCTGGGTCTTCTGCTGGGTGCCGATGTGGACACCCGCTGCCAGATACTGGTCGAGTGGAACGAGATACTCCTCCATTTCCTTCACACCTCCTCATCCTTCAAAGGTTATTATCCTGCCCCTTTCACCCAAATCCTCAGCTATTCTTATCAGTTCGTTCAGCCTGGCGATGGAGTTCGAGTGGAGCACCATCGCCGGGCAACGGAAGCCCACCGCAAGGTGGGCGAGGGCCTCATCGGAGGACTCGTAGCGAGCCTCCGAGAGGATTGGAACGATTCTCTCCGACTTGGCGTCGTTTATGAGGTTGTACAAGTCGGTGAGCGTGCCCAGGTTTATGGGTTTTATGGAGAGCGCGTTGTAGTAGCGCCTGTCGAGTATGTCTTTCTCGCGGAAGAGATACTCACCGTCAACGAAGACCCCGTGGGTCCCTGCTATGAGCTCAAGGAAGAGCTCCTCACTTCCGACGGGCTTTATGTAGGCGATGTTGTTGTCTTCAACCGTCGAGAGGACGGTCTCTATATCGAGCTCCTTCTTCTGGACGAGTCCGAGGGCAACCTCAAGGCCGAGCTCGTCGGTGGCCTTTTCGGTGGCCTTCGAGTAGGCCTCAACGGTGTTGCCCTCAACGTTCTCAAGGACGCTGTTGAAAGCGTCAACGACGTCGGTAATCTCCATCAAATCGCGGACCATGACGTAGTAGTCGAACTCCTCACCGCGACCGAGCTCAAGGATTGGGACGGGCAACTCGGTGGTGAAGGTTCCTCCAAGGTAGCTGTAGAGGGGAAGGTTCTTCTCGCTGGCGGCGGCCTTTGCGGTGGCTATCGAAACCGCCAGCGCGGTGTTGGCTCCAATGTGTCCAAAGTTCTCGGTCCCGTCTATCTCCCAGAGGTAGCTGTCTATAAGCTCCTGCTCGGTTGCGTCGAAGCCTATCAGTTCGGGCCCGATTATCTCGTCAACCTCACTCACAGCCCTGTGGGCCTCGGCTATGTAGAGGCTCGGGTTCTCGTCTATCGGTGAGGCAAACCGCCCAAAGCCCGAGCTGGTTATGACGTCTACCTCAACGGAGTACTTCCCACCCCTGAGCACTGCAACCCTGCCGATTACGTTCTCTATCACCGTCATCGTTCATCAGCTCGGCCTTATTACGGTGAGCGGGATTATTCCCTTCTCGAACTCCATTAAGGCAGCTTGAAGAGGAGTTATTCCCTCGGGAACGTCTATCAGCACGGGGGCACCCATCGCTATCTGCAAAGCCCTCGCGCCGATGATGCGGGCCTTCTCAAAGCGGGTGTACTTGAACATACTTACCACCCCTTCCTTCCACACCTTCAAGAGAGTTTTTTCAGTGAACGGAATGTTGGTGGGGCCGCCGGGATTTGAACCCGGGTCTCCGGCACCCCAAGCCGGGAGGATAGACCAAGCTACCCCACGGCCCCGCCCAGAATTGCGGTTTTTAGTAGACTTTATAAACCATTACCTGGTCGATGAGCTCCACGTGGCTGAGGAGAGTTCTCCTGCAGCAGTACCTCTCGACGCCGAGGTCGTCGAGGACCTTACCCGGGTCTTCCCCGGCCTCAACCCTCTTCTTGAACTCGTAGTACTTGTCTGCCAGCACCTTTCCGCAGGTGAAGCACCTGACGGGGACTATCATTTCCCACACCTCAAATTGTTAAAGGGGAGGCATCAACGGTAGGACTTCTGCCTCTTGGCCCTCGGACCCTTGGTCGAGCGGTTGGGCTTGTGGGGCTCGGTCCTCCTGCTGTCGCCAACGAGCATAGTCCTGTCGTACTTCATAAACTTTTCCTTGAGGTTCATGTCGTTGGTCCACTCGACGAGGGCCCTGGCTATGGCGACGCGCGCGGCCTCGGCCTGACCCATGAAGCCTCCGCCCTCGACCTTGACATCGATGTCAACCTTGCTGACTATCTCCTCTCCAGCGAGGATGAGCGGTTCCATGATGGTGAAGCGCGCTATCTCGGGCTCGATTATCTCGACGGGCTTGTGGTTGATTCTCACCCTTCCCTTTCCTTCCCTTATGGTGGCCCTCGCTATAGCGGTTTTCCTCTTTCCAGCAGTCTGGATGACCCTCATCTTTCTCACCTCAGAACTTTCCACCGAGGAACTTCGCCACTTCACCAACGGTGACGTACTTCGGAGTGGCAAGCCTCGACATGTGGGCCTCGCTTATGGTCTCGAGCTCCTTGCCCTCGAACTCCTTGGGAACGCCGACGTAGACCTTAAGCCTCCTGAAGGCCTTCCTTCCGCGGTCAGTCTTCCAGGGAAGCATGCCCCTGACGGTTCTCCTGACTATCTCGTCGCTCCTCTTCGGGTAGAACGGACCCCTCCTCGGGTTGGTCCTGGTTCTAAGCTCGGTCCTCTGCTTGTACTTGGCGAAGATGTCCTCGCGGTTTCCGGTGATGATGGCCTTCTCGGCGTTGACAATGACGACCTCCTCGCCCTCAAGGAGCATCTTGGCAACCTTCGAGGCGAGCCTTCCGAGTATGAGTCCTTCAGCGTTAATAATCCTCATGGCCCATCACTCCATTATGATTACTCCACTACCCTTCGGGTTTCTCTCCATAAGCTCCTCGATGGTGATGGCCTCGCCACCGGCCTCGACTATCTTCTTCTTAGCCGTTTCACTGAACTTCCATGCGGCAACGGTGACCTTGTGCTCGAGCTTTCCGGCTCCGAGAACGCTTCCCGGAACGATGACGGTGTCTCCCTCCTTGGTGTAGCGGTTTATCTTGCTGACGTTGACTTCAGCCCTCTGCCTCCTCGGCCTCTCAAGGCGCCAAGCGATGTCCTTCCAAATCTTTACTCCCTCTTCGTTCGACTTCTTCCTGAGTGCCCGAATGAGCCTTCTCAGGTTAATGTCAGTGGGACCTGTTCTCTTGACCATGAACATACCTCCTCAACGCTCTCGCAGGGAAACCGACAGGTGGACGGGGTGAGCGTTATGGTGCGGGGGCGGGGATTTGAACCCCGGAACCCCTACGGGACGGGACCCTGAATCCCGCGCCTTTGGCCAGGCTCGGCTACCCCCGCGTCAGTCGGCTAATTTATGGAGTTCGTTTATAAATCTATCGCTCTTCCTCATTAGTATCTTGAGCGCTATGCTCACGATTTCCTCAACGGGGAGCTCTCCGTTTGTTTCCACTGTAAAGACGAACGTTCCAGGCACTACCTCTTCCCTAATCTTCTCGCCCTCGTAGGCCTCGAACTTCCTCGGCAGGTAGAAGGCCTTGGTGGTGGTTATGACTATCTCATCCTTCTTCTCCTCAACGGGTAAACCGCGCCTCTTGGCGAGCTCCTTGAGCTCTTCCCAGTCGGGAACGTCCTTGTTCACGTGGATTTTCGTCAGGTACTTGTAGTAGACGAAGCCCGGCTGCCACTTGGCGTGGTCCTTTCCGCGACCAAGCTTGGCATAGGCGTTGAGCGTGAGCTTCTGTCCCTCGGCGAGCTTGACTATCGGAATGTTCGGGTTCGCTGGTTTGATTCCCTCGTCACTGCTCTTGAGGTCGCCGGAGTAGACCATACCCGGCCCCTCTGCCTCAAGTGAGAGGGTAACGGTGTAGTCATCGAGTTCAAGTGCGTCGAGCGAGAACCTCTCAACGGGTGTCGTGAGGGGAATCATGGCCAATCTGTGGGCGATTATCTCGTCGAAGAGGGCCGAATCGTTCTCGAAGAACTCAACCTCGTCAACGGCGAAGGTAGGAACCTCAGCGAGAATTGTCCTTCTAAGGGCGTTGGCAAAGGCGACGTCTATGCCACTAACGATGAACTTTATCGAGTCCTCCCTCTTTTCAAGAATTTCAAACTTCGGCTCCATTTGCATCACCAAAAAAGAAGTTGTAAAGGTCAGACGCGCCTACCGCGCCTACCGCCCTTGGGCCTGGTTCCGTCGTGCGGTATCGGAGTGACGTCCTCGACGCGCCCTATCTTTAGGCCAGCTCTCGCGAGGGCCCTGATTGCCGCCTGAGCACCGGGTCCGGGGGTCTTGCTCTTGCTTCCTCCGGGAGCGCGAACCTTGATGTGGACTCCGACGAAGCCCTTCTCCATGGCCTCTTCGGCGGCCCTCTTGGCGGCAATCATGGCCGCGTACGGGGAGGGCTCGTCCCTGTCGGCCTTGACGACCATACCACCGCTCCACCTGGAGACGGTCTCGGCCCCGGTGAGGTCGGTGATGTGGATGATGGTGTTGTTGTAGGAGGAGTAGATGTGGGCAACTCCCCACTTCTCCTTCTTCTTGAGGTTAACCTGCTGCTGGGTTTCCTCGCTCATGCCTCACCACCCTGCTTGGCCTGTTCAATAACCATCCTCTCAGGGTGACCCTCCTTCGCGAAGGGAGAGTTCTTGGCGTAGGTTATCGTGTCCTCCTCCTCACGGAGGACGAGGTAGCCGGGTGAGCGGATTATCTGGCCGTTGACCTCGATGTGGCCGTGGACTATGAGCTGCCTGGCCTGCTTGATGGTCCTGGCGAGCCCCTTCTTGTAGACGATGGTCTGTAGTCTTCTCTCAAGGACGTCCTCGACGGTGAGTGAGAGAACGTCATCAAGAACGGCGTCGGCCGGGAGAAGGCCGAGCCTGTGGAGCCTCTGGAGGAGCTGCTGCCTCTCGATTTCGGCCTGCTTACCGCGGGCGGCGAGAAGTCTTCTTGCCCTACGCCTGAACTCCTTGAGCTGGGTCTCGTGGCGCCAGAGCTCCTTCTTGTTCTTGAGGGCGTACTTCCTCTTCAGAACCCTCTCGCGGTCGAGCCTCTCCTTAATCCAGGGGTGAGAGGGAGTCTCGTACTTCTTCCTCTGCCTCTTCGGGTCTCCCATTTACACCACCTCACTTCTTCCTCCTGCTAACGCCGACGGTGGTTCCGTGCCTGAAGTTCGACCTGGTCCTCTGACCGCGGAGCGGCAGGCCGAGCTCGTGCCTTATACCGCGGTAAGCGCGTATTCTCCTGAGCCTGTTGATGTCCTCGCGCCAGGCCATAACGAGCTTGGCTGTAATAAGGTGCATGTCCTTGCCGGTCTCGTAGTCCTTCGGCCTGTTGACGGCCCAGGCTGGGATTCCGTGGGCAACGGGGTCCTCGAGGATTTTCTCTATCAGCTTAACCTGCTCGTCGGTGAGATATCCGGCCTTCATGTAGGGGTCGAGCCCTGCAACCCTGAGCACCATCGTGGCGAAGTTTATTCCTATTCCCTTAATCCCTGTCAGTGCCCATCTCAACTGCTTGTGTCCATCCAAATCAACGCCCGCAACGCGGACTATGTGCCTGAAGTTCTCGGTCATTACGAATACACCTCCCATCCCTCTTGGGAATCAAAGGGATTTTGGCGCCGGGACGGGGATTTGAACCCCGGCGGGCAAACGCCCACGGGCTCTCAAGGCCCGCGCCTTCCCAGGCTAGGCAATCCCGGCGTACACGCGGTAACCGCTCCCCTTCGCGAGCTCTCTCACTTCGGTGAAGGTCTCCTCCATGAGGGCCTTAATATACTTTGCCCCCTGCTTCGTCTTAATCACCAGTTGCAGGAGGCCACCATCGTTGAGATGCCGGGGAGCGTTTATAACTATTTCCCTCAGGACTTCCTTTCCCGCGTGCACGGGGGGATTGGTGATGATTGAGTCGAATTTTTCGCCCTTAACGGGCTCGTAGAGGCTCCCCCACCTGACCTCGGCGTTTCTAACGCCGTTGATTTTTAAGTTTTTCCTCGCTATGCTAATCGCTCTCCTGTTCACGTCGGTCATGACGACGTAGTCAACGAAGCGCGATGCAACTATCCCGATTGCCCCGTAGCCACAGCCCAGGTCGAGGACGTGCCAGTTCCTATTGAGAACCATGTTCTCTATGAGCAGTTCCGTGCCCCTGTCGAGCTTCCCGAAGGAGAAGACACCGCTCGCTGTAATGAACTTGAAGCAGTAACCCCTAATGCAGACCTCTATCGTCTTCGTCTTCAGCGGAACGTTTGGCTCCTCGGAGTAGTAGTGGCTCATGTGCGGTGCTTCGTTGAGGGGTTTATCAACCTTTGCTCGCGCAAAGCTTGACCAAAGAGTGTCCTCCTTATTAATGGGCAAAAGGTCAATTGTGCACTAACAAAAGAGCAATCTGAGAGGGTTAAATCAAACTAGTTACCCTGAGATACACAGAAAACCCCAATAAAAATCAGCAAAAAATTCTAAAAAGACACTAACTCTTCCGCCGGCGCTGAAGCTTTTGGAAAGCTTCCATGGGATCTCTCACTTAGAGGAAACCAGCCAGTCCTCCCACCATGAACCCTTCACGTCTTTGGAAACCCCGTAATCCCACAGGAGCAGGCGAGTCTTGGAGTCGATGAGAAGTTTGAGAGTGGCATCTTCAGTTTCCGCTTTCACTATGATACATTCTCTCCCGTTTATAGTCCTCACATCCTCCACAGTGAGATTGGCACAGCATAGCCTTAGGGTGTAGCCCTTTTCAGCCTTTAGTCGCTCGAATACGGGAGAGTAGGGGTATCCAATCCTAAAGAGCTCGACCTCAGCCCGTTCCCCTTCAACGAAGATTGAACCATCAGATTGATAGACAATGGAGTTTGAGCCAACTATCTCAGCTCGGTTTTCTCCTTTAGAAATCGAGTAATCGGGCGCCCGCCATTCGATTTTAAACCTCTCAAGGATTTTAGTAGTGTTTCCCTCCCGGGTTATGATGAAGGTTCTCGTCAAGTTCTGGACGAGTGTCTTCCCAGAGTATTCTCGGGCTTTGTATACGAGAGTCATGTTCGGACCTATTGAGTCAAGACCCGTTGCATTGAACTTTATCTGGGGTTCCATCGTATTACCAGAATCTCGAACATGGAGGTAATAAGTTCCACCAGCAATTAACAGAAAAACAAGAAGAAGGGCAGAGTATAGAGTCTTAGAGCGCTTCACGCTAACCACCTCAGCATTTATCGTGCCAGCGCTTCACAAGTGTCGGCCAGAACCCATGAATAAACCCATACCAGTTCTTTTCAGGGTTAGGCTCAGGACCCTCCACGTAGCCCATGCGAGTTTTTGGACTGTATCTTGCCTCGTAGCGATATCCATATTTAATCCCTCTTGTGAAGTCTCGGCCGTAGATGCCATAAGCCGCATACCTCTCGGTCTTGTGGTAACCCTTGCTTGTCACTTCCTTAACAAAGCTGTCCAAATCAGAGAAATACTTGTAGTTACTAGACCATCCAAGTTTTGGATCAACGTTCGTGCATCCCCAGAGGCATGCTACACCCTTTTCTTTACTGCAAGATGAAGGAGATCCTGACTTTCTCCATGAACAGTGAGAGATTCCAAGTTTTTCTTTGGTGGGTATCCCCCAAGCGTAAACCCATCCATCCCTGCAGGAATAAGTGCTACCAGAAGAAGCGGTTATTATAGGCCTCATTTCCGTTTGCTTAAGGGCTGAGCAACGAGCGTTGGTGAGGTACACGCTAAGTATGAGTCTGTTTCTAATGATTTTCAACTTTGCCTCATCAGGTAATCTGCAGAACGCTCTGGCTTTTTTGATATCGTCCTTTGTGAGACCCTCGCGAATCATTTCTTCGTCACTCATGGTACACAGTTCCCTATTGAACTCCTCAAGTATCTCGCTTGAGTACTCTTCAACCATTGCCATCACAGTTTCATTGACCTTCACCAGAGGAAGGTCTCTCTGGAGTTCCCCTGCCCAGTAGGCTTCTTCGGGCTTCAATGCATCCGTATTTCTTGCCCCATAGGCAACGTTAAAGCCTAGACTCATAACCATAGCAAGCAACAATACTGCGCCAACCTTCCTAGTCCAGCTCCCCATAGGGGCACGCCTCTTGCGGTCGTCATTAGGTGTGACTCTAAAACCTTTAAAAGCTTTTCTAGTCACAAGTTTGAATTGTTTCTGTTTTTTAGTAGGATTTTCAATTTCCAACCGTATCAAAACAACGAAAATGAAACGGAAGAAGGGAGAGTAAAAGAGCAAACAAAAGAACACAAACAGGCATTACGCATAAAACCAAGTTCTGAACAATCAGCCCCCAACTTGCCCACTATACTCTTTCAACCTCAACCACCCGATAAACGTCCCGAAGGGGAGGAAAAATCGCCGTGAACAGATAAAGTAGCCTAAACATTGTTAACAAGGATTCCCTGATGAAAGATGCGTTATAATTTCCAGTGACCACAATCAAAACTGCAATCACTCCAAACAGGTAAAAGATTGCATAAAACAGACCACCGGCCCCGCTTTCGGCGTATCTCCTATCCAACAGTCCCGTTTCCACAAGCTTCCTTGTTATCTCGTAGTCTTTCTCAAAGGCAAATGCAAATAGTGCTCCCATTAACCCACTTATGAGCGTGTTGTTGATTACGAAGAGGTGCAAACCAGAGGCGACTGCCACGAAATTGATAATTGCCCGGATTTTAAGTATCCGCCCAGGCATAATATACCTATGCGCCATCGTGGAGTAGTACCAGCCGGCCGCAACAAAAACATAAAGAGCCATTGAAACACTCTTTTCCAAGCTAACCCCGGAGAAGTATGAAATTATGAATAGGAGAATTGACGCCGAAAGCTCCCTCAGAAAGTTCTGCCAGGAGTAAGTGATTTTCTCAGGCGTCTTATTCTTGCTATAAAACACCGAGGCGAGGAACATCAGGGAAGAGCCTATTGCAAAGAGAGCGCCGAGCACCTTGACAAGGGAAACGAACGAAGTTCCCGGTTTTGCAAAGACCAGATACATAAGCCCGAATAAGAGCACACTGAACCCAAACGGGCCCAGGAAAAAGATGAGATACCTTAAGCCCTTGGATTTTAAGAGCCCAGACTTTCTCCATTTACCCGGTTCCTTCCGAAGAACATGGGCCAGAGTATAGAGAAGCGATAAGACGACCCCAAACAAAAAGCTTTCGCCCCATGGAAGCGAAAGGGAGTAGTGAAATATGACTGCCAGAAAAACCGCCCCGAGAAGAAAGTTTAGGAGGAGACGAGGGTCCTTCCAGCTCATATACATGCCACCTTGCTACGATACGCTAAAACATTTAATAAAAGTTCAGGAGGACCTGCACGATAAAAAATCAATCAAAAGCACCCAACTCTTCCACCGGTGCTGAAGCTTTTGGAAAAAGCTTCACCAAAAGTTAGTAGCTCCTCATCAAAGGCCCAAAGAAGACAGATTTTACTGGGAAAATCGAGCTTTCTAAGAGAGAACCCCAAAACAGCCCTTTTAAACTGGGTTTGCTTTCTTCTTGACGCCCTTCGGGCGTCGATTTTAAAGTTAAATCCCACATAATGAGCAAGCTGAGAAAGTTCTCGCCCTCAAAAACAACCCATTGAGGAGAAAATAATTCAAAACTTTAGCCCTTTAGAGGGAGCTACCAACTTTGATGAAACTTTGCGCAGGCAAAGTTTCCTAACGTGGGGCGAAGCCCCACTCCGGGGGTTTGAGAGTACAGAGCAAGCTTTAGGAAAGCTTGACCAAAGATAGTGATTCCTCTTTAGGGCGCAATTTGGAGAGTGTTTTTTATTTCCTTACGGACTCTTAGAATAACAAGAATTCACATTACATAACTTCCTGACAAGGGGTTTAACCCAAAAGCGCTCCAAAGGAGCGCGGAGAGAATGGTAAAACCCAAGTAGGAGAGTTCCACTTAAGTAGAATTCCAAACTCAAGAAGCAACTGAAAAAGCAAAAACATGACAAAAGGAAATCTAAGAAGGAATCACGAACCTTGATGAAACTTCGCGCAGGCGAAGTTTCTACCAGAGCTTCGGATACCAGTCCCTCGGCATGAAGACCTTGTCAACGTCAACCGCTATGCCCTTGCTCCTCTGGAGCATCTCGCCGCTCGTCATCATGGCCTTTCCAAGTGCCACCAGCTCGTCCTTGAGGGTCATTATCGCAACGAGGTCACCCTTCTTTATGCCCTTGTGGAGCTTGACTATTCCCGGAACGGCCAGGTCCGCGCCGTGCGTCACCGCCGCAACGGCAGAGTCCCTTATCCACACCTTGGGCAGATGTTCAACCGCCTTCTCCATCGGCTGTATCGCCTTCCTGAAGTACTCCTCGATGCCGTCCTCCTTCCAGAAGTGGTAGTAGTCAACCAAATCGTGGAGCGTCACCAGCGTCTCGTCCTCCTTGAAGGGACCGCTTCTAGTACGGCGCAACTCGGCCATGTGCGCTCCAACGCCCAAAGCCAGGCCTATGTGGTGAATCAGCGAACGTATGTACGTTCCCGCCTCGACACCAACGCGGAAGAGCACGTCCCTGCCGTCTATCTCGAGCACCTCTATGTAATAGACCTTCCTCGTTCTCAGACGTCTCTTTACGGCACTCCTTAGCGGTGGTCTCTGGATTATCTCGCCCTGAAACTCCTTCATAACGGCGAGGATTTTGTCCTCGGGAACGTCGCCGTGAAGGTGCATCAGAGCCACGTACTCCTTTCCCGCTGGCAAAAGTGCCTGGACGACCCTCGTGGCCCTCTCAAGGGCAACTGGTAGGACACCGCTGACCTTGGGGTCGAGGGTTCCGCCGTGGCCGGCCTTGCTCAGGTTGAAGAGCTTCTTAATCCACGCGACAACTTCATGGCTCGTCGGTCCAGGGGGTTTGTCGAGGTTGATTATGCCGAACTGCATGTGCATCTCCATCGGCCTCTTCTCGGGCG
>Ga0256836_1000775_pt1 | contig 15932 bp, 12 predicted proteins | sample 4561380metaG_FD_185974 | JGI IMG/M metagenome (GOLD analysis project Ga0256836, IMG submission 185974) | Hydrothermal vent microbial communities from Guaymas Basin, Mexico - 4561-380 | ecosystem: Environmental > Aquatic > Marine > Hydrothermal vents | place: Mexico: Guaymas Basin | collected...
TAAATAGGAGGTGAGACTTATGCTTTTAACAGTGCTATTTATTATTGCAGCGGTTTGGTTTATTTTTGGTTATTATTGGTATGGTGGTTATCTTGCCAATGTGTTTGAGCTTGATGACAACAATGAAACACCGGCTCATTCAAAGTTTGATGGTGTAGACTATGTTCCCGCACATCCTATGGTTCTTCTTGGTCACCACTTTGCATCCATCGCTGGTGCTGGTCCTATTGTTGGTCCTATAGCTGCTGCTTCTACATGGGGATGGCTCCCTGCATTTTTATGGGTAACCATAGGTTCTGTATTCTTTGGTGGTGTTCATGATATGGGAGCCGTTGTGGCCTCTATGCGCCATGGTGGTTTGTCCATGGGTGAGGTTATTAAGGAGTGGGTAGGTCCACGTGCTAAGAAGCTATTCCTTATCTTTACATGGCTTGCCCTTGTTCTTGTTATTGCTGTGTTCCTTGAGCTTGCTGCCAAAACCCTCGCTGACAATGCCGCAGTTGCCTTTGCAGCTTCTATGTACATTTTGCTTGCTCTTATTTTCGGTTATATGGTTTATAAATGGAATGTTTCTCTTGGTGTTTCTACATTAATTATGGTGCCTTTGGTATTCTTGGCAGTTATTGTTGGAGTTTATGTGCCTGGTGTTGCCAATCTCTTTAAATTTAGCGTAACAACATGGAAATGGATTCTCTTGGTGTATATTTTCTTGGCTTCTATTTTGCCTGTTTGGGTTTTACTGCAGCCAAGAGATTATTTGTCCTCATGGCTTCTTTATGCTTCTGTATTGATAGGCGGTGTGGGTATGTTATTTGGTCCTAAATTTATGGCAGGTGTGACCAATACTCTCCCTGCATACAAGGGATTTGCCCCGGCAGATGGTAAATACCTGTGGCCGTTTCTGTTTATCACTATTGCCTGTGGTGCTATATCTGGTTTCCACTCCCTTGTCGGTTCTGGTACCACATCTAAGCAGATTGACAAAGAGAGCCATGCCCGTATGATAGGTTATGGTGGTATGCTTCTTGAGGGTATTGTTGCCACAATTGCTATTGGTACCGTTATTATGACCGGTGGTAAGGCAGGCAATCCATTGGCCATATTTGGTGCCGGTATTGGTAAATTTGCAACAATCTTCGGTATACCCCAAAGTGTGGGTACAGCTATTGGTCTCTTGGCCTTGAACTCATTTATTTTGACATCTCTTGATACAGCAACACGTCTTGCAAGATATCAGTTCCAGGAATTCTTTAACGGCAAGGTAGACAGATATACTGCTTCTATTATTGGTATTTTATTCGCTATGATTCTTGTATTCTCTAAAGCAACTGATGCTGCAGGCAATCCAATTCCTATGTGGAAGGTTATTTGGCCTGTATTTGGTTCTGCTAACCAGCTTGTTGCCGGTCTTGCCTTGCTTGGTCTTGGCGTGTGGGTTATTCGTGGTCTCAAGAAAAAGGCAGGATTTGCCATGTATCCTATGTACTTTATGATGATTACAACCATTACAGCACTTGGTTTTCTTGTTGTTGATAAATGGCAGACTTCTAAGGTTTTATCAATTACAGCGGCACTGCTTATAATCTTAGCATTGTGGCTTGCATACGAGGCGTATTTAGCGTTGCATGCTAAAAAAGCTGAATAAAATGTGAGTTAATTAGGGGGAGCTCAGCTCCCCCTTTGTTTGTTGGGGGGATAATAATGTTTGGGAAGAAGAAAGACAAGAAGAACAAAATCACAGTGAAGCTATATATGGAAAAGGCTCAGGTATATTCGGGATGTTTTGATATTGATTATGGTGAAACAGAGGACTTTAATACCTTTCATTTAAAAACAGAGACAGAGACCGTAAAAGAATATATGCCCAGACTCAGGGAGGAATTTGGTACAGAACACATAGATTATCAGAGCCTTGACCCACGCAATATTCTTTTTCTTCCCGATGTGTTTAAGTATAAGATAAAAGGCAAAGAGCCTTTATGGATTATTCAGCGTTCTAATGGTGAGGTATATAAGGTTTTTAGGGGAATGCCACCTTATGAAGAGTTAAGAGATACAATAAAGCGATTACTCATTGAGGAAGGTTTCTTTGTTGAGGATGGAGAGAAAGAGGACAAATAGAATATCTATTTTGTTGCTCTGCAGGCAATAATTTTTCATCTGACAACCTCTTTTTCAAGGCAAGTTTTTAGGAAGAAAAAATGCTTTGAGCTTTTTTCGCTTAGATTCTCCACACAGGAATGATTTTCATGTATTGATTGGTATGAAAGGGCATGCTGGTTATCTGCTCACCAGCATGCCCACAATGTTAGATGCACTAACATTGGCCTGAGATAAAAAGGCCAGTGCAGTATTTTGAAGTATATCATCCCGAGTTCTCATCATATATTCTTTAGCCATATCGGCATCTCTAATGCGGCTGAGTGAAGCTGATACATTGACTTTAGATATCATAATAGCTTCTTCTTTTGTCTGCAGTCGTGATATCATACTTCCTACATGGGTTATCCACTCAGAAGTTGCTGTGATCAAGGCATCAACCTTTTGTATGAGTTCGTTAACCGAAGCGTTGATGTTGTGTGTATCGTGAGCTCCATCTATACCAACCTTTTCTGCTATTCCCAGAGACTCGTATACCTCTTTAACATTAATTTCGGCAGAGGCATTGGTGTACCCTATACGAGAATCGTAAACCCTCTGGGTAATGGCGACAGATGGGTTTTCTACTTTACCCAATCTCACCGTTAGAATGTTTGCATTGTCTTTCCAGTTGCTCCATAGATTATCATCTTTGATATTTGCTGTGTCAAAGAGATATTTTCGTGTGAATGCTATATCATCACCTGGGCCGCTACCTGTATGGAAATGGAATGTTCTGCTGGCCGACGATGAGCTTTCTGGGGGAGGACTACTATCCAGTAGCCCCAAATCGTTCCATCGTGTCTCATGGGCTATTCTCACAATCTCATGCAGGAAAGAGCGAATTTCTGCGGCAATAGATAGTCCCTCTTCCAGTCCCATAGATTCATTGGCTGCTTGGGTCAGCTTGTCTCTAATTTCAAGAAGCACATCTTTGATTTTGGTAAGACCACCTTCGGCAACGGTTAGCATGTTTTTGGCATCCCATATGTTGTCAATAGCTACCCCGAGACCTCGCTTGCGTGCTTCCATATTAATAGAAATGCGTGCGTCTGCTGGATCTTCTGAAGCACTAACGAGTCTGAGACCAAAGGCTAATTTCTTCCCGCGTATAGCAAGATCGTTGTTGACAAGCTTTAGGTGATATAGTGCAGATAATGCTGCGGAACTACTTCGTATTCGTGTGATGTCAGATGCCACCCTACGCACCTCCTTTCTCCAGGTCTGCCACAATATTTATCGGAATAATGATAGAAAACTCCAATAAGTAAATGTAAAATGATAGAATATTCCCAGTTTCTACAGGCGTGGAGGTGGTTGATGTGCATCGTGTGGTGAGTGTTAGTATAGGATCCTCCAAAAGAAATCACAAGGCAAAGGCTACATTTTTAGGAACAGAATTTGAAATTGAACGTATTGGTACAGATGGAGATATAAGAAAAGCTGCCCAGATGATGAGAGAGCTTGATGGCAGGGTTGATGCCATTGGTGTAGGAGGAACCGACTTGTACCTATGGCTTGGGAAAAAGCGCTATACTATCCGCGATAGTAAGGTGTTTCTGCAGGCTGTAAAGAAGAGTTTTCTTACCGACGGTAGTGGTCTTAAACATACTTTGGAGAGAAAGGCTGTAGAGTCTCTTGCTAAAGAGGGGATTTTTAAGCCTTATTATAAGTATCTTGTTGTTAGTGCAGTGGATAGATGGGGGATGGCAGAATCCATTTACCGTATAGGTGGAGAGGTTATATATGGTGATGTTATATTCGCATTGGGAATCAATTTCCCTATAAAGACTTTGAGGTCATTATTTACTATAGGTTCTATCGCTCTGCCTCTTGCTGTTCAGCTACCATTTTCCATGCTTTATCCAATAGGAAAAAAGCAAGATGAGTATGGTAGTGGTGCAAATAATATGACGAAGAGATATTTTGAGTGGGCCGATGTTATTGCAGGGGATTTTCTCTATATAAAGAAATATATGCCTGAGCGTTTAGATGGTAAAATAATTTTCACCAACACGACAACACCTGAAGATGTACATGAGGTTGCAAGAAGAGGAGCAAAAATGCTTATTACCACAACACCGGTGCTTGAAGGTCGCTCTTTCGGTACCAATGTAATGGAAGGTGTATTTGCAACACTGCTTGGTTATAAACCTGAAGGACCAGATTTTTCGGCATATGAAGAACTGATAGACAAGATGGGTATAAAACCCACGGTAAGAATACTAAGTGAGTAGGTGATGAGTATGCATGGGAAATTTGTCTTTCTACTTCATCCCCTTGATATGGGGCATGTTTATAGAGAAAAACCGTGGGCAAAGTGGTTACCTAAATCTATAGTTCAATTTTACATGGTAAAGAAAAAACCATTTATAGCGTCTCATATTACGGGAATTAAGTCTAAGACCGGTGATACAGCTGAAGGTTGGTTTATAATTATTCCTATGACGCCAGACCTCATGTTGAAATATGAAGATGTGGCTACCCAGCGTATTATAGAAGCCGGCCATATTGGTGAAGAACTTGGGGCTACTATTATGGGACTGGGTGCTTTTACTGCTATTGTCGGTGGAGCTGGGCTTAAGGCTGCGGAGGCTCTTGATGGTATAGGGGTGACCACGGGCAACTCCTACACGGCTTATACAGCCCATGAGGCTCTTCTTATGGGGGCAAGGGAAATAGGTCTTAATCCAGAGGATCCTGCTCTTACACTGGCTGTTGTAGGAGGAACAGGTTCTATAGGTAGAATTGTTGCCAAGCTGCTTGCACCAAAGGTGAATGGAAAGATAGTTATTGTTGGTAGAAATAAAGAAAAGGCAGAAAAGGTAGCATCAGAGCTTAGACCAATAACAAATGCAGAGGTCTTGTCATCTGACGATGTAAGGGGTATAATGCGACAAGCAGATATGGCTGTGACTGTATCATCAGCTGTAGATGCTATAATAGGGCCTGATGATGTGAAAAGCGGTGCAGTTATAGTAGATGTGTCCCGTCCGAGAGATGTGGCAGAGGCTGTGAAAAATAGGGACGATGTTCTTGTTATTGATGGTGGGGTTGTAAAGATACCGGGAGATGTGAAATTTAACTTTGATTTTGGCTTTCCACCCGGTACAGCCTTTGCATGTATGGCGGAGACAATGATGCTGGCACTAGAGGGATGGTCAGGCGACTTCTCTCTGACAAAGGAGCTGAAAGAAGAGCAAGTGCTTCAGACAGGCCGGTGGGCAAAGAAGCATGGTTTTGAACTTATATGGATGCGTTCCTTTGATTTGCCGGTAAGTGAGGAAAAGATAAAACATATGAGAGAAATTATCTCAAGGAGGGTGAACAGCTATGGTTAACGACAAGGTTCTTCTGACCGAGGAAGGTTACAAAAAGCTGGTGGAGGAACTGAAATATCTCAAAGAGGTCAAGAAAAAGGAAGTTGCAGAGCGTATTGCAGAGGCGAGAAGCATGGGAGACCTTAGTGAAAATTCCGAATATCATGCGGCTAAAGAGGAAATGGCGCATATAGAGGATCGTATTCGTACTCTTGAGAATTTGCTTGACAATGCAGAAATTATAGACACAAGTAACATTGATCTTGACAAGGTTGTTGTTGGTGTTACAGTTACATTAAAGGACCTTAACAGGGGTAAGGTAAAAAAATATACTCTTGTTGGTAATCATGAAGAGGTGGATATCTATTCTGGAAAAATTTCTACAGACAGTTCACTTGGGAAAGCACTACTTGGGAAGTCTGTAGGTGATATTGTTGAATTTGTGTCTCCCTCTGGTAAGTTGATGAGATATGAAATTATGGAAATATCTTTAGAGTAGAGGGTGAGAGATGTGAAGGAAAGAGATGTTAGGTATGAAAAGCTTGAACGGCTTGAGAAAGACAGAGACATAGATGTCTTTGGACATAGGCTTGATAAGGTTGTTCCTATTGCTGAGATAAGAAAACTTGAAGATGGTACAGAGGTTGAAGCTGTAGGTAGACTTCACGCCAAGCGTGCACATGGAAAGCTGACATTTGGTGATATTAGAGATTGGTCTGGTCGTATTCAAATAGCACTTGAGAAACCTGTGCTTGGTAGTGAAGCTTATAACCTATTTAGGAAATATGCCGATATTGGCGATACTATATGGGTAAAAGGTGAGCTGTTTCATACCCAGAGGGGAGAGCTAACCATTGCTGTGAAAGAGTGGAAGTGGATGACAAAGAGTCTTCGTCCACTGCCAGAGAAGTGGCACGGTCTTAGAGATGTTGAGCTTCGCAGTCGTCATAGGTATCTTGACCTCATTATGAATCCTGATTCTATGAAGACCTTTATGCTACGTTCTCAGATTATCACCGCTATTCGTAAATTCCTTTATGATAGGGGGTTTATTGAGGTTGAAACACCTGTGCTTCAGCCTATTTATGGTGGAGCATCGGCAAGACCATTTATTACCCATCATAATGCCCTTGACATTGATCTGTATCTGAGGATTGCTCCGGAGCTATACCTCAAGAGACTTATTGTTGGAGGTTTTCCCAAGGTATTTGAGATGGGTAAAAACTTCCGCAATGAGGGTATAGACTCCATGCACAATCCAGAATTTTCTATGATGGAGCTTTATCAAGCTTATGCCGATTATACAGATATTATGAACCTTGTTGAAGACTTGTTTGTGTATCTGGTTGAGACTCTGGAGATTCCACAGCCTATAAAGTGGCTTGGTAAAGAAGTATATGTGAAAAAACCATTCCCACGCATACCATATAAGGAGGCTTTTGCACACTTTACCGATGGCAAGATCACATGGGATATGATTGATACAGAGGAGAAGGCAAAGAAAGTCTTTGAAGACCTTGGTCTTGAAATGAAAAAGCCACCTGTCTGGATTAACTATGTCCAAGAGATATTTGATTCTATTGTTCAACCCAAGATTGTTAATCCAACATTTATCATAGATTATCCCCTGGAGATAAGTCCCCTTGCCAAGAAGAAAAAAGATGATCCCAACTTTGTTGAGCGTTTTGAACTATTTGTTGCCGGTGTAGAGCTTGCAAATGCCTTTTCAGAACTTCAAGATCCCAGAGATCAGCTTGAGAGATTTAAGAAACAGGTAGAGGCAAGAAGACAGGGTGATGATGAGGCAATGGCAGAGATTGATGAAGACTATATTATTGCACTTGAGTATGGTTTACCGCCAACAGGAGGTTTAGGTGTAGGTATTGATAGACTTGTCATGTTCCTAACAGGCAAGGATTCCATAAGAGATGTCATTCTCTTCCCACTGCTAAGGCCTAAGAAGATATCTGATGCCGATTTGGGGGAATCAGAGGAAGAGTAGATATGAAAGAAAATATGCCTATGAATGGGGGGCTTTGGAGCTCCCCATTTTTTTATTTATATCTGCAATTTGGTATTATTAATTTGTAGCCCCGAGTTCTGTGTAGGAGGTGGTTTCATTGAAAGATGGCAAAAAGGTTGTTATTACCTATGGAACATTTGACCTTTTCCATATTGGGCATCTGAGACTTCTTCAAAGGGCCAAGCAATATGGTGATTTTCTTATAGTAGCCGTATCTACAGATGAGTTCAATGCCATCAAAGGTAAGCATGCCATTATTCCATTTGAACATCGTGCGGAGATTGTGAAAAATATCAAAGGCGTTGATATGGTCATTCCCGAGACATCATGGGATCAGAAAGTAGAAGATGTAAAGAAGTATGGGGTAGATGTGCTTGTCATGGGCGAGGATTGGAAAGGTAAGTTTGACTATCTCAAAGAATATGGTGTGGAGGTTGTGTATCTGCCTCGTACAAAAGGCATATCTACAACTAAGATTAAGAAAGTACTCGGTGCTGCCTCGGCTATACCTCTGAAAAAACTTGATGAAGCCTTGGCTGTGCTTTCTAAGATAGACTTTGAGACTCTGAAGAAAGCATTTGATATTTTGGCTGAGTTGAAGAAAGAATTTGGAGAGTGATGCCTATGTCTTATAAGGTATCACTGATATATCACAATGTCAGTGGTTCCAATACGGTGGCATTGTATAAGCAGATACCTTTGGAGTTTCGTGATATTTTTGATGTTTTTATACGCTTTTTCCCCCTAAAATACGGTTGGGGGCATAGGAGGTGGGATTTTTGGCTGCTTAAGGAAGGTCCTGAGGATATATTCCGCATATATGAGTCTGATTTTCTGCTTGGTACTCACGGTACATGGCGTGCCAGAGATGGACAGGTTTCTATAGAGATGTGGCATGGCTTTCCCTTAAAAGGGATGGTTGCTATGGATTATGGTGAAAAAAAGGAAGATAGAAATCTTCTTCTATCGCGGTGGGCAGACGAGGTTGATATAATGCTTTCTTATTCCCGTACATATTCCTCTTTGATGGCTGCCTGTATGCATAAAGAAGCCGAAAGCTTTATTATTACCGGTATGCCTCGCAATGATTTTCTGTTTGATGGAAATGCTTTCGCTAAACTTCAACTTGTATTCCCAGATATGCCTGTGGAAAAGCCAATAATATTTTACATGCCGACATTCCGCTTAGGTAGGGAAGACAAAGTGGAGGGTGATGTTGACAGGGGACTGGATTTTGATAGGCTTGAAGATTTTCTTGATAGAAATGACCTGATACTCGTTGTCAAGTTTCATCCGTTTGAGGAGGAAATCGTTTCTAAGATGTACGACTTCTCATCTTATGAGCATATATTTGTTCTGAGAGATGAACAGCTTGTGGGAAGTAATATGGATTTTTACGAGATTTTGGGAGCTGCTTCATTGCTTATTACCGACTATTCTTCTGTCTATTTTGATTACCTTCTTCTTGATAGGCCTATTGTTTTTTACCCTCCTGATATCAATATTTATATAAGGCGTAGAGGATTTTTACTTGAACCTTATGATATATGGGCACCTGGTCCTAAGGCTTATACCCAAGATGAGCTTGAAAGTACTATTGTAAGAATTCTTGAAAACCCCAGTTGGTATAAGAGAGAAAGACAGTTTATCAGAGATATTGTTCATCACTATCAAGATGATAAATCGTCATATAGAGTGTGGAAGTTGCTTGAGATTATTGGTAAAAAAGGATTTCAGTATATCAAAGAGAGGTCTACACGGCGTGCCTCAGTAATATTTGATGATGAAGGTAATCTTCTGATATAATCCCTCTTGAGCGGTGCACCTGTAGCTCAACAGGTTAGAGCGCAGGCCTCCGGAGCCTGAGGTTGGGGGTTCGACTCCCCCCAGGTGCACCAAATGTTAAATCTTCTTAGAGTGAATATGCAATAGTTTTTGCATAAAGTGATGCATATCCCCTGTTTATTGTGAGCCTATACTCCTCTTGAGTTTTATATTAAATAGGGGAAGATATGAAATCCCCCAAAATCCCTTAGGGAGGTGTGCGGGTTATGAAGAAACTCACTGTGATGGTGTTGGTGCTTTCTTTGGTGATGTCAGCTCTTGTGTTTGTATCAGCACCATCTAACACTTACGCAGCAGACAAAAAGATGATTGAACTGTTTATTGGTAAGAAAGATGTTCTTATTAATGGACAGTCTGGTACCCAGATGGATGTGGCACCAGTTATTACCAATAACAGGACATTTGTCCCACTGAGATTTGTTTCTGAAGTACTCGGTGCCAAAGTTGAATGGAATGCTAAGGAACAAAAAGTAACTATTTCTATGCCTGGTAAGACTATAGAACTATGGCCTGTTACTGCGAAGAGCGAAGGAAAAGATACCATTCGCATCAATGGAAAAGATAAGAAGATGGATGTTAAACCATATGTAGATAAAAAGGCCGGTAGAACACTTGTTCCTGTAAGATTTGTATCTGAGGCTTTGGGTTTTGCCGTTAGGTGGGATGCTCAAGCCTACCGTGTTATCATTGCAAATTTTGATCTTTCAATAAAGGCTAACACAGAAGTGTCTGGAGAAATTGTTATATGGCATGGTTGGGGAACCGATTCTACGGAAGCTGAAATCCTTGATGAGATTATAGAGAGATTCCAAGAGATGTATCCATATGTTACGGTAGATCAGGTGTCTGTTCCATTTAATGATTTGAAAAACAAACTGACAATGGCTATTCCTCAGGGACAGGGACCTGATATATTTATTGGTCCCCATGACTGGGTTGGTGAATTGGCTGAGTACTATAAGGTTATTGAACCCATGGATAAATATATAGATCCCTTAAAACTTAGGGCTTATTTTGTTCCTGTTACTTTGCAGGCTAACGAATACAAGGGGCATCTGTGGGCACTTCCCGAGTCGTTTGAGTCTGTAGCACTTATTGTTAACAAAGACCTTGTTAATAAAGTGCCTACGACAAGAGATGAACTTCTAAATGCTAAATCTCTTGTGAAGAGTGGAGTTCAACCATTGATGTTCCCAATAGGATTTTATTTCTATGCTCCATTCCACTTTGGCTTTGGTGGTGGTATCTTTGCCTATAAGAATGGAAAATTAACTGTTGATCCTATTAAGAATGAAGGGGCTATTCAGGCTATGGAGTACCTGTTGCAGCTGAAAAGTAATGGTGTACTTCCGCAGGATCCACCAGATTACAGCATAATGATGGACAGTTTTAGCAAAGGTCAAACAGCAATGATTATTAATGGTCCTTGGGCGTGGGGAGATATCAAGAAAAAAGTGCCATCTGCTTCTATTGAGCTTATTCCAGGTGGGAAGCCATTTGTGGGTGTGAAGAATATTTACATGTCTTCTGAAAGCCAAAATAAAGAAGCCGCTCTTGAGTTTATGAAGTTCTTTACAGGACTTGTAACTGATGAAGATGGATACAATGCCCCTTATCGTCTTGCAAAGGAAGTTGGACATATTCCCGCTCTGGTTGACCTGTATATGAAGTCTGATATTAGAAACAATGAGGTCATTAAGGGATTCTCTGCACAGGCGGCCCTTGGTACACCAATGCCCAATATCCCTGAGATGGGTTCTGTATGGGGTGAGATGGACAGCGCTCTGCAGCTTGTGTATACGGGACAGCAGACACCCAAGCAGGCTCTTGAGGCTGCTTATGAGAAAATCATGTCTAATATCAATAAGTGATACATGAAGGGGGCTTATATGCCCCCTTTTTATGTTTGAGGGGGAGTAGCAATGGCGAAAAGAGATTATAAGACAGCCTACTTTTTCGTGTCTCCTGGAATGCTTCTTATATTTTTTCTCAGTTTTTTACCACTTGTTTTTTCACTGGTCATAGCGTTTACCAATCTTGAAAAGCAGGTTATAGGTGATTTTGTCAGAGAAGGGTTTAGTGCCATAAAATTTGTGGGCTTTGACAACTTTCGGTGGATTATAAAACATGACGGGGTTGTTCTTTTTAAAACTTTACAGTGGAATATAGTATGGACTTTTATCAATGTGTTCTTTCATGTATCGCTGGGTATAGCACTTGCCATTATGCTTAATAATAAGTGGATGTCTAAAGTGGAGAAAACCATATGGAGATTTATCCTTATTTTGCCGTGGGCTATACCTGCGTTTGTCACAATACTTGTATGGAGGGCCATGTTCTATGAAAATGGCTTTATCAATGCAGTGCTTACTCATATGGGTTTTCATTCTATTCCCTGGATGACAAGTCCATTTTGGGCTCGTATTGCTGTGCTTATTATTAACATATGGCTTGGTGTACCTTTTATGATGATTATTGCACTTGGTGCTTTGCAATCTATTCCTTCAGAGCTTTACGAGGCTGCTTCTGTTGATGGGGCTACTCCATGGCAGAAGACAAAGTATATTACTATTCCACTTGTGCTCAGAGTGATGATGCCATCTATCTTATTAGGTATCATATGGACATTTAACAAATTTGATGTCATATGGCTTTATAACAAAGGAGGTCCTGTTGTTAGCATAACTGTTGGGAATAATGTATACAGTTATGGCTCTACTAATTTGCTTATTACATACATGTACAACTATTTCTATAACCAACATGCGTGGAATGTTGCTGCTGCTTTGGGATATGTAGTTTTCTTTGTGCTATTGGCACTATCACTGATTAATATGAAACTCCAGCAGTGGGCCGAGGAGTGATAGTTATGGAGAAGATAACCTTTACCAAAAAACTCATTACACGATTAATTCTTCTTATCTTCGTGTTGGCTATATTGGTGCCTGTTTCTTGGGTAATACTTATGTCTTTTCAGCCGACCAATGATGTTGTTGTCCCATCGCTGAAAAATCTTACGCTGAAAAACTATGATGAGATTATATTTGGTAAGCCTTTAAAGAGACCACGGGAGATAAAAAAGACGGTTACCATAACCCTATCAGATGGAACGGTGACAACGACGAGAAAGGTTGTCAAGGTTATTACCCGTAAACCCAGTACATTTATGAGAGCTTTTTGGACATCTGTGAAGATTGCCACGCTAACGGTTGTTATTACGCTATTTGTCGCGTCAATGACAGCTTATGGCTTTTCGCGGTATGAATTTCCCGGTAAATTTCTCTTCTATTTTTACTATATGGTATCTCAAATGTTTCCTTCAATGGTTGGTATGATAGCTCTATATGTAGTGTTTGTAAAACTTGGTTTAACATCGGCAAAACCTTTTCTCGGTATGCCAAAGGTTCACTGGGCACTTGTTATAGCCTATACAGGTTTTAATTTGCCATTTGCCGTTTGGAATCTTAGGGCATTTATGGATGCCATTCCCAGAGAGCTTGATGAAGCTGCCATGGTAGATGGTGCTACTCCATGGACGATATATTGGAAGATCATAGTGCCTTTGTCATTACCGGGTCTTGCCGTTACAGGACTATTTGCCTTTATGGGAGCATGGCTTGAGTATGTAATGGCACTTATACTAATATCAAGCAACACACTGGCTACTTTACCACTATGGATGTATAACCTCCTATATGTGGGATCGTATGGAATGAATATTACAAAGTTTGCAGCTGCTTCTGTACTTGTTGCGGTCCCTGTGACCGTGGTATTTCTTGTGTTCCAGAAGTATTTACTTTCGGGTCTCTTGAAGGGATCCGTTAAAGGATAAAAGGAGGTGTACCCCTTTATGAAAAAGTTTATTGTATGGGTGGTATCTCTGACACTGATTTTTAGTGCATTGATTTTACCCCCGCTAACATTTGCTGCCTCTGATGCACTGGTTGTTGGTGACAAAGTATATCCAGTGTATCAAAGAGGTGTGTACTATTCTGCATGGGCAGAGGTAGAAGGTTCTGTGCATGTGAAAATATCTGCCGGTGGTGTTTCTGAAGAAAAAGACATTACAGCAGATGGGAAGAAGCTTCTTGTTGTTTATCGCAAGGTAGATGATGAAATGTGGCAGTATCAGATTTTGCCTGCCGGTCCTGATAAGAATATTCCAAGAGATACAACATTTATTGTCAAAAGGAAACCTGCTGGTGCAATTGTTCCTGGTACAAAGGTGACATTCTATGTATACACAACAAGACGAGAGATTGTCACACTGCAGATGAAGATGGTGAGGTATGACTGGAAGGCTGAAGATGCTCCAGCATCTCCATCTATAAAAGATGAGCAACTCTACACACTGAAGAAAGTTGGACAAACAGACGACGGTCTTCTTGATGTGTGGTCTGTAGAGATACCATTTAATGATGTGGGACTTTATGAATATCACTTCTATGGATATGATGGCACTTTCAAACGCATGTTTAAAGGTGATTATAGGGTTACCGTTTATAAACCTGATTTTTCTGTTCCCCAGTGGATAAAGGGGGCTGTTGTGTATCAAATATTCCCTGATAGATTTAGAAATGGCGATACATCTAACGATCCGACACAGGATAAGACTTTTACTTTCCACGACTATTACTTAAATGTTGATGAAAAGGAACCGAATGACTTCCTGGGTGTGCCTAAATATACGGTGCCTTGGGATGCACCCGTTATGGCATGGGATACCGTTGGCGGTCAGTGTCGCTATGTGGATACGACAAGATATTATGGTGGTGACCTCAAGGGTATTATAGAGAGTCTTGATTATCTGAAGTCTCTTGGTGTAGATGTGCTTTATATTAACCCTATCTTCCCTGCACCATCTACCCACAGATACGACCCAACATCCTATCATGCCATAGATCCTATACTTGGTGATTTGGATACATTCAAGACTTTAGTTGCAGAGGCAAAGAAGAGAGGCATGAAAATCATCCTTGATGTGACACCAGATCATTCTTCTGATAGGTCTCTTTACTTTGATTCTCAGGGTGAGTTTTCTACCATGGGTGCCCACGAATCTCAAGATTCTCCATACTACAGCTGGTATAAATTTATTAAATGGCCAGATAAGTATCAGGGATGGGCAGGGCTTGGTTGGATGCCAACCATCAATGTGCTTGATGAGGATTATCAAAAGTTCTTCCTTACAGATGATAATTCTGTTGTAAAGTTCTGGAATAGTGCTGGAGCAATGGGATGGCGTGTTGATGTGGCTATGATTATACCCACAGGTTTCTTAAAGGAGTATAGAGAGGCTATCAAAGCCATTAATCCCGATGCCGTTTTGGTGGCAGAAGTGTGGAATAAACCCAAAGAGGTTATTCCCATGCTTCTTGGTGATCAGATGGATACAGTTATGAATTACCGTTTTGCCGCAGCCACTGTTGTGGACTGGGACAGCGACCATGAGGGTACAAAACCATCTGCACAGGGATTTTTCCTTAATAAGGATATGTCTTCTGCAGAATTTTGGCAGAGGATAGATGCCATTTACAATGATTATCCATCTGTTGTGCACGATGCACTGTGGAACCTTGTAGATAGCCATGATATGGCAAGACCTCTGTACTACTTCAAAGATAAAAATGCACTTAAGGCACTTTCGGCACTCCAGATTATGTTTAAGGGGGCTCCTACAATCTTCTACGGTGATGAGGCAGGAGCTACAAATGCCGGTGAAAAAGGTTGTAAAGATGATAGACCTCTTGCCAACGATCCATTTATGAGGGTGCCTTATCCTTGGGGTAGCGAAGATAAGGATCTTATTGCATGGTATAGCTCTTTGAATGCACTTAGACATCAGTATGATGCCATCAAAGAAGGTGGGATGGTGCACTTTAGTGCCAATAATGGTCGTATTCTTGCCTTTGCAAGAATAGGCGATGGAAAAGAGGTATTTGTGTTTATCAATCCAGATGGCGAAGAGAGGGCAAATGTTGTTGCTGATGCCTTAGGCTATGTAAAAGATGGTACATATACTCCATCTATTGGTTCAGGTGACATGACAGTAGAAAATGGCAAGATATCCCTTGGCACAATGAAGCCCTATGAGGTACGTATATATACTCTTGACTATGCCCCAGCTTATAATGATGTTTCCTACAGTGTATCATTTGCAGATGGTAAGATTGCTATCACGCCAGATGACATGCCTATTGTCAAGGTTACCGACAATACCACAGGCCAGACATATACACTGGGAACTGATAAGACATTCTATCCTCGTGGTGGTCATACATACACGATAACTGTCTATAAGCAAGATAAAGGTCTTATTACCGGTAAGTATCAGGTGACACTGCAAGGTGAGGGAGAAGATGCCGTGGATCCTATTTATACTAATGAAACGGGATCTACATCTGAAGGCCCGATACTTAACATGTCCATATCTGATCCCGAAGGGGACGACTATGGGCCAGGGACATACACCTATCCGACAAATGAGGTATTCAAGCCAGGAGACTTTGATCTGCTAAAGTTTGAGGCGAGGAGCGAAGGAGACACATACATATTCAGATGGCAGCTAAAGAATGTAGACAACCCATGGAATGGGGCATGGGGAA
>Ga0256836_1000776_pt1 | contig 15917 bp, 19 predicted proteins | sample 4561380metaG_FD_185974 | JGI IMG/M metagenome (GOLD analysis project Ga0256836, IMG submission 185974) | Hydrothermal vent microbial communities from Guaymas Basin, Mexico - 4561-380 | ecosystem: Environmental > Aquatic > Marine > Hydrothermal vents | place: Mexico: Guaymas Basin | collected...
CAATGCTATCCTTCAAAAGATGAGTTTGATAAGATAATAGTTTGTTTCAAAGATAGATTAGAGTATATTCAAAAAGACATTGCAAGTACTATCAATCTTCTTGCTTATATGAATAGAGATGTCAGAGTCAAAATCAGAAACAAGTTGCAAGATGAAGGAATAGACTCTATCAAAGCAAATCGTTATGAATTGAAGGATGTTGTTTCTTCCGAATGAATGGTTTGGGAAAATGGAAAGTGTTTAATAATTAGAAAAACAGGAGACAAATATCTAAAAGGGAGGTGCTACAAATATGATAACAGTTTTAATTACTATTCCACGAGAATCTAAAACAGGAAAAGTGGATTTATTCAATGAAACAATTGAATCTCCTGTAACTTTTCCATTTACAGTTGAATGTATGATGGAATGTACGGCACAAACAACTGAAGTTAGCCTCCTCGGTAATGCATCGCTTGCTATACAACTAGATTCAAACGAGTTGATAGATTTCCTTAAATCTTTGAAAACTTTGACACCTAAACTAGACGAATTCTTGAAAGATGAAAAAGATGGCTTATTTCTAGCAATCGGTGATAAAAATCATTTTCGTTTTGCAACCAATAAATTCGTAGATAGAAACATAATGGATAACTATCTACTCCCATTATACAACCACATAAAGAAATTTCCTCATATTCAAGCAATTATGATAGCAAGAAACGATACTACTTTAGACACCTATTATCATCCAGCTCATTTTCTAACTACTCTGCGTGAATTAGATTTATCTTTCAAAAACACCTTATCTGCTATTCACATTTCCCATAATAATGCTAAGTTAGTATTAGGTGAGTTTTTGGGTTCAGAGGTATACTTCACAAGGTTATTACATCTATCATTTGAAGATTGGGCATATAGTAGAAAAACATATGCTGAGTTATTCGATCTTTATCAATCTCTTACACCACAACCGGAGTCAGTATACAAAACGGAGCATATATATGTTGAGACTGATTTCTTCAAAACTGATTGGAGTGACGAATTCTTAGAAGCTTATACTAAGCTTGCAACTGTTCCATATGTCTTTAAGCTTCCAAAATTCGATCTTACAATGAGTAGAAGAATGTATGAAATTCGACCTCCGCGATACAATACTATTGTAGATCCGTTTGTTGAGGAAGTTAGAAAATTCAATAACTGGACCTATATTGCAATCAGAGTAAGTTAAGAGTTTGGTGGGTGAGTTCCTGCTCACCCACTTTGGAGGTGCTAGAATTGATACCAGTTCCGATTACTATACAAGCAGGATCAAAAATTGCAAAGGTTACTGTTTTTAATGATTCGGTTGAAATTCCTGAAATCTTTCCATTCAATATAGAATGTGTAGTGCAAACAACCACTTCTTTTGGTAATCAATCTCTTAGTCTACTAATTGATTTAGACGAACTAATGAGTTTTTTCAAAACTTTGAAAAATCTATCTTCTATACTTGATGAATACTTGAAAGATGAAAATGATGCATTGTTTCTAATTAGTGATGAAAGTAATTTTAGTTTTGCATCTAATAGATTTGTTGATAAGAGAATTATGGATGATTACATACTACCACTACACAGTGAAATCAAAAAATTTCCAAGCATAGAATCTGTTATGATATCGAGAAAAGATATTTTGTTGGATACTTATTATCATCCAAACCACTTTCTAACTACTTTACGTAATTCAAATTTGTCATTTAAGGAAGATCTATTTGAAATTCACATTTCACATACTGGTACCAAATTGGTTTTAAATACTTTTTTCACATCGAAAGTGCATTTAACAAGACTATTGCACATCTCTTATCGAGATTGGATACACAACAAGAAAACTTATGCTGAATTATTTGAGCTCTATCAATCTCTTAAACCACAACTAGAATCTATGTACAATACAGAGGATATATATCTCATGTATGATGTCAAGTCTGAATGGAATGATGAGTTTTTAGAAGTTTTCATAAAACTTGCTAGTTTTCCATATCTTTTCAGACTTCCCAAATTCCACTTAATTATGAGTAGAACTCGGTGCGAAATCAATCCCGTGCAATACGTTGCAAGTGTAGAACCGCTAATTAAAAATCTGATAGAATTTGACAATTGGGCACATATTGAGATTAGAGTAAATTAAATGGTTTGGTGGGTGGGTTTATGCTCACCCACTTTATTTTTGCATCGTTTTCCAAATGAATGATTTTAGGAAAATGGAAAGTGTTTGATAATTAGGAAATAGGGGGTGCTAAATATACAATGGATATTCTCAAACAGGATTATGACATTCAGGAATACTTAGAGAATGATAAAACTCCACCAACAGAAATCATATTAGCAGAAAGAATCAAATGTAGATTAGATCCGTTGTATTTTATGACTACTTATATAAAACTGGATTTTGGTGGACATAAGATTCCCTTTAGACCAAGAAAGAAACAAATTGAGATTCTAGATGCAATTTTAAATCATCATTATGTTTTAATTCACGGATCTAGACAAGTTGGAAAAACTCAAATGGTTGAAAATTTCATTCTCTGGTTGTGTATGTTTTTTGACAATTATCCTGTTTATGTTGCATGTAAAGATGGAAATTCTACTTCAGAGCTGATAAGAGATATTTACAATATGTATGAAAATCTTCCAAAATGGTTAGTACCAAAAACTGTTGTTTCTAATGTATTGAAAAAAGAGTGGGAAAATAAATCAAGAATTATGGGAGTTATTTTCCCACCGGGTAAAGAGGAAAAAGCAGCTAGAGGTATGAGAGGTGGATTCATCTTCATTGACGAGGTTGCATTTACTCCTGGAATCGAAAAACTATTTACTGCACTTATGCCTGTTACTTCATTTGTATTTAAGAAGTATGAAGAATTTGGTTTGCCATACGGAGTAGTGTTAGCATCTACTGCAAATGGAAAATACGGATTGGGAGAATTCTGGTATAAGTTATGGACTGATACTTTACAAGGAAAAACTATCTTTAAACCTATTTTCTATCACTATACTGATGTACCAGAATATGCTAATGATCCGAATTTCAAAGAAAAGAAAATCAAAGAATTGGGTGGTGATGTAAGAAAATTCAATCAAGAATATGAAGGAGTATTTCTTGGTACAGAAGATGCATTTTTACCAGATGAAATTATTGCTGAAATTCAAAAGATAGAAGAAAGACAACCAATAGAAGTTTTTCATCTTACTGGTGGGAAATTCTATCTTTATCGAGAAATTGATCCAAATCATTTATATTGCATAGGTATTGATACTGCAACAGAAAGTGATAAAGGGTCCAAATCTGCTATTTGTCTATATGATTATGATACTGAAGAAGTAATTGGCTATTTTGAGGATAGATGTAATGCATTAGACTTTTTAGATTCTATTGTCAATCTTTTACAAAAACTAAAACTTGTAAATTTCATTTTGATTCCAGAGAATAATACTATCAACGAGCCTATAGTTGCATATTTTAAACAGTCTCCAGAATATAGAAGGCATTTGTGGTTTGATCCAAAACAATTGAAGAAAATGAAGAAATTGGATTATGACAAATTAAAATTTGGTGTCAATACAAATAAACAATCAAGACAACTTATCTTTGATGCAATTTACAAATATGTGGTTGTTGAGGAAAAATACAAAAAAATCTATCCCAACAGACTTTTAAATGAGTTAGTCACTTTGGAGATAAAGAAAGGTAGAGTACAAGCACCACCTGGTTTTAATGATGACTTAGTTATGGCATTTGGATTTATTCAATATGCAATAACTTACACAGATTTTGATTATTTCTTACAACGAATAAGGTACTCTACATCTGGTGATAAAGCTTTCCAATCTAATCTAGAATTCATCAAAAAATTGTGGTTTGGTAACAAATCATCAAGCGAAATAGGTTTTGGCAATCAAGAGGATGATAAACAATTCAGGAATGGAATGTTGGTAGATATAGCAAACAGATGGTTCTAAGTGTAAAAAGAGAAAGGGAATGGTAGGAGTACTTTTACTCGCATCCTACCATTCCCTCAAATACTCTTTTGCTTGTGAGAATGATTTAAGTTTAATTTTCTTTCGACCTTTAATCACATACACAGGTATGTTTTGTCTAAAAGCTTTCTTCACCACACTTTTAGCTTTTGGCTCTTTTTTCGGATGCCAAAGTGATGTTAAAACAGTATGCCCATGTCTAGGTCCTTCATGCTTAACAATTGCAATCTTTGCTACATGTCTATATCCGTGCTTGTCGTAAATGACTTTTGTCCTGTATTCCATTGCATCTTTAGGTTTTTTTGCGAAACTTCTCAACAACATAATGTCTAGTAATTGCCACAAACAGGGGTTTGTCCATGGTGTTTACCAAATCTTGCTTTCTGCTAGTATTATTGTAGTATTCTCACTTGATGCTTGGATGTGAAGCTTCAAAAACATATCACTTTCATTCAATGGCAAATTAAATCTTGCATTATCATAGAAAACAAGAGATACTGATGATATTTGGAATGTACTTCCTGAGCCAGTATTGATTCCGTAACCAAAGTATGTCTTATTGTCATAAGAAATGTATGGAGTAACTGTAACTGGAAATGTATCACTTACAACAGATATTACAAGATTGGTAGTAGGTTTCAATACAACAATACTTTCTGTTGATGATAAATCTTTTCTATCAACTAATTCTAAATGTTGTACAAATTGATTAGATTGACTTTCGGGTATAAATAGTTTGATTTCCATTGTTACGACTATCCTTTAAACAAGGATTTCAATCTGTCTAGTAAACCTTTAGGTGCTTTTTCAATATAGTATTTGATTGTTTTAGTAAAGGTAGATACCTGGAGTTTAAAGTCATTTATAGCATTTTCGATTGCTTTGTCTATAGTTTTTAATTGCATATTCAGGTATGTTTTGAATTCTTGTATACATTTTTCAAGAGTCATCAATCTGTTGTATAACTCTTTTGATACTTTTTCTAATAATTGTTTGTAATTTTCAAGAGTAAGGATTAATTCTTTTACTCGAGAGTTGTTTTCAGTAACAGTTTCTTTTAGTTTTATTAGACTTAAATCAACATCTTGTAAAACAGATTTGATGCTTTCGGGTAAATGAAATTGAAGATGTTTTGGAAGAGTGTCTAGTTTTGACTCAAATTTTGCTAGAGATGTTTGAATGTTTTTCTCGATTTCTTGATACTTTTGCTCGAGTAAATCAATTTTCTTTTGTTGATTTTGTAATTCTAATACAATCCCTTGTAATCTATCACTGATTGCGTTTAAACTTAATCTGATTTGATCGAGTTCTAAATTAGGATGTGTTTGAGATACTTGATTGAGTAATTTCTTGATATCCTGGATTTCATAGTAAATTTTGATGAGTGATTCTTTGTCAAACTTACAATCTTTCTTGCTTAACATATCAATTATGAGATTAAGCTTTGAATCGATATTTGGTGTTAAGAATGTATTTACTGATGAGTGTTGTGTTTTGGTAACATCTTCATAAGACATAGTAAAACACCTCTTTCATTTTTTTTATAGTACTTTGTTGATGGCGTCCGAACAAGCTGCTTTGAATTTTTCAACTGGATTCATATCTGGATTCAAAGCAAGTTGTACTGATTCTGCAAATGTTGGATTAAAGTTTTCTAATTCTTGCCACATATCAGAAGGTACTGAGTTAAGGCAATCTTGTATAGCATTAGCTGTAGAAACTATTCCTACTTTGCTCGCTAACTCTTCTATGCCTTTATTAATAGTCTGATAGGTGTTTTTTATTGTAGAAGTTGCATTTTCTGCGGTTTTTTTGATGGATTGTGCAACATTACTAGCATCCTTACATGCATCTAGAATCGATTTTGCAATTATTCCCATAAGAATTTCTTCTTTATTTTTCCAAATAAGAGAGATGAGCTTTTGGACTTTTGAGTCTAAGTCCTTCAATTGATGATATACGTTAATTAGGGTTTGTAAGTTTTTCATAGTATCTTTACATTTTTGCAAAAGTGAGTTGGATTTAGTGCCAGATTGGTCTGATACAGCTTTCAAAGATCCCAGTTTCATAGAAATATCATTCAGATTTACCATTATTTGATCAGCTTCTATACATGCATCACGCAAATCTTCAACCGATTGTTTTAGGTTTTGAAATTGCTTATTATCAGCTAAAGTTGGGAATTGAGATTCAATCTTAGATAGATCGTCGCTTATTTTCTCTTGATAAGCTATAAAACTTGATACGGACATTTATGAACCCCCATTTTAGTTTTCTAATAAAAACTAGGGAGCAGTTCTTAAGATGCTACCAGTAGTAAGATTGGGTGATATTGCAGTTGGTATATGTTGTTGTCCATGTAACAAAAAGACTTGTCCGAATGGTTGGGTAGGAGTTAATATTGTATCTGCACAGAGTATATCATACGCAAACAACTTGCTTATTATCGTTATAGCTTCTTTAGTTGCAACCACTTGTTGTGGTGTGATAGGTATAGTAGTTACTGGGAAACCTTGTGTACTTTCCTCAAATCTCCCAGTAGCAACAGTATCAGATGTAGTAGTACTTCCATGCGGTATTGGTGTAGAAGTTACTGGTAGTCCAAATGTGTTTATCGATTGTTCATTAGATGATGAAACTTCCTCTTGAAAACGGAGGTTAGAAATGTTTGTTTTGTGGAAGACCAGACAGGAAATTCTAAACGCAATGGATGTATTATTTGATACTCTTAAAAAGCAATATGATTTAGATCAGTTTTATGTAGTCGGTATTCCATCAGCGTGTTTAGTATTTTTGAATGATTTATTACCATATTTCCAACATCATGATTGTAAGATTGATTTAGCATTTAGAAAAAATAAGCAAACATTTGAAATTCCAAAAAAAGATAAATCAGTACTTTGTTTGGTTGATACAGTTTATGATACTGGTAAAACACTTAACACTTTGTATGAGACATATAAGAATCAATATGAAAGTATTATTGGGATAGTGTGTGTAAAGAGGTATAATTCTCCACAACCCAAATTTCCGTTGTATAGTTTATTTGAATTTCCTAAGGACAATTGGTTAGTTGGTTACGGTTTAGATTTTGAGGATTCAGATTATAGATGGTTGCAACATCTTTACTACTTTGAAAACTAAAACTCAAAAGATAAAGGAGGGATTATGGCTACAGTTTATAGAAGACCTGGTGAACCATTCGAGAAAATGTATCAAAGATTTGCCAACTTAGTGTATAGTGAAAGAATCATTCATACCTACAAACGTAAAATGTACTATATGAAGCCATCAGAGAAACGTAAGTACAAAGAGTGGAAAAGAATTCGTAAGTTAATAAAGAAGAAGAAAAGATTGTTTGAAAAGCTTGGATTATTCAAAAAAGGGAAAAAACGAATCAAAGTGTGAAAGAGTAATAGGGAAGGAATGGGTGATTCCATTCCTTCCCTATTGCGTCAATCTTATTCAACTTTAGAGAGACTTTGTTTAATTGCATTGTAGATAGCTTTAACAGCTCTGTAACCAACATAAGCAACTGCTAAGAGGTAGATTTCGTACGCTACAATAGCTGCTGCTTTCTTAGCAGTGGACATATTTGCGATGGTTCTAACAAACTCTTTTGGATTAATAAGGCATTTTGGATTCTTAGTAATTGCAATTACAGTAATACCTGCAGCCATTGCTAAGAGAATAGCTGCAATGGTTCTAGTAGACATTTGTTTCTTGATAACAGGTATTGTTACATTCTCATCGTTTTTGAGTTTGTTGTAAACTTTCTTAACAGAAGCTACTATTTTGTCTATGATACTTCTGTCAGTATCGATACCAAGTTCGTCCTTTACAACTTCTTGAATAACTTTTTTAAGTGTGTTAATATTTCCTTGCTCTAAATCTTTGAGTGCCTTTTCAGTTTTTTGTTTGTATTTGTCACTTTCAAGTTTTTTGAGTACTTGCATAAATTTTGATGGTGTAAGATCTGATGTTTTATTTTCTTGTTGATCTTCTTCTACAAGTGCTTGTGCTGCTTCTAAGATGATGATGTCTTCCATCATATCGCTTCATACTCCTTTTCTTTTTTTTTTTCAGTTGGTTTTAAATTATCAAATTCCTGTTCCAAAAGGTTGAAAGATTACAACAAAAAGTGAGGTGGTGAAAATGTTAAAAACAAAAGACATATGTAACAAACTCAACTTATTAGCTACAAGTTTGAAACAGCTATTTCCACATGGAAGTCTTACACTCAACCATAATAATGATCCATACAAAATGTATGTGCTAATTGTTTTATCAGCTCAAACCAATGATAAAATTGTTAATCGAGTTGCTGACAAATTCTTTCAAAGGTTCCCGGATTGGAAAACTTTATCTTCTGCTAGTGTTGAAGAAGTATATCAACTTATCAAATCAATTCCATTTGCAAAACAAAAAGCTATAAGATTGATCAAAGGTGCAAAGATAGTTTTAGAAAGGTTTAACGGACAACTTCCATGTGATAGAGATTCTTTACTTCAAATTCCTGGCATTGGTGATAAATCTGCATCATACATTCTTGTATACTTGTGTGGAAAAAATGAATTAGTACTGGATACACATGCTATACGAATTTTGAAACGATATCTTGGAATAGAGACAAAAGACATTGTTAAAACTAGAAAGCAACTTCAATCTCAATGCCCGGATGTTGATTTTAAAACTCTTTCCCTATGTCTTCCACAATTCGGTAGAGAAATTTGTATTGCAAGAAAACCAAAATGCAATATATGTCCTGTGAGATTCCATTGCGATTCTTTTTCTAAACGAAGAACGGTGATTTAAGACTCTACTACTACAAAGGTTTCAAGAAGAAATGCCGAGCAAAAACAAAATTGGTGATAAGTTAGGTGGAGCATGGGATCCAAATGATATTAGAAGATATCCTATTAGCTGGACCTACGAAAAGATTGATAAACTAGTAAGAAAATTTTGGTACGATTTATATGGAAGAGACAAAGTATCTGAATCAACTCAACTATCAGAAGCTTTGTTTGGTCCTGAGTTAAAAATCACAAAAATAGATGAAAAGCATTATCGAATAGAAGGATTGTGGAATGATACTTTTGTTAAAGATATCAAAAAATACATACCGAAGGCATACAGATTTTTACAAATCTTTCATACAATTACTGAAAGAAAGTTTTTAGTATTTTCAAAGACAATAGTTATTGTGCATACCTTCTTTATTCCGGAAGTTTATTTTATATGCAAGCATTTATACGAGATCACCAAAAAGCATACTTATAAAGTGTATTATCAAACTATCTACAGACAGACTTGGTTATCAGAACCACCACCATTCCCTACTAAAATTGATTTAAGTAGATTATCAAAACTCAAACGACAACCACTTCAACATCAAAAGGAATTTATAGAGCAATACCCAAAAAAGAAAGACGCTCTTCATTTGAGAGGATTATTACTTCTTTTCGATCAAGGACTTGGAAAAACATTTACTTCAATTGCTTTAATGTATGCTCTTAATAAAACCTGTGTAGTTGTAGCTTGTCCTAAATCGTTATTAGAAGTTTGGCGTGACGAAGTTTTAAATACATGTCCTTTTAAACCTGATGAAGTATATGTTATCGGGGATAAAAAACCTGTAACAAAGAAAACTAAATACATAATCGTTAACTATGAGCAATTGGATAAAGTATCTGATTTGTTGCAAGATGCTAATCTTGACAATCTTGGTTTCATCTTAGATGAAAGTCAAAATTTTAGATATCTCAATACACAACGAGTTAAAAAATTAATCACTCTGATAGATTCGTTTCCATTTACCGATTGTTTAGTGTTATCTGGTACTCCAATCAAGGGAAGATATTCAGAATTAGCACCAGCAATTTATGTTATTGATCCGAAGATGGATGATGAAGCATTAAAGATATTTACCTATGTATTCAATGTCGATGAAGCTGTAGGATATCTTATTCTTAGATTTAGATTAGAATCTATAGCAGTTAGAAAAACTAAAGAAAATACTTTGAATCTTCCACCTAGACATTTTATAACTGTAGAAATAACTTTACCAAATGCCAAAAAATATGAGATAGAGACTATTAAACAAGAAGCAAAAATTCTTGCTAAAAAGTATCTCGAAAAGTATAAAAAGCAATATCTTGAGAAGAAACAAGAATTAATCCGTTTTCTTGCTAGTTTATTAGATGATCCTAAAACACCACCAGATGTAAAGAGATATCTATTGATGTATTTACATTTCATCCAATCTGATAAAGATGGTACTCTAATTCTTAACTTACAATATCAACCAGAGAAAAGAAAACAATTTGTTGAAATAGAGAATAAAATTATCCAGTACATCAAAAAAATCAAAAAACTGGGATATTTCAAACAATTGAGAAGTTATGTAGTTGCTTTACCTTTGAAAGCTATGGGTAAAGCAATTGGTGAGATTTTTCACAAAAGAAGAGCTGAATTAACTGTTGATTTATTTTTACACGCGAAAGATAAAGTTAAAGAGTTTATCAAAAAATCCACAAAAACAGTTATCTTTACACTCTACGAATCTATTACTCCCAAGCTAAAAGAAATTATTGAATCTCTGGGATTTACTGTCGAAATTCTTTCTGGAAAAACCAAAAATAGAAGTGCAGTTGTAAAAGAATTTCAAAACAGTGATACAATTAAAGTGTTGATCTGTACATATCAAGTAGCAAGTGTTGGATTAACTCTTACTGCTGCAAATACAGTTATATATGCAGATTTTCCATACAGAGAAGCTGATTTAAAACAAGCATTAGATAGAGTTTATAGAATTGGACAAGTACATGAAGTTTTTGTGTACTATCTAAAACTTAAACACAATAAACCAACCATTCAAGACAAAGCTGAAGAAATAGTTAAATTCTACAAGCAAATTGTTGATTTACTTGATATCTCTAAGGATGTTGAGGAAGTTGAAAAAGAATTAGAAAAGGAAGTCAAGCAATGAAGGATAATCCACTCATCAAACAAATATCAGAAATTCATGTTTGGTATCCGGGTTTCTTGAAAGCATTTGAGTGTAGTGGCAACTTTCTTCCTTATCTTCCAGAAATTTTACTATTACAACAAAGATTTCACAACTTGATTCAAAACATCAAAACAAGTAGTAGTTATACTTTCACAAATTTAGAAGCATTTAAAAATGAATGTCATAAATGTCTTCCAGAGCCGGATTTATTGTTTATCGCTGGGTTGTATAAAATTCTGAAAGATAATAACATTGATTTTGTCACAATAGATTGTAATGCACAGTCTCTATATATGGGTCTTCTAACTGCATTAAATACTCAAAATGCAAACTATTTGACTCTGTATGCATATAGTCTTGAAAGTGCATCGAAAAAAGCTTCTCTTTATTATAGATTAACTTGTCAAATTCCAAATTTTTCAGGCGATGGTACTTGTACATTAGAAATATCAAACAGTTTAATTTCCTTGTATAACCCTATAACTCATGAGAGACTAACTCTTAGTTTGAAACGTGATGATACAGGATTACTAGAAGTACTGTTTAAAGATCCGAGTACATTTTTTGATTCATCTCTAGTGGAATACATTCCCGGTAGGAATGAAAATAATACATTCTTTTCACATTTAGACAAAGTACGACAACTATTACGTGATAGTTTAAAACTAAGACAATCCTTCAATAAGGAAGTATTGCAAAAATGCCAGAATGTAATAAATCCAAAAGATTCGTAATACATAAACATCAAGCAAAACGAGCAGGTTTACATTACGATATACGATTCACTTACAAATATTCTGATAAAAAAGATTGTGTATTACTTTCATTTGCAACGAGAAAATGGATAGATTTCTTTGAAAAGAAAGTGTCAAGGATTCTACTTTTTAGACAAGAAGATCATGGATTAGATTGGTTAGATTTTGAAGGAGTCATTCCATCAGGACTCTATGGTCATGGTAGTTTAGAGATTTGGGATACTGGTACTATAAGTTTTGAGAAAGATGAGTTTGAGACAAGAGGATTGTTAATAGTCACTTTCAACGGACAAAAACTCAAAGATACACTTGTATTCTTGCATATGAAGGATAATGAGTATTTGTTGCTTAGAAAGAGAAAGTGAAGTTGATTCGTGGGAAAGGAAGGTGATGGTTTTTGCCTTCCTTTCCCTGTTTTTTTAATTCTAATTTTAATGTCTATGTATCAATATGGATGTCATATTATTTTTTATTAAAACACAAGAGGAGGTGCTTCTATGAGAACAAGATTCATACCGATTGATGAAGAAAATACTCAAGCGATCATTTTTAATTTGACTCCAGAGGAATCTGATAAGGTTTCAGAAATTGTATCTGCATTATACGAAGACTATGAAATTTCTGGTGATGAAATTTCCTTCAGATTTGGTTGGGATTATCCACCGAGATCTGATAAGGATTTAGATGTTACAGAGTTTAGAAAAGTTTTAGAAGCAATGAAATCTTTAGGAATTGAGGTTGATTATGATTCGAATCTTCCTGATGAAAAGTTAGATAAAGAAAGATCAGATAGTTGTTATCTTCACGACTGTTTTGTTAACTTCTTATATGAATTTGAAGATGATGAGGATTATGATCAAGAAGATGAATTTGAAGATGAATTTCCAGAAGACGAAGATCAGGAAGATCAAGTCCCTTACGGAATTCAAATACGAAATGAAGATGGAGAAATAGCTATTGAATTGAATTACCAAAATTTCAATCCTGCTCTTGTTGATAAGATCGATGAGCTTTTAGAGCAAGCGGTAAACCAAGATGTGATCGGATTTCTTCCTAGTCAAGATGAAGTTAGTGTAAGCAAGATTATCAAACTCTACAAAACTCTCAAGCAAATCAATAATCGTTTTGAAGAGCTTAACTTTGATTTGATTTGGTACTCTCCATCAGACATACGATATGAGATTTCTAGTAGTTATCTTTACGTTACAATTGACAGAGATAAGTATCAACAAAAACTGGACGAGTTTAAAACAGTGTTGAAAAAAGTTTTAGAAGCCGTGAAGTCTTAATCGACGTTAAAATCGAGCGGGAAGGAATGGCTGTTGCAAAACCATTCCTTCCCTTTTATTTTTTGCTTATTCTTCTATTTCAATCTTACTGTAATCATAATCAACAGTCAACTTAGTGTTGCTGTCTATAGTAACTTTCTCGTCAGAAACTATCGCGTTTGTATCAGTATACTTTTGCCAAATAGACTTCATATTCTCTAATGCATATCTTTGTACATCCGGTTTTTTATTTTAAAACATTCCAAAACATTTGGAAATTCAATTACCGGGGAACCGGATGATGAAACCCGGAAAGAATCATACGTTTATGTTGGAAGTATCTAGCAAGAAACTCAGTTGGTAGAACATCTACCAACTGTACCAGTAACTTAGACAAAGTCACAAAATCAAAATACTTTTCAAGAACTGACAAAATACTTCTAGTAGACATTTGTTTTGCTCTAAATTCTTTTGTATCTTTTGTTTGAGTATGAAGGCTTTCACAAACATCCTTATGTTTGATTCTTAGTAAAAGATTTACACTTGCAATTCTATCAGCATCATATCTAAAACCACATTTTTCACATACGAATTCAGATTGACTTTTTCTATTGGTTTTGGAAATATAACCACAACAAGGACACATTTGAGATGAATATGCAGGATGAGTTAAATGTACTCTTATTCCTCGATTATGAGCAATACGAATGAATTTCTCCTTTAATCCTGTTAGCCTGAGAAATCTTACAAATCTATTGAGTTTCAGTTTGTATCCAAAGAGATTGACATAGAATTTCCCATCGTTGAAAGGATCTAAATCTTCAAGTACTATATCTGTGTATCCGAGTTGTTTGAGTTTGTTTATAGCATTTGCGATGATAAACTCAATATACCATTCGATTCTTTTTGTATACTTCTTTAGCTTTCTCTTTTCATCTTTTGTTAGATTTTGATATCCTTTCTTGTCAATTTCTCTTAGAAAGGAAAGATATTCTTTGAGAAATTTTTCATCAAATTCAACAGAAAACCCATTAGAAAATGTAAGAAATTTTTCAGAAGTTAGATTTACATCACACCCTACAAATTTACCAAAGTCTTGAAATGTCAAATCTTCTTCTTTAATAACTGCGAAGAAGAGCTTTTTACTGTTTGTGGAATTTCTTCTATCAATCAGAAAGATTTGCTTTTTCAAATCTCCAGACAATATTCTTTGAAAGTACTTTTTACTTCTCTTGTTTTTAGGATTATCTTCTAATAACAACGGAAGGTAGATAGATTGAGATTTGAAAGCTAGTTTTAAGAAGTATTTGAAGAGAATGTTATCTTCATCCTTCACAATTTCATAAGAGTACCCAGAAGTTGTTAATCTAAAACTTCCAGAATTGAATCGAATGAGTTTGATTCTTCTCAATATCCTTTGAATTTTGCTATTAACAATGTTAATAACTAACATCTTCTTTTTGAAAGAGAGATTTTGCCAAAATTCTTGCAATTCCTCATTTGTAAGTTTTTCTTCTATTTGAGACAAAGAAGTGTATTCTTGTAAGTTAGATGCAACCAACAAGTAGGCTACTAATTTGCATAAAGGAGACTTTCTAAATTCAATTGAAATACGTTGACTTCTTTTAGAAATATTTAGCTTAGATTGAATATGAATCTTCTTTTTCACATTGTTAATAAGCTGTTTGATATGGTTTAGATAACAGGTCATAACATCACAAAACAAAGTCTGGATAGTATGTGCTGGAAGGAATGTATGTTTCCATTGTCTGTAGTTGCTGATGAATTGACTCTTTTTCTTACCATCTCTCAAACATTCAACTAATTCATGGAGATGATTGTAAATGAAGTTAGACATTTGATTCTTCATGCATTTAACATCATCTAATATTTGAAAGATGAATTGCTTTTTACCTTTGTTTGCATACTTGGAAGTTAACCTCAATGCTTTATGTACTTTTATCACATTTGAGCTCATGTTTCAACTCCTCTTCACAGTATTGCAATTTAAGTCTCTTTCTTCTGTTGCTATAAAGTCTCATTGCAAAAGAGTGGATGATCGAGATTAGCTCCTGGAAGATTTCTTTTTCAGCAAGTTTTTCATCATCATATTTAGACTCGTTGATAACTACTATCTTAGTACCATATGATTCAAAAACTTTTCTCAAGAATTCGAATCCAATACGAGATAGACGATCTTTGTATGTAACAATTACTTTATCAACTTTGAATTGCTTGATTAACTCAAACATTTGCATAAACTGTTTTCGTTTTTCAAAGTCAATACCGGATCCAATGTCTTTGAAAACTTTATGTACAGTTAACCCATTAGCTCTACAATATTCTTCACATTGTTTAACTTGATTCTCTAAACTGGTTTTTTGACTGTGAGTAGAAACTCTTGCATAGATCACATTCATTCTTTCCTTGCATTTACCAGCAAGTTTCCAAACATCCTCATCATTGTAATCGTATCTGCCATTGTGCAATTTTCTAACTCTGATTTTTCCTTGTTTCACATAAAGCCAGAGAGTTGATCTGCTGATTTGTAAGATTCTCATCACATCAGCTGCTTTCATGGTTAGATACCTCCGTTTTATAGTTTTAAATATCCAAGTATGTTCGATATCATTTGTCTTATTTGAAAGTTCAATAGTTTTGGATAAGTTAAGTTAAATTTCTTCTAACTTGCACTTCGTCAAATTAAAGATGATGAAAATGCAAATACTAATTTCAAGAAACTGACAATTCGCAGCAATGATAAGTTAACTTTCTTTCCGTTTTTGTCATTAGCCGAGACATTCTTAAAATCAAATGTGAATGAGTTGGAGATCAGTTATTTTGATCGCAAGCTCAAAGTTTTGTCAGACAAATCCTTACCTGC
>Ga0256836_1000777_pt1 | contig 15916 bp, 13 predicted proteins | sample 4561380metaG_FD_185974 | JGI IMG/M metagenome (GOLD analysis project Ga0256836, IMG submission 185974) | Hydrothermal vent microbial communities from Guaymas Basin, Mexico - 4561-380 | ecosystem: Environmental > Aquatic > Marine > Hydrothermal vents | place: Mexico: Guaymas Basin | collected...
TCATCAACCCATACCGGTGTAATTTCCGGAGCAGGTAGTTTAAAATCTACATTCAGCGCCATATAAACTCCTTTAGCTTTTCTTTACGTAATATATGATACCAAAATTAACACCAAAAAACTCTTATTCTTTTTTCAAAGGGTAAAGAATGTGTAAAAATGTTACATACTAATGACTAGTGGGTAGTATGTAGTGGGTAATATTTTAGCTAATAGTAAATTACAAACTGAAAACATAAAGCTAGGTATAAACTTTTGTGAAAAGTTTGCACTTAAAAAAAAATTAAATCTTAATTCAACCACTAATACTCAATTCTTAATCTTGAAAATCATAGAAAATATTAGATTCTTTTAATTATTATACCAAAACACAAAACAACTCTTACATTCACCTTTTCTTTTCCTCCTCTCCCCTCATCTTTTCCTTTTCTTTTCCCCCAAAATAAATGTTTGATTTATTTTGGGGATTGGTATTAGTATAAATTTTTTATTTAAAAAAAACGCAATCTTATATCAGGCAAATATTTAGAAAATTCCCTATCTATATGATGTATCTGTTCTCTTATAATAGCTCTTTTTTTATATGCTTCATCAAAACAAAAAAGTTTAAATTCATGTGTGTCAATATCATCTACAGATTCAACATGTGGAAATAATAATTTTAAATAAGCAGTTGAAAGTCGTTTAATAGCATTAACATCTCTTGTATCGGCATTAGGAGGAATATCCAAAAGAGAATCTACAATTGGAGCATAAGAGGTATCATCTCTTAAAAGATGTAAAACTTCACTAAAATATTCTACATTTAAAGTAAACCCCTCTAAAATCATACTTTGATTCATTCTTGGCATTTCCCATCCCTTAATAAACCCGTGAAACCTGTCTAAAAAAGCTGATTCTTTAAACACATCAGGTAAAGGTTCAAAATAACTTTTTACCGTAGGTATGCCGTTTTCATCTAACGGAATATTACCAAGTATTATAAACCCTGCATTTGAAGTTTGCCGAACATTTGCAATAGAAAATTTACCGCTCTCTAAAAAACTTTTAAGACCTCCAGCTATTTCACTTTCATCTTTTAGTGTAATAGTTTGAATCTCATCCATTGCAACGTAATCATAATTAACAATTACTCCCGGTAGCTGTTTTGAAACATCATATAATAATTTAGCCCTTGTAACAACCCCTCCACTAATTAACCATCCGTATTTACTTAAATTACCAAATATATATGATTTACCGGTTCCTTTTGGTGCCAGTTCGATTAAATTCACTCTTGGCTCTACAAATACCAATAATCTACTTAAAAAAGTTATTTTTTGTCCTAAACCATTAAATCCGTTTGGATTATATTCCATAGCTCTAATTAATAAATCAATCCATTCTTCGGTTGTAAAATGTTTTCTCGCTTCTTTAAAGTAATCCAAATCCACTTTATAGGGAGAAAAAGATTTAAAATCAATAAGTTCGATAAATTTTTCTTTTTCCGCATTATTGTAAGTTAGTGTAACTACACCCCAAACTTCTCCGCTTTTAAGTTCTTTATGTTTTTTAGCTACATATTTTTCAATTCTTGTTTCGTTAAATTTAATTCCAATATCGGGAATTGCAAATTTTAATATATCTTTTTTAATATCCGGCTCTACTATTAATCTGGCAAGTATTTTTTTATCTTCACCCTCCCAAATTTCTTTTTTTATTGTTTTATCATCGCTCGGCATATGCTCTTTTAAAAAATTTTGAATTGCATTAATATCCACATTTCCAAATTCATCACTATACTTTTTAATTAACCAGTCTTTAATAAAAGATGGGACATTTTTTCCACTAAAAATTGAATAGCTTTTTGGTGTTTTATAGACATATTCGTTTTCAAAATATTTTTTAATTTTTTCATCTAACATAAACTTTCCTTATAATTTAAAATAATTCCTCTTCAATATACCCTTTTTTCTTTTTCGGTTTGTTTAATTTAGGTTTTTTAATAGGTTTATTGTTTTTATATATTTTAATAATAGGAACAATCACCTCTTCGGGAGTTACCCCTCCGTGCGCTTCTCTTCTTGTTTTATTATTCAAAGATGTATGATTAAGTGAAACTAAATACCTACCACATTCAAAATCATATGAAAAATAATTACTATCATTTAAAATAACATCGACTTTGGCACATCTGCCCTCATGCTCATCTTTGAAACTGTTTATTTTACTGTCTTGAAAACTACAAAATGCACTAAAACCGTGATCTGAAACTATTATTAGCTCATCTTGCAAATAATCATCCAATATTTTTTTAACAATTTCAATTTCATCGATTAAATTTTTAGGATATTGATATTTTGATTGAGAATGTATATAACTATCTAATAAGTCGGTTTTTTGAATATTATCAAATCTGTTACATTTCGTAATAGTGGGTATTTTTGATTTTGATAAATAAAATTCACAACTATAACCTTTATTTAAACAATAATTTTTTATAACTCCAATCCACTCTATCCCAAGTCCGTCAATCCATAAAGTTTTTTCTTTATCAAAATCAAAATCCGATATATCTTTAAAAGCAGTATCAGTATACCATGCAAAAAAATTATCCCGGTTTTTATTTTTTTCCTTAAGAATATTGTTAAGATTGGGTGTTATTTTATTTTTAATTTTGGAGAGTTTATATTCTTTAAAATAATCATTTACCCATTTTATATTATTAATAAATTCCACATCATCGAGATAATAATTTAAATCGTTATAATATTTCTTTAAATATTCATCGTTTACTTTGTTTAATGCAAAAAATTGGACAATATATTCTTTTTCAATTTGTGAAAAACCGGTTAATATCGGAATTTTTGGTTCATAGTTTTTTAATATTTGAGCAATTTTTTCTTCAATTTTAATTGACGGTTTTTTATCTTTATAAAATTCTTTTAATATTTCATATCTTTGAGATACATATTTAACATCATATTCATCAAATATATCAAACCAAACTTTTTCAATCAAATCATCATTCAATTCACTGTTTCTCATCACTTCATAAAAATAGCTGTTTTTTTCATTTTCTTGTGATAATATATATCCTTTTAAAAGCCACTTATAATATAAATCACTCTCATTACAAATCTCTTTTAAAATTTCGGCAGGTGTTAAAGAATAAAGATTAAATTTTGTTTTTAGTATTTCTTTTATATCTCTGTTTTTAAGATCAATAACCAATCTTTTCCAATACTCTTTTTCTTCTTCTTTATAATCAATAGGAAAATTTTTACGCATATAAAATTCAATAAATTCTTTATGATTATTAATTTTATATACCTGAATCAAATCGTCACTTGTGAGATTTTTTGCTTTATATACTAAAGGTTTTGGAGAACAGATTAAATTGTTTTGCGGTTTTTTATAAAATTCAAGCCAGTCTTTTATGGTTTGTAATTGATTTTCAAACGGAACTTCAAAATCAATTACAAACAGTTCATATTTTTTACTTTTAGAATCAATTTTATAAACATAATTATATTCTTTTTTTCTATGGAAATTATTAAAAAAAATTCTGTTAAATCTGCTTTCTAACCCGAAAAGCGGTATAAATATATTTTTGGTATTATCTTCAATTTCAAATAAATATCGAAAAAACACTAAAAAATCTTCATCACTGTAAAATCTTACAATTTCCGATATACCAAATACCACACAGTTTTTTTGGAAATTTTTAATAATATCTATAAGTTCCGAAATCCCAAACCAACTATTTTCGTTTTTTTGATAACTGGTAAGTTCAATAAGTTCATAATTATGTTTTGAAAATACTTTTTTTATTTCATATACATTTTCGTAAGTTCCGTCTAATAAAATTTTAACACTATATCTTGAAAATTTTATTTTTTTTAATATTTCATCAAATTCTTTTAAAAGCATATTTAATCCTCAATATACTTTTTAAGCACTCTGTATAATTCTATATCTTTATCAACATTTTCAAGAACTATCATTGTTAAATTTCGATACTTTATTTTATTTTTAAACTGCTCTATTTCGCTAATAGTCGGCTGTGGTTGATTATCAACAGTTTCCTTTTTTTGGGATTCCTCTTGAGTTAACTCATCGCTTATTTTAGGTTTTGGAGGATTTGATATTTTTGTATGCCATTCATATACAAGGTTTTTTACTCTATCTTCATTCCATCCGGCTATATCACTGTCATGATTTGCTCTAATATTTCGTTTTATATAATCATAAACCTCTTCTTTTTTTGAAACCAAATCCAAATTAAACGACTCCAAAAATTTATCAAAATAACTTTCAAATCTATCTTTATCCAAAACAAGTTTCAAATCCATTATTAAACTGTTTTTCTCAATTATGCTTACAAACTCTTTTTTATCCTCAAGTTTTATATCTTCATCATGCGTATTTACAAAAACGCTTAGTCTATCAACAATATCCTTAATATATTCATTATTAATACTGTATTTAACCACCCATAACGGATACTTTCGTTTTTTGATCCAATCTTTTATTTCAAAAAGCCCCTGCTTTATACCGATACCGTCTTCCAAAGAAAACAATTCTTGTAAAATCTTAAAAAATTTTTCATCAATTTCAGTTCCAAACCTTACCCTGACCTCACTTCTACTGTTACCTCCGAAATATTTAAAAATATCCACTATTTTATCGGCAAAAAGCATACCTTCTATCTTTCTGCCCGTTCCCAATTCATAAAATTGTCCATCATATTTTTTAAGTGCCAATGTAAGCAAAAATAAAAATACAGGATTGGAATAAAATCCGAAAGGCTCTTTTGTTAATACTTTTAAACTTTTTGATAGGTTTATATCACCGTCTCTTTTTTTCTTTTTGATAATTTCATCAATTTTATTAAAAATTTTTGTCACAAAATGTTCATTATATTCTGTTTTTATATTGAAATTTTCGTCTATTACATAATCGTTTTTTTCTTTTATAAGATTAATCAACGGCTTATATTGTCCGGTTAAATTTGAGCTCAATTCATCTCTTTGTTTAGATTTTAAAACATTTTGAGGTAAAGTTTTTGTCGGATTTTGTGGTTTCCAAAGGACATAACCGTTTACACTGCTTAAATCCGCCGATGAATTAAAAATTCTTTTTGATATTATTTTTAACTCATCCGAAATAATTTTCATAGATATGTTATTTTTGTTTTCTCCTCTAAAATAAATTGAAAAATTGGAATTATTTAACTTTTCAAAATATCTCTCAACTATTTTTTGAGCCTGTTTTTGATTTCTTTCGCTTTCACTTTCATGATTATGTCTTTTGGCAATAACACTTCTTGCAGTATAAGATATAAAATCATTATAATTTTTTTGAGAAAACTCATCTTCAACCACCAAAAAAGCAACATTTTCAAACTCTTTTGATATTGAATCCAAATAATCTTTTAAATTTAATATTTCACCTTTGTTTATGGCAAAAAACAACATTATTTTTAAAGAATAATTTTTTTGAAATTTATCGGCATATTTTTTGATCATATAACTTTCTAAATTAGCCTCTCTTATATCAATTTCGGTAGTTCTTAAGACATTATTTTTAATTAAAGATTCAATATCACTTTTTTTTGATTCCAAAATTTTTAATATGCTTTTATAACCGCCTGTTTTTAACCGTTCTATTTCATTTGAAATTTCATATTCCGGTAAAATCGCTGTTGAAACCAAAAACAACCCGTCAATATCTTTTTTGATACAGTTTTTATCGATATATTCCAAAGCTTCATCAAGAATGTTTATATATTTTGTAAATCTGAAAATATATTCCAAATTTTGTCTGTTAGGTTTTAATATTTTTGTAAAATTTAGCTCATCCCCTCCGATTACTTTATTGATAACATTTAATAATAATATCGATTTTAATATATGTAAATAACCCTCGTTTATTCCGTTTTCCTTAAACTGTAAATACTTGGTTGTATAAATATGGAGCTTCTCATCTTCATCAAAAGTTTTTAAAAAATAATCCCACAGATATCCTACATCCATCAAAGTGTCGGTATCGTTTTCAAAAAAATTCGCCAATCCTTCTTTTGAATATAAAAATTCAAAAATACTTCTATTTGATGATTTTAGCTGTCTTGATATCATAGAAAGAATAAGCCCGCTGTACGGATGGATTGGGAGCATATTTATAAGATTAATTACACTTACATTATCACTGTCGATATGTCTTATAATTTCTTTAAATTCTTCATTATTATATTTTTCTTTTATTTCTTCATATTTTTCACTTTTTTTCAATGAATGTGCCAAAAGATGATAAGTAGTTACATCTTCCATCTGATATTTTACAACATTAAACCTATCCTCAATATGTTTAGCGTCTTTAATTTTTACTTTATCAGTATTAATTGTCCTGTGGAAACAATAAACAAAAAAACATTGCCGTTTTTAATATTTTCGGCTATATTTTGCAAACTCATAAAAATATCATTATAATTCGGGGTTTCCAAAACAGAAGTAAATTCATCCCAAAAAAGAGTTATATGGGAATATCCATACTCCTTAACAACACTTGATGCTTCCTCTAAAAATTTAACTATATTTTTAACGCCAATATGAATATCTCTTTTTCTTAATTCATCTTCGCAAAGTTTTAATATATGACTATCGTATTGCTTTAATTTGTTTTTTAATATTTCAATATCACTGTCTATTTCAAATTGAAGTTCGGAGGTTTTTATTAAATCGTTCCAAAAAGTAGGATGGTTTTCAATGTTATTTAAAACAGTTTCAAATGAAGTTTTAAGAGAGTGTTTTATACCGGCTTGTAAGAGAGCTTCCATTACTTCTTGTTGAATGGCAAAAGCAAATGTTTTACTATCTACAATATGATAGCTTCCTTTTAAAATTACCGGAAAAGTTTTTAATTCTTTTTTAGTGTTTAATATTGCGGGTTTTAGTTTGGGATCTTTAATCGAATGTTCTACATAATCTTTAATTTCATCCAAATCCCTTGAAAAAATTTCTTTTATAACCATAGTCGCATGAGTTTTACCACTGCCATATGTCCCTTGTAACCATATTGCTTTTTGTCTATTTTTATACATATCAAGCGTTTTATCCAATAGATTATAAAAATCTTTATGAGGTATAAATCTTTTCCAATAATTACTATCTTTTGCTTTTATATCACATGCCGGAACAAAAGCCTCATTTAAGCTAACTACATCATTCCATTTCATAACCGCCCCCTAAAATTTCAATCTCTATATCATAAAATCTTTGTAAATTTTTAAAATCACTGTCAAATGTTACTATTTTGTCACAATATTTATTTGCAATTTCAAGGTGAATAAAATCATTTATATTTCTGCATTTATTTAATTTTTTACATTTTTTATAAGCATTTATAATATCTAATCTGTTAATACTAAATTTACAAAAATGTGAATATAGTTTTACATCATCTTTACATTTATCAATGATTTTTTGTTTTGAAAGAACAAATATAAACTCACTTAGCACTAATGGCGATATAACGAAAGTATTTGTTTTTATCGCATGTTTGATAAATTTTTCAGATAACATAGATTTGTTTAAATCTTGTTCTATAGAGTTATATATCAAAACATTAGTATCAAAATATATCATTATTAACTTCATCCTCCATTTTGGAATAATATTTTATTTTAGGTTTTACTCTATTTTTAGTAATTCTTTCAAACTCTTTTAAAAGCTCTTCTTTTTTATCATCTTTTTTTCTTTTTACAATTTCACTGTTACTAAAAATCAAAACCTCAAGCTCTTTTCCGACATACTCTTTTGGTAAATCTATAATAAGTTTATCACTATCACAATTTATTATTTCTTTTATCATTTCAAAACCTCCTCCAAAATTTCAATTGCACTAAAATCCTTTAAAAACACATTATCAAGCCCCTGAATGAGATTTACATCTATTAGTTTCGTATCTTCACTTATGAATTTTAATTTTTGAATTAACGCTTCTTTTTCTATTCCGAAAATTTTATAAGGACCGCCTTCAAACCCTTCTTCATAAAACTCACTTACCCTAAAATCATCTCTTTTAAGATTTTCTTTTAGTTTATAAAGAGAATAAAGAATAGCTTCGTTTGATATATCGTTTGAACCGATTTTTTGGATATACCTGACATTTTTTTCTTTTGTAATATAACCAATTTTCAATTCTTTACCAAGCGGGGTTGTGTCGAAAAGTTTAAAAAGTGAAGTTAACCCTATCTCAACAGATCTTTTAGGAAAATTATCAAAATTTTGCTCTATCATAAATAACAAATCTTTTTTTGAATATTTTTTATTACTCCATTTTATACTATTTAAATACCATTTTACAAGATTAGAATTTTGATATAAATTAACCAAAGCTAACTGATAAACAAGGTTATAGTCTATATTTTTTAACAAATTACCAAAGCTTGTTATATTCTTTTTATCATCTATAATTTCCGCTTCTTTCATCCATACAACCATAGAGGGAACCTGTTTGGGACCTAAAGTATTTTTTTCAAACCAATTATCACTTTTAAAAAAATCATTCAGCCAATCACTTTGCATAGCAAAATTTTGATACTTTCCAAACCCTTTTAAAATATTATTATTTCCCTGATTTATTCTTTCTACAGAAACATTAGCCATTACACACCCTTTATTATGAAAATCCAAACATTTACTACAATGAATACACAAATTCGTATCAATCTTGACTTTTGGAAACACACTTAATGCTCCCGTTGGACACTCCGCCTCACAGCTTCCGCAGTGAACACAATAACTTGTCTTATATGCTACTTTTTTTAAACGACTAATGGTAATTATATCATCTTTTTTTGTAAACAAAGTTTCACTGTTTTCATTTTTTTGAAAATCAATATTCACTATTTTATTATTTGTTTTTATTTCGATTTTACTGCCGTCATCACTTATTTTATAATCCCCGAGAACCTTTAACCACTCAAAAATATTTTCTTTTGAATTTTTTAAATTAATTGTTAAATTATTTTTATATTCAGTAAAATAAACACCGTAGATTGTATCGTTATTATTTTCATTTCTTCTTTTCCATCCCCCGTCTTTTATATATTCTTTAATATCTTTAATATGTAATTTTTTGGCATCTCGTTCAACTATTTTAATAAATTTATCTGCCAAATTAGGAGCAATTTTTTTAACCATAAAATCATTTTTATTTTTTGCTAACGGACATATACTACATCCCATTCTATCAAAACCTAATCTATAACCATCATTTAACTGAATATTTGCATAATAACAATATAAATAAACTTCAAAATCATTCCAATCTTTTATTACTTCAATATTTATTTGAGTACGATGTTTTACACCCTTGGCAATTCTGTTATGTTCTGCTCTTTGAGAACTCTCTTGTGCCCTTACTCCATTAAATAAAATAATTTTAGGTATTTTATTATTATTTAAAGATTTCAAGTAATTCATAACGGGAGAAGTTTTATAAACACTACAACACCATCTGAAATTCATTGAAGGACTACCGAAAATTCCCCATAACTCCTCGGCATCGATTGGATTTCTAACAGTTGTAATTTTAAAATCAGGGTATATTTTTTGATAATGTTTTTGGGTTCTTTTAATAGTTTCATAAGTTTGCGGAAGTTCCATTGTTGTATCTGTAAAAATAACCTTATATTGCCGCGGTTCAAGCGCAATGGTAACCAAATCAAGCAAAACCTGAGAATCTTTTCCTCCGCTAAAAGCAACTACAAAAAAATCAACCTTATCTTTATATTCTTTATAAATCTTTTTTATAAATTCTATTGCTTCATTTTTTAAAGTTTCGATCTGCTTTTTATTTTCATTAATAAGTTCTTCTAAATTTACAGGTTTTAAAGAAATATCCTTTTTATAAATTTCAAGTTTCGGGGCATTATATAAATCCCCACCTACTGTTTTTGCTATTTTCTCACCATGGTAATAATAATCCCTACCTATCGCCCAAAGCAAAGGCTTATCGGATTTCGGATAATTCCAATATTCATCAAACCCCAGTAAATCCAGCTCTTCATAATAAACGGGTCTTGGAGGGACTATCGGCTCATTTGTAAAATCATTTAATCTCGGTATATTTTTTTCTTTTACCCATTCTATAAAAATCCTATATAAATATAATTTTTTGAAATTATATCATTAAAACAAATCTGATATATTTATATTTTTCATTAATTATATCAATCCCAAAAATAAATGAGACATTTATTTTTGGAATGAAAGAGAGTGAAAAAGAGTGAAAAAAGATGAAAAGATGTAAATTTTAAAATTGGTTTTGGTATTACGTACTGTATAAATCTAATTGTGTGCTTTGAAAAAATATCATTTTTTTCAGAAGGTTCAGTTCGTAAAATTACTTTTTTTCATTTTCTTTCCCATAAAATAAATGTAAGTTTTTTTGAGTAACGGTATTATTTTTTTTATTTACTAATTAGCACCAGACACCAATTATTGTATAAAAACCCAAAAAGGGTTAAATTTATTTTTTCTCTTTAAGGGCTTTGGCTACCGTTACACCGATATCCGCAGGAGATTTTACAACATATACCCCGGCTTCTTCAAGTGCCGCCATCTTTTCAGCCGCAGTACCTTTGCTTCCGCTGATAATCGCACCGGCATGCCCCATTCTTTTACCTTTAGGAGCAGTCTGTCCCGCAATAAACGCAACTACAGGTTTACTGATTTGCTCTTTAATAAGTTTAGCAGCCTGAATTTCAAGATCTCCGCCGATTTCACCGATCATAACGATTGCTTCGGTTTCAGGGTCTGCTTCAAACATTGGCAATAGCTCTTTATAACTAAGACCTATAATCGGATCTCCTCCGATACCGACCGCTGTTGTTATTCCAAGACCTTCTTTTACAACCTGATTACTTGCTTCATATGTAAGTGTTCCTGATTTAGAAATTAGCCCGACATTTCCTTTTTTGAAGATGTTTCCGGGCATAATTCCGATTTTACACTCTTCTGCGGTAATAATTCCAGGACAGTTCGGTCCTATTGTTTTCATACCTTTCTTAGTCGCATAATGTTTAGCATACATCATATCTTTAACCGGAGCACCTTCCGTAATAATTACGGCAAGTTCTATTCCGGCATCGGCAGCTTCCATTACGGCATCTGCAACGAATGCAGGAGGTACGAATATCATACTAACAGTTGCACCGGTGGCTTTTACAGCCTCTTCTACTGTATTAAACACAGGTTTGCCAAGATGTGTCATCCCGCCTTTGTTTGGAGTAACACCACCAACGATTTGAGTTCCATACTCCATACACTGTTGAGAGTGGAAAGTTCCTTCTTTACCAGTAAAACCTTGTACTATTACTTTTGTATCTTTATTTACCAAAATACTCATTGATTTTCTCCTTTCAGTCGAAAATAGCTTAAAGCTAAAAGCATAACGCTTAAAGCTTATTAATAAGAGTATTTATCATACTCTCAAGAGCTATAATTTTCTCTTTAATTTCTTTTGTGTTTTTTATGTAATTTAACCTTCTTGCCAACTCTAACTGTGTTCTTAATTCAAATAAACTACCTCTTGCAATATACAAAAATTGTTTAAATTCTTTATCGGAATTTCTACCTTTACCTTCGGCTATATTGCTTGGTATTGATATAGCACTTCTTCTAATTTGACTTGCTAAATCAAACTTTTCATAATCCGGAAATTGTTTAATTAATCCATAAACAATTTCCGCTAATTCCATCGCTTCTTGCCAAATCTTTAAGTTCTCATACATATAATTAAGCTTTATGCTTTCCGCTTTTAGCTTTGTGCAGCTTTTACGGCTTTTTTAGCTCCATCTTTTAAATCAGTCGCAGGGATAATATTTTTAATATTTGCGTTTCTAAGTATTTCCGCAGCCTCTTTGGCGTTTGTTCCGTCAAGCCTTACGATTACAGGGACATTTACTTCTACTTTTTCCGTAGCCTGTAAAATACCGTTTGCGATTCTATCACATCTAACGATACCACCGAAAATGTTAACGAAAATCGATTTAACATTAGGGTCGCTTAAAATAATTTCAAAACCTTTTGCAACAGTTTCAGGGTTTGCTCCACCACCAACGTCTAAAAAGTTTGCAGGCTCACCGCCTTCGTGCTTGATAATATCCATTGTAGCCATTGCAAGTCCCGCACCGTTAACCATACATCCGACGTTTCCGTCAAGTTTAATGTAGCTTAGTCCGTATTTTTTAGCTTCAATTTCAGTTGGCTCTTCTTCGTCTAAGTCTCTCATTTCAGCAATTTCAGGATGTTTATAAAGTGCATTGTCGTCAAATCCCATTTTAGCATCAAGCGCTAAAAATTTCCCTTCACCTGTTTTGATTAAAGGATTAATTTCAATCATTTCTGCATCATTATCCATATATACGTTATATAAAGCGCTTGCAAATTTAATAAATTCTCTTTGCTCATCTTTAGGTAGACCTAAACCGAATGCAAGTTTTCTGGCATGGAAAGGCTGAAATCCTATTGCAGGGTCAATTGCAACTTTGATGATTTTCTCAGGTATTTTTGCAGCCACTTCTTCAATTTCCATACCGCCTTCGGTTGAAGCCATCATTACAGGCATTTCAAGTGCTCTATCTAAAACCATACCAAGATACAGTTCGTCTTTAATATCCGCACCCTCTTCGATATATACTTTTTTTACAACTTTTCCTTCAGGACCTGTCTGGTGAGTTACAAGTGTCATTCCTAGCATTTCTTCTGCTATTTTTTCCACTTCTTCAAGAGATTTAGCTAACTTAACCCCACCTGCTTTTCCTCTGCCTCCGGCATGAATCTGTGCCTTTACAACCCATAGGTTTCCGCCAAGTTCTTCCGCGGCTTTTCTCGCTTCTTCAGGTGTAAACGCCACTTTTCCTCTTGGGGTTGGCACACCGTATTTTCTAAATATCTCTTTTGCCTGATATTCATGTATATTCATATAATCTCCTTTCTATTTAGTTTACTTCGTAAACGCTAAATTTCCCTTTCGGGAAGCTAAAAGCATAAAGCTTAATGCTAAAAGCTTTAATAGGTTTTTATGATTTAATTTTATACCAAATTAGCCTTCAGCTTTTCGCTTTTAGCTTTCAGCTTAAATTTTCCCACTCTTTTCTACCCTGCTCATATAAATCGTTTCCATAACAGTCATTAACGACTACAACAGGAAAATCTTCCACTTCCAATCTTCTTATTGCTTCAGGACCGAGTTCCGGATATGCAATAACCTCGGCTTTTTTAATTCTCTGAGCTAAAAGCGCTCCGGCACCTCCGGTGGCTCCGAAATATACGGCTTTATATTTTTTACAAGCTTCTTTAACCGCTTCGTTTCTTTTTCCTTTACCAATCATTCCTTTTTGACCGTGTTCAATAAGAATCGGAGAATAACTGTCCATCCTGTAACTGGTAGTTGGACCGGCACTTCCGATAGGCTCACCCGGTTTTGGAGGAGTAGGACCTACGAAGTAAATCACACTTCCTTTTAAATCAAACGGCAGTTCCTCTCCTTTTTCGATCAAATCGACTAATCTTTTATGAGCAGCATCCCTTGCGGTATAAATAGTTCCTGTCAAATACACAATATCTCCGGCTTTTAGTTTTTCTACATCTTCATCGGTTAGCGGAGTTTTTAATCTGTATTCAGCCATAGTTTCTCCTTAAATAGTTATATGCGAATGTCTACTGCTGTGACACTGAATATTTACAGCAACCGGAAGTGAAGCTATATGGCACATTCTGTTTTCATACGTTTCAATATGAACTGCAAGAACCGTTTGAGTTCCACCCATACCCATTGCACCTATTCCGAGTTTGTTAAGCTCTTTTTTCAGTTCTTCTTCAAATTCCGCCATTTCAGGATCAGGATTAGGAGTGCCTATACTTCTGAAAAGCGCATGTTTACTCATTACAGCCGCCATATCGAAACTTCCCCCTATTCCAACACCAACAACAAGCGGAGGACAAGGGTTAGGACCCGCGTCACTTACTACTTTTTTAACAAATTCTTTAATACCCGGCTTACCCTGAGCAGGTGCAAGAACCGTAGCGCGTGAAACATTTTCGCTGCCCCCGCCTTTTGCGGCATACTCAATTTCAATTTTATCTCCAGGGACTAAATCAAAATAAATAATTGGAGGCAGATTATATCCGGCTTTATCTTTAAGATTTGCCCTTGTAAAACAATCACAGGTACTAGCTCTTAAATAACCTTCTTCATATCCTTTTTTAGTCCCTTCGTAAATTGCCTCTTTAAGACTCCCTCCTTCTACCCTAACATCCTCTCCGACTTTTACGAAATAAATAGCAAGACCCGTATCCTGACATAAAGGTTTCCACTCTTTTTGTGCTATCTCAGCATTCTCAAGCAGCTGTGCCAAAACGGCACGGGAAACTTCGCTTTTTTCGTTTTCATAAGCTTTTTTAAGCGCTTCAAGCATATCGGGAGCCAAATGAGTTGTGGAGTAGATGATCATATCCCTGATTGATTTAACAATTTCGTCGTATTTTACCACTCTCATTTTACTTCCTTTAAAAAGTCTTTATTTAATATATCAACCATTTCTCTTACGGCGCCCACACTTTTTCTGAAAAGTTCTTTTTCACACGGATCAAGCGTAACTTCTATTACTTTCTCGGCACCATCTTTACCAAGCATTACAGGCACACCGTTTACAATATCCTTATATCCGTATTCTCCGTCAAGATAAGCCGCACAAGGAAATATCTGCTTAGAATCCCTAAGAATTGCCTCAACCATTATTGCAGTTGATTTACCGGGTGCGAAATATGCGCTTCCGGTTTTGAGATATCCTACAATTTCAGCACCGGCTTTTTTTGTTCTCTCAACTACTTCGTCAATCTCTTTTTGACTCAAAAGATCACTCAAAGGAACACCCGCAACCGTTGAGTATTTTGGAAGTGGAACCATAAAATCTCCATGTCCCCCGATTACACTGGCTCTTATCTGTCCTGCACCGTATCCGAGTTTTTCATAAATAAAATACGCCATTCTGGCACTGTCTAAAATACCGGCCATTCCGATAACTCTGTTTTTAGGGAATCCCGAAATTTTAAGGGCTGTGTAAGTCATTGCGTCAAGAGGATTTGAAACCACTATCAGTACGGCATTAGGAGCCGCTTCTTTTACCTGTGTTACCACATCACGCATAATTTCCGCGTTTTTAAACAACAAATCTTCCCTTGTCATTCCCGGCTTTCTTGGAAAACCGGCGGTTATAACCACAACTTTGCTTCCTCTTACATCTTCATAGCTCTCAGCTGCTCTTACAATGGAATGGCTTCTCACGGCACTTGCGGCATGGCTCATATCAAGCGCTTTGCCTTTTGCCCTGTCAGTATCTCTGTCAACTAAAATAATTTCATGAGCAAGCCCTTGCATTGCAAGAGAATAAGCAACTATACTTCCGACATTTCCGGCACCGACAATCGACACTTTATTTGATATCATAATTCTCCTTTCGTATCCCTAAAAAGGGAAGTTTTTTATTTTAAAGCGTCTATAATTTTATTAAATGTAGCGCTTGGTCTCATAAATTTAGCAACTTTTTCCTCATTTGGATGATAATACCCTTCAATATCGGCAGGTTTGCCTTCAACTGCCGCAATTTCGCTTAATATTTTTTCCTCATTTTCAACCAACTCTTTCGCAACCGGTTTAAATTTAGCTTCAAGCTCGCTGTCGCCGCAGTTTGCAAGCTCTTCAGCCCAGTATCTTGCCAAATAATAATGACTTCCTCTGTTGTCAAGCTGACCTACTTTTCTTTTTGGAGTTTTGTCATTTTCAAGATATTTACCAACCGCTCTGTTAAGTGCATCCGCAATAATTTCGGCTTTTTCGTTTGCACCCTGTTTTCTGGCTAGTTTAAG
>Ga0256836_1000778_pt1 | contig 15915 bp, 17 predicted proteins | sample 4561380metaG_FD_185974 | JGI IMG/M metagenome (GOLD analysis project Ga0256836, IMG submission 185974) | Hydrothermal vent microbial communities from Guaymas Basin, Mexico - 4561-380 | ecosystem: Environmental > Aquatic > Marine > Hydrothermal vents | place: Mexico: Guaymas Basin | collected...
TCTAAAACAGAGTCTAAACCAATGTATCTTTTTGGTGTAAGTGATTTTTTTTCAAGGTAGTGATAGAGATGACCAAAACCACACCCTGCATCTACAAGGGAGTAATTTTGCATATTTTTTGGAAGATATTTTGTGAGCTCTTTAAAACGGAGTAACTGGTTTGCTCTACTTGCCCAGTTTACACCACGAGCTGTAGAACCAAACTTCTCTATGGCCGAAGTATAAAACTTGTCGTTATCTATTTTTGGCATTTGTATTTAACGAAAAATTTTATCTATATCTTTGTTAATAGCTCCAGGAACAGTAGCGATTGTCATAAACTGAGACATTTTAAGCATAGGGTACATAACAGCTATGTAGTACTTTGGATCAAGAATTTTTGCTTCTCCATCTTCTATAAGAACAGGGTAGGGTAGTAGACCAGCATTTTGATAGCCAGTTTTCTTTATAAACTTGCTTGTACGTTTTGAGAGTTTTACCCCTATAAGTGTTGCACCATTTGAGAGCTTCTGCTCAAAAACAATTTTCTTCGATTTTTTTGCACTTGCTAAGAGTTTTGCAGAAGTGGATTTTTTGATTATCATCATATCTTGGTACTTTGGCATTCCCGCCATAAACTGATAACGATGTAAGTAGTTAAACTTTAACTCCTCTTTTGAGTTTGTTAAGTTAGGAAATGCGTCTCTAAGAGTAGAGAGTGTTGCATCTGCAATCTTCTTATCAAAGTTTTTTTGCATAAATGCAGCCATCATATAGAGAGGGTTTGTGATGCTTATAAGTTTGTCTTTTTTATCTATAGTAACTCTTAATGTTGCTGCAAAACCTCTATTTTTTTCAGAGGCAAGTTTTATAAGTGCATCATTGGTAAAGACAATAGAAGTTATAAGACCTTTTTTATCTACTTTAAATGTGTTAAGTATGCTAAAGCCTGCTTTTTCTAAAGTTGTTTTTACATCATCAACTGAAATAAGTTCGGAGTGAAGATAGGCTGGAACTTTTCCATTTTTTATATCACCAACTAGTGGAACCTTATCGGGTGCATCTTGAATTTCATGTAGTGTGGGAGCAACATGATCACTAAATTTCACCACTTTCTTTTGAGTCACTTCTCGAAGTATTTCCTCATTTGTTTTATAATCACTTGGTGTATTTGCATAGATAGTTATTACTGTTGGAACAACTGCTTCCACTTTTGGTACAGCTGGTAACTTGATGATAATTGTTGTATCTTGTGCTGAGAGTGAGACAGCTGAAAGAAGGAGGATGAGTGGTAGTGATTTTTGTAAAAATTTATGCATATATATTCCCTTGTTGCTATGAGCATTTAAGTAAGTATAAGACTTTTTATTTTGATTCATACTTAAATTTATAACATAAAGAATTATTCGTTATTTTTCTCAAGTAAATTGTGTAATAATTGGACAATTAATACACAATTAGGAAGTTTATGATGAATGAGAAAAGAGTTGTTTTAGGTGGTGGATGTTTTTGGTGTATAGAAGCAGTCTATAGAAATGTTAAAGGTGTAATAAGTGCTGTAAGTGGGTATGCTGGTGGTAATAGACCAAACCCGAACTATGAAATGATATGCACAGGTGTGAGTGGTTATGCAGAAGTGGTAGATATACAATATAACGGAGATGTAATTACTCTAAGTGAAATTTTAGATATATTTTTTATTGTGCACAATCCAACGACACTTAATCAGCAGGGTGCAGATAAGGGGACACAGTATCGTTCTGTTATCTATTATGCTGATGCAGAAGAAAAAGAGGAAATTTTAGCATTTGTTGCAAAAAAACAAGAAGAGTTCTCAGAAAAAATAGTGACTGAGATCTCAGTACTTCCTGAAGTGTATCCTGCTGAAGCATACCATCAAAACTATTATAATCAAAACAGTTCACAAGGCTATTGTCAAGTAGTCATTGCACCAAAACTACAGAAGTTTATGAGTAGCTTTCCTGAGAAGTTAGCCTAAAGATCTTTGAGAATACAGGGAACATCACTTGAGTTTCTTATCTCTTCAAAGTCGAGAATCTCTGAGTTCATGGTGTCCGCAAAATTTGTCATACTTTTTTCAAGTTGCTCATGGGCCTCTTGAACAAGTTTTTTTTGCTCATCTTCAACATCTTTAAATCTTTTCATAATTTGTAAAAAATACTTTTTATTATCTGTAAGTAGTATGATCTCTTCCATTTTCACCCATTTTCTAATGACCTTTCCATCTTTCGAAAAGAGAAAAATAACATGTTCATTCTTATTTGAAGCGATATATTTTGGAACAGCAAAGCCTATAAATGTGTTTGGCAGTTTATCTATCTGTTTTTTAATTACATAATACATAAGGGAATTATATACTAAAATTACTAATTCTATGGTAGACTCCTTTTGTAATTTTACTATTTACGAGGAGTTCTTATGAGTCATAGATACGAATTAGCCATAGTTGGTGCAGGTCCAGCAGGGATTGCTACTGCAGTTGAGAGTTATTTACAGGGTGTACATGATATTGTTCTTTTAGAAAAAGACACAAACCATAATGCAACGATTCGTAAGTATTACAAAGATAACAAACGTGTTGATGTTGACTGGAAGGGTCAAAAAGTTGAGCTTGATGGGCGTATTTATTTTGTCGATGGAACCAAAGAGAGTACTTTGGACTTTTTTGATGAGATACTTGAAAATCACTCAGTTGAGCTTCAAACACATGTAGAAGTACAATCTATTGAGAAAAAAGAGGGTTACTTTGAAATTTTTATGGCAGGAAAGAGTATAGAGGCAAAGAGTGTAGTAGTGACAATTGGTCGCATGGGAAAACCAAATAAGCCAAGTTATAAAGTGCCTCCAACTATTAGAAAAAAAATAGGCTATACACTTGATGGCTGTAATGAGGGTGAAAAAATTCTTGTTGTTGGTGGTGGGGATAGTGCAGTTGAGTATGCAGTTGACTTGAGTGAAAATAATGATGTAAGTATCTGCTACAGACGCGAGACCTTTCGACGTGCAAATCCAACAAATCAGACAAATATTGCAAATGTTATTGCAAATAAAAAAGTTAAACCTATTCTTGGTAAAAATATTACTGCCCTTGAAGATGATGAGGGGAGAGTAAAAGTACTCTTTAGCGAAGTAGAACCTGTGACTTACGACAGAGTGATTTACGCAATTGGCGGGACAACACCTAGTGCTTTTCTCTCAAGTAGTGGAATAAAAGAAGTAGATGGAAAACCTGTTCATGATGAAAACTATGAGACGAATATAGAGGGGCTTTTTGTGGCTGGAGACATCACTCAGGAGTCTGGAGGGAGTATAGCACTTGGGCTGAACCATGGCTATGCTATAGCCTGTTACATTCAAGGTGAATGTAAAGTTTCTAAATAGAAAATCTTAGAGGAGTAGTTTTATCTGCTCCTCATACTCCAAATTTAATAAATTGCAACATTTTTATCGCTATTGTCCTTGAGTATTGCTGGGTCGATTTCACTCATATTTCCATTTTGAGTATGCAAAATAAGCTCTATTTTAGCATGTAGATATTGAGAAGTTGTTAATGTCTCTCTATCTTCAAATGCGGCTTTTTTTGCACCAATGATGATATTTCTCAGGAGTGAATTATTTGTAGATTGTGCTCTTGTATAAGAGCCTTGTAACTCTTCATTTATGTAAATATTTATGCTTATAGCTACGGGTTCATTGAGTAGTGGGTGCTCGTGGAGAAGGGCCTCTTTGTCTATTTTATATTTGGCTTGAAACACCTCTTCTATGGAGTCTCGAGTAATTTGAAGTAATATAGAACGAGACATTATTACACTTCCTTTTGTTGCTTAGCTCTGTAAATATTTAAGATTTTAATAACGATCATAACACTTATAACCTGAAAAAGTGCTGCTAAAATAAATGCATAGTAGTGAAGAGTATCTATAGAGTTTGCATTGTAAGCAAGTGTTGCCATAGCGATAAGAAGCGTTAGAGGCATAGAGTGGGAGAGTCCCATAAGTATAGCATCTGTAATTCCCAACTCTTTTATAAAAACAAGGGCAGCTATAAGGCGCATAAAAACCATTACTATAGTAATAATGAGTGCTTTAGCAATAAGACCATCCATAAAAAGAGCATCAAGATGAAAAGAACTACCAATGTGAATAAAAAAGATAGGGATTAAAAATCCAAAACCATAAGAGGCAAGTTTTTCGGGAAGTTCATGTTTATGTTCAAAAAATGTCGGTATAAAAATACCTGCTAAAAAGGCTCCAAATGCAAGCTCAAGATGCAGGTAAAGCATAGCACCAACGAGGAGAAAAAATATTCCCATACTAAGGCGTATATCTTGCTCTTTGTTGTCTTCGTGAGGCATAAGAGCGAGTGAAACCTTTGGAAACCACCAAAATATAAGTTGCATAGCTCGAAAAAGTACAAACATAAAGAGTAAAAAAGCTATAAGTGACATAATCGTTTGAAAGAGCCCCAAGCCTACACCTGATTGAAGTGCGGCTGAAGTAATGGTGAGAATGACAATACTAACAACCTCACCTATCCCACCAACTGTCATTGACATAGTAAGCCATGCTGTTTTACCATACTCTTTTGAGAGTGCAGCAACAAGCCCAACAGAGATAAGAGGGAGGAGAACCATAAAAATTTTCCCAAGTGAAAACTGTATAGAGAAGAGAATACTAAAAGCATATAAAAAGAGAAGATAGATAAAAACTTTTTTTATAATTGCCGTTGAGGTATTGAGTACATTTTTAAGGTTAATCTCGGTTCCTGCAATAAACATAAGATACAAAAAACCAAATTCAGCGACAATATCAAAAAGATGCTCTGCATGTAAAAAACCAAGATAGCCAAGGATAGAGCCAAGGATCATCTCTATAGGTGTTGTAGGTAGTTTTAAAAATTTTGCTATAAATGGAGAGAACATAATTATAAGAGAGATAGTGATTATAAGGGTAATGCTTTCACTCATAACTATTCATTAATTTTTTCTTTTGTTTCAAAGTAGAGCTCTTTAGTGTTTTTAGCTACAAGCATTGGAGCACTATTTTTGGAAAGTAGTTTTGTTATAGGGTACTCATGTGATTTCGGTTTTTCACCTAAGATAATAATTTTAGGTACAGAGAGTATATATTTTTGATAGTTTTTTAAAAAAGTTTCTATATGTATCTGAAGGAGAGGATTCTCAATAATTAAAATTCTTACACTATTTTTGATAGCCCACTTCAGTGCTTTTGTTGGATCTATAAATGATTTAGTATAAATATGTTTATCTACAATTTTTATACTAGACTCAAACTCCATAGCATCTTGAGAATCATTCACTAAAATAAGGACATACTCTTTGTGAATTGAGCATAGATACTCATATAGGTCAGAGAGTTTTTTTACTTCATCTGACATACGTTCATTCTCAAATGGTTTAAGATAGTACTTAAGATAGGTTCTTGTATTAAACTCTCCCACTATAGAGGCTTTTTGAAAGTGTGCTTTGACCGCTTTTGAGAATTTTGCTTTATTCCATAGTTTATCATCGAGTATAAATGCCTGTGCACTCAGTATATCGACTAAATCTACCTTATACTTTTCGGCTGATCGTGCAAAAATCTCATAAAAATCATCTCTATACTCTTTTTCAAACTCTTTTAAAATTCGCATATCATGCTTATATCGCTCATCAAGTTCTGCCATCATGTGAACAGTATCAACATAGGCACCATTGAGAGATCTTAATTCATTTTTTAAAAGTTCAAACTCTTCACTATCTATCGATTTTGCAAGGTCCTCTTTTTTGACTTTAAGGGCAGAACCTACATACTGCTCATTTCCTTTAAGAGATTTTAGCCGTGCTACAGTCTGTTCTGCTCCATTTTTTATTTTTATATACTCTGCTTGACAAGAGAGAAAAACTTCTTCATAAGCTAGGTGTGGATACTTTGTTTTAAGTCGAAAATCATCGTAAACTCTAGCCATTGCTTTTAAATCTATGGAGAGGGCACGAATTTGAGGATTTATAAGATGCACATCAATTTCGCTAAGGTTATTATAAATAGTCCATAAAAAACGTCTTACAAGAAGATAATTGAGTCTCCCTTCTACTTTTTTATAGAGTTTTCTTTTGTTAATATTCTCTTCAATAATAGTAAAATAATTGTCTACAGCCTTATGAACATTAAGGGAAATAGTGACACTCTCCTCTCTCTGGGGAAGTTCTTCCTCTTCTTCTTCTTCTTCTATTTCATTTATCTCAGGCTCTTCTTCAAAGAACTCTTCTTCTGCATCTTCATTTTCTTCTAGTGCATCTTCAGGTGAAGCGATATCTTCTTGCTCTTCAGTTTTATTATGAGTGTCAGAAATATGTTCTACTTTTTCCTTTTCCTTTTCCTCATATATAATCTTTTCTGGTGGCACATAGTTTGCGATTGCAGCAATAGAAGTCGGGGTATTATTATGCAGGTCAAAAGCAATCTCTAAACCCAAAGAGGGCATGACTTCAAAGTCATCCCACTCTCCAACTTCAAAGGGAATTTTTTTCTTATCGTTTGTGATAATAATGCCCTTACCATCAGAAGCATTGAAGAAGAGAATTTTCCCAGTCATTATTTATACACTTTTTGCAATATCAAGGTTGAGCAATTGTAGCATATCTAAATCTTTATTCATAGCTCTGCCACTAGTTGTAAGATAATTTCCTATCACTATAGAGTTCGCCCCTGCATCAAATATTTCGTTTTGTCTCTCTTTAAACATAAGCTCACGACCACCAGCTACCATAATACGTTCTGCATTTGGGATGCTTTTACGCGTGAGTGAGATAAGAGAGAGTGCTTCATCTACAGTGAGCGAATTTGGCTGTAACTCTAGTGCTTCATTATGATGATAAAAGTTTATAGGTACAGAAGTTGGATTTAAACTCTTAAGCGATTCTAGCATACTGACTCTATCTGCCTGTGTTTCACCTAAACCAAAGATACCACCTGTTATAAGTACTAATCCTGCCTTGTTCACATTTTGGCAGGTCTCATAACGCTCACTCCATGGGTGGGTTGTACATATCTCTTTATAAAAAGATTCACTTGTCTCCAAGTTATGATTATATGCTTTTATACCTGCTTCTTTAAGTATGAGTAATTGTTCTACTGTCGCTGTACCGTTACAAGCTATTAAACGCAACTCTGGAGCTACTGCTATAACTGCTTTTGCTACATCACAAACAAAGGTTAAAGTTTTATCTGTTAGCCCTTTATCTGCTGTTACAAGACAAAATCCCAAAGCACCATTATCTCTAGCATTTACTGCTTCTTCTTGAATGAGTTTTATCTCTTTTTGTTTATAACGCTCTATGTCTGCCTTGTATCGGACACTCTGAGAACAAAATTTACAATCCTCTAAACAAGTTCCACTATTAATGTTACAGATGGAGCATAAAAATATTTTCTCTTTTTGCACTATTTTTTCCTCTTATATTTAAAAGTTTTTTCTTTAAAAGGCTTCTCTTTTTTCTTGTCTATCTTTTTTGTGTAGTGAGTAACTATGAGTTTATCTTCAAGCAGCTCAAGCATAGCACACTCTGAGATAGGTTTACTTCTAGCACATATCTCCCCAGGATTTAAAAAGAGTGTCCCCTTTACAAACTCAGAGTGAAACTCATGTGTATGACCTGAAATGACTATTTCAGTATCTGGTGTCATATAAAAAGGGAGGTGCATAAGTTTAAAAGTTGTATTTGCTAGTTTAAAGTAGTTTGGTTCTTGTACAAGGTTATACTCATTATGAAACTGTACTAAATGAGCATCATTATTTCCATAAACTGCTACATATCTTTTACCACAATTTTTCAAAAGTTCTAGTGTTTCATACTCACAAATATCTCCCGCATGGATGATAAACTCAGCCCCATTTTCTATGAGCATATCGAGTGCATCTTTTGCAAAAAGTACTTTTGTGTGAGTATCTGAGATTATGCCTATTTTCATAAAATTATTTCCTCATATTATAGCTCGGTGCACCTAAAGGAGCATATCCGAAAAGCTACTTTTTCTCTTCTCTTGGTGTACGTGCTTTACATTTTACACACTCATAAACTTCTTTGTTTCTGTAAGTACGAGGTGCTAAAACACCCTTACACCCTTTCTCTTTACACTTGATAGTAGTTGGTTCAAACTTAGAGATGAACTTACACTCAGGGTAGTTGTTACATCCCCAAAATGGTCCACGTCTTGAGTTTTTGAGGCTGATAGTTCCACCACAATCAGGACAAGGAGTCTCTGAGTTTTTCTCCTCTACATTGATGCTTTTAGTGTTTTTACAATCAGGATAATCACTACAAGCTAAGAACTGACCATTACGACCATTCTTTACTACCATCGGTTTGCCACACTTATCACATACCTCTTCACTTAACTCTTTTTTCTCTTCTACCTTGTTACCCTCTTCATCACACTGCTCAGTGTATTTACACTTAGGAAAACCACTACATGCGATGAAGTTTCCAAAACGTCCACTACGAAGTAGAAGTTCACTCTCTCCACATTTTGGACAAGTACGTCCTAGTGGTTTGGCAAGTTTAAGACTAACAATATTCTCTTTTCCCTGTGCAACTTGCTCCATAAAAGGAACATAGAAATCAGCTAGAAGTTTCTGCCAGTCAGTGTTTCCCTCACTCACTTCATCAAGTTTCTCTTCCATGTTTGCAGTAAAAGATATGTCAACTATGTTTGCAAAATGCTCTTCAAGGATTTTAGTTACTGTAAACGCCATCTCTGTTGGAACTATCTGCTTTTTCTCTATGTTTACATAAGTTCTTTGGCTAAGAGTTGCTACTGTTGGTGCATAAGTAGATGGACGACCAACACCCTCAGACTCTAGCTTTTTGATAAGACTCGCTTCACTATAACGAGCTGGTGGCTCTGTGAAGTGTTGCTCAGGTTTAAGTGTTTGAATCTCTGCTGTGTCACCCTCTTTGAGAGTAGGGAGAAGTTTATCTTTGTCTTCTGTGCCTGTTATGGCATAAAAACCATCAAAAAGAAGTTTTCTACCACTTGCACGGTACTGGTTCTCACTCCCTTTAAAGATAATGCTCTGTTGTTCAAAGAGTGCATCTTCCATCTGACAAGCCATAAAACGCTCATAAATGAGACGGTAAAGTTTTATCTCATCAGCTTTTAGAAAACTCTGTGCAACTTCAGGAGTAAACTCTAACATAGTAGGGCGAATAGCCTCGTGAGCCTCTTGTGCATTTTTAGATTTTTTGTTGTAAGTTTTTGGCTCTTTTGGAAGATATTTCGCTCCAAAACGACTCTCTATAATCTCACGAACAGCATTAACTGCTTCCCCAGCTAAGTTCAGTGAATCTGTTCTCATGTAGGTGATAACACCCGAAGTTCCATCTGGCGTTTTAACACCCTCATAGAGTGACTGCGCAACCATCATAGTTTTTTTAGGAGTAAATCCTAGTTTAGATGATGCTGTTTGTTGGAGAGTTGAAGTCATAAATGGTGGAGGAGTTGCGGACTTTCTCTGTTTAGTCTCTAGTTTTGAGATAACAAAACTATCAGCTTTTACACTTTTCTCTATGCTAAGAGCTTGTTCCTTGTTCTCAATGCTCATTTTATTAAGCTTATCACCCTTATGGATAATGAGATTTGCATCTATATTTGACTTGAAAACTGTATCAATTGACCAGTACTCAACAGGAACAAATGCCTGAATCTCACGCTCACGGTCAACTACAAGTTTTAGAGTTGATGACTGAACACGACCACCTGAGAGCCCTTTTTGAATCTTTGATGCTAAAAGTGGAGAGAGTTTATAGCCCACTATACGGTCAAGCATACGACGCGCTTGTTGGGCATTTATCATATCCATGTCAAGTGTACGTGCAGATTCTAGGGCATGTTTGATAGCAGTTTTTGTAATTTCATGAAAAACTATACGAGGTAGTTCTGCCGGATCTTTTTTAATAGCATGAGCAATATGCCACCCTATGGCTTCACCCTCGCGATCCTCATCGGTCGCGATATAGATTGTGTCAGCTTTTTTTGCAAGAGCTTTTATCTCTTTGACAATAGCTGCATTCTCTTTTGCTACAGAGTAAGTAGGGACAAGGTGTCCACTCTCTTCATCAAGAGTGATTCCAAAACGAGATTTAGGCAGGTCACGAATGTGACCTTTAGAGGCGATAACCTCATAACCCTTCCCTAAAAAGTTTTTTATAGTCTTAGCTTTTGCTGGTGACTCTACGATAATTAAGTTCAAATAGTATTCCTATATATAGTATAGTGATTAGTTTTAGTTTTGGAAGTGTATCAAAAAAAAGATAAATGAGATATATACTTAGCAATCAAGTCGAGTGCATAGCTCTTTTTTTATCTTTATAAAACTCTCTTTTTTCAAAGAAGCGATAAATCTTGAACCTATGATGAGAGAGCTATCTACTGCTGTTAGTTTTGGCACTATAACAACAGAATCTTTTTTAAGAGAACCATCTTGAATATCTTCGCTTGTGAGTATTATACCCTCTCTTTGTAAGTTACTTGTAAGAGGAAGAATCAGAAAATCACTCTTATCTATGGACTTATAAACTAAAACAGGGCGAGCTTTTACTTTTGTAAAATCAGAGTAAGGCATAGATATAAAGTAGATATGTCCTACCACTGTGAGTAATCCTCATCTTCATCATCATAATCATTCTTACTTAAGCCTATGGCAATTTTTCCAAAATTATCTAACTCATTATCAGACCAAAAAGTCCACTCATCATTACTACTATTAATCTTAATATACTTTTCATAGTCTATAACTACTACAAAAGGTTTATCTCTTTTTGTGATAAGTATGTCATCTCGAAGTGCTTCTTGAAGTCGTACAGAGTTCTGTTTTATCTCTGTTGCAGATATAATATGCATTTAATATCCTTTTTGTCTCTTTAGTATATTATAACCATATATAGAATAAATAGCCAAATGAATAAAAAAATTTACAATTTTTCTAAAGTTATTTTTTCCATAACCGATATTATTATTATCGAGGCAAGGAAGCCAAGATATAAAAACAAAATAACAAGAGTGAAAGGCTCTTCCATAGAAAAGGATTTATTATGGGATTTAGAATTAACACAAATGTTGGTGCGATGAATGCACACATGTATGCAAGTAATAATAATGTTGCATTAGATAAAAGTTTAGCTTCGTTATCTTCAGGTCTTAGAATTAACAAAGCGGCAGATGATGCGTCTGGACTCTCTATAGCGAACAAACTTTCTGCTCAATCAGAAGGACTTGGTCAAGCTATTAAAAACTCTAATGATGCAATCGGTATGGTACAAACAGCAGATGGTGCTCTCGAAGAGTACACAAACATCTTAAACCGTGTTCGTACACTTGCTGTTCAAGGTGCCAATGATACTCAAGATACAGATTCAAGAGCTTATATCGGTAACGAAATGGCTAAACTATTGTCTGAGTTAAATCATATCGCTTCTGAGACATCATATAATGGTAAAGCACTTTTAAGTACAGCTCAAACATTTACTTTTCATACAGGTGCTTTTAAAGGTGAGACTACTATTGCTAGTTCTGCTAGTATGAAAACAGCTGATGTTTTAGCACAAGATATTACAACATTATCAACACAAGGTTCTGCTGAAGATATCATTAGTATGATGGATTCTGCTCTGAAAACTGTTGCAGATTTACGTTCTTCTCTCGGTTCTTCTCAGAATCAACTTGAATCAAATGTAAGAAATATTTCAGTTACACAAGTAAATGTTACTGCTGCTGAGTCACAAATTCGTGATGTTGATTTTGCTGCTGAGAGTGCCAACTTCTCAAAACATAATCTTCTTGCTCAGTCTGGTTCTTATGCTATGAGTCAAGCCAACAATGTACAACAAAATGTTATGAGACTATTACAGTAGTAATAACTCTAAAGTTAGTATTTTGATACTACAACATTTTGCTGAACAACAGAGTTTTTCTCTGTTGTTTTCTTTTTTTGTACCCTATTTTGTGAGAGTTTATTATGAGTTTTAGAATTAACACCAATGTTTCTTTTATGCGAGCCTATAATAATGTCTCACAAACCTCTCTGTCTCTTGATGAATCTCTAGCACGACTCTCTTCTGGGCTTCGTATAAATAAGGCGAAGGATGATGCTTCTGGACTCTCTATAGCAAATAAACTCTCTGCACAGTCACAAGGTCTTGGTCAGGCGATACGTAATGCAAATGATGGGATAGGTCTTGTTCAAACAGCAGATGGAGCTTTAGAAGAGTACACCAACATTTTAAATCGAATACGTACACTTGCAGTTAATGGTGCTAATGATACTCAAGATAGTGCTTCTCGTTCATATATTGGTGATGAGATGATTAAATTACAATCTGAATTAAATCATATAGCTAATGAAACAAGTTTTAATGGAAAGCTTCTTTTAGCTGGTACAAATGGTCCTACGAGTGCATTTAGTTTTGGAGGTTTCTTCGGAGGTGGAGGTGGTGGTGCGAGTTCCTCTACTACATTTATATTTCATGTGGGTGCTTTTGCAAATGAGACAACACGTGTAGATATCGATGACATGAATACCGATCAAGTTTTGGCAAATCAAATTTCAGGACTCTCTACTCAAGGATCTGCTGAGACTATTATATCTATGATGGATAGTGCTTTAGGTATAGTAGCAACGCTACGTTCATCTTTGGGTGGCTCACAAAATCAACTAGAGTCTACTGTTCGTAATATCTCTGTTACACAAGTAAATATCACTGCAGCTGAGTCCCAAATTCGTGATTTAGATTTTGCCGCAGAGAGTGCGAACTTCTCAAAGCTTAATTTATTGATGCAATCAGGCTCTTATGCTATGAGTCAAGCCAATGCAATACAAGAAAATATTATGCGATTACTACAGTAAAAAAATATTGGAACACTCTTTGCTTTTAATTCTTTTAAATTTTAAATAAAAGGATTTATTATGGGCTTTAGGATTAATACAAATGTTGGTGCAATGAATGCACACATGTATGCAAGTAAAAATAATGTCGAACTCGACAAAAGTTTAGCAGGACTCTCTTCAGGGTTAAGAATTAATAAAGCGGCGGATGATGCTTCTGGTCTCTCTATCGCAAACAAACTCTCAGCTCAGTCTATGGGCTTAGGTCAGGCAATAAGTAACTCAAATGATGCTATTGGTATGGTACAAACAGCAGATGGTGCTCTTGAAGAGTACACAAACATCTTAAACCGTATCCGTACACTTGCAGTTCAAGGTGCCAATGATACTCAAGATAGTGATTCAAGAGCTTATATCGGTGATGAGATGATAAAACTTCAATCTGAGTTAAATCATATTGCTTCTGAGACATCATACAATGGTAAAACACTTTTAAACACTGCACAAACATTCACTTTTCATACGGGTGCTTTTAAAGATGAAACTACAATTGCTAGTTCTGCTGATATGAGAACTGCTGCTACTTTTGCAAATCAGATTTCTGGTTTAAGTTCACAAGGTTCTGCTGAGACAATTATCTCTATGATGGATTCTGCTTTAAAAACTGTTGCAGATTTACGTTCTTCTCTCGGTTCTTCACAGAATCAATTAGAGTCAAATATTAGAAATATTTCAGTTACACAAGTTAATGTTACTGCTGCTGAGTCACAAATTCGTGATGTTGATTTTGCTGCTGAGTCTGCTAACTTCTCAAAAAGAAATCTTCTTGCTCAGTCTGGTTCTTATGCTATGAGTCAAGCAAATAATGTACAACAGAATGTAATGAAACTACTTCAATAGTAGTTTTATTACCTCTCTTCTTCATTACTTTTTAGTGTATCGTAATGCTTTTGCATTACATCTCTAAAGTAACTTACAACTCTTGTTATCTGTGGGATAACTACTTTATCAAGCTGTTTGATAAGCTTTTTCTTACTTTTTATCTCTTTCGTATTTATAAGGTCAAATATATAGCCACTTACAAACTGTAGATAGAGTGTAATAATATAGTTTATATCTGAAGTGTGTTTACCATGCACATCTTCTGCAAGAGTCTCTTTAAGTGTTCCTAAAAGGTTATAGTGATACTGGTTAATATCTCCATGTGGGAGTGTTACATGTTTTTTAAGTACTTCAATAACAGAATCATAATACTCTAAACGCAACTCAATATCTTTTAGCTCTTCTTTGCTTAAAAAATCTTCACTTCGTGCATTAAAACATTTCTGTAACTCTTTGTATAGCTCTTGCTTATCTATGGTTTGAAGTTCTTCTATCTGTTTACTTTGTGGCTCTAGTGGTTCTGCTGTATCTATCTTCGCACCATCACTGAGGTTGTATGATCTGTTTTGAGGCGTATGAAAAGTTTTTGAGACAGCATTACACTCTCTGCGCATCGCATCAAAGAGAACTGAAGTGTAAACTTTCTCTTGAAAATTTCCCTCCACTTCCATAATCTCATTTTTGATAGTAATACCACCACCCACTTCCTCTTTGAGTGTTAAATCAATGTGGCGAGTATGTGCATGAACATCCGCATGAGTCTGCCCTGTTTTTTGGTCAGTTGCAAAATCAAGCCCTAGTAAATAACTCTCCCGTGCATCCAAAATAAGCATCAATCCATAGCTTACTGAGCCAATGTTAGATGATGTAAGTCCACCAAAATCTGTTTTATAGCGAGAACTTCCCTCAAATATATAGATATTTTCCTTTTTAAACCTTGCTGTAAAATCGGGATAACTCATACCACCAAATAGACCTATGGTTTCATCAAAAAAGTGCATATCTTTTACTTTTTCTATGTGGGGCATAGCATCAGAAAATCCGTGAAGATGGGTAATGATGTCTGGCTTGATGTTGAGCTCTTCTAATTTCGCCATTAAAGCACTTACAATTACGACTATAAATTTTTGATGATTCTCTTTGAACCACTCAATATTTGCATCAAAAGAGGGTCCTGCCCCTATGATTAAGATAGGTTTTTTTGCTAAAGGAGTATCCTCATAAGATGTGGCTATATTGAGGAGTTTGTAGCCATTCTCTAGGTACTCAAGTGGGCGAAGAAGACTGGTCATAAGTGCAGCATAGTTAAATGTGAGGTGTGTCTGCGATGCTAAGATATTTTGAATTACTTTAAGTTTTTGATCATTATGACTGAGCATACGAAAAAATTTGATATAGTGGTTATAAACATAATGCTGGTTTATAAAAATTTGTACCATATTTTTAAATTCACTCGGTTCATCAAAGACACTAAAGTATATCTCTGAACCTTCATCAGTGATTTGTTTGTAGTTTGTAACGAAGAGAGAGAGTCTAAAGAGTTCTAAGTCATCTTCTACAACAAAATAGGCATTAGATTTGAGTTTTTCATGGATTGCTGTTATATGTGTGCCAAGTCCAGCCCCGACAAAAATAAACTTATAGAGTTTAATCATTGTTGTGTTTAATTTATTTGCATGCTCATTTGAGTAGTTTATGAGTGAAGCGACTGCTACCTTATTGTAAACTATAAGGTCGGTACTCTCTAGTGTCTCTTTATCTACTTTTTCAAAGTTCATATCATAAAATGTTTCAAAAAGATTATCTACTTTTTCAAAATTTACTGAAGAGGCTGCGAGTGTGGCATAATCATTTGAGTTTTTTCCATAAAGAAAGTTGCCACTCTCTAACTCTAAAACATCAAAGTATCCCTCCTCTTTATACTCTAAAGAGTACTTTTCTTCATAATAGTTTTTTTCTATGGCAATTTCAAAATCTTTAATTTTTTTATAAAGACGCAAGTCTGTCTCTTGAAAAAAAAGTAGATTTTCTCTATATGTTGTAAGTGCTTGTTCTTCTATATTTAATTGCTCCATTTTTTTCCTCTTTCCTCTCTAAGTGCTTGAACTACTTGTATGCTTAATCCACTCTTTTGAGCTATAGTTTCATCAT
>Ga0256836_1000779_pt1 | contig 15888 bp, 16 predicted proteins | sample 4561380metaG_FD_185974 | JGI IMG/M metagenome (GOLD analysis project Ga0256836, IMG submission 185974) | Hydrothermal vent microbial communities from Guaymas Basin, Mexico - 4561-380 | ecosystem: Environmental > Aquatic > Marine > Hydrothermal vents | place: Mexico: Guaymas Basin | collected...
GACTAGGGGCAAAAGAACTAGATAGAATGCGGTTTTATTTAAGTTTAATTCCTAAACAGTAGTAGGATTAATAAACTCTTTTTCTTCTAAAATTTTATCCCAAAGCTTTTCATCTTTAAAGTCTTTTTTGACTTGATTTGAAAAGCTAATTGCATACAAATCAATATCTCCCATCTCTTTAGAGTAGGCATCTTCGCAAAAACATTGAGCGTATCCTGTACTGGTTTCATGTACAATAACAGAATGCAATGTCACCTCTTTTTCACCATTTCTTGTTGATGTCAAAGAAAGAAGTTTGTCTATCATAACAAATATGACACGAGAAAACTGTTCTGCCGAAGGCGAAACCGGAAGTTCTACCCAGCGTGCAGAGTGTTTTTTCATATCTTGCACAAATTCAGGATTATCATCCTGCCATAAAGCAATCGAATGATCAAAACTCTCAATCAAATCTTTCATATTCTGCTTCATCAAACCAAAGTCATAAACCATCTGCCCATTGTCTAAAAAATTAGAGGCAAAAAGCAATTCAACCTTATAAGAGTGTCCATGGATGGAGCTTCTGCATTTGACAGTCGAACATCCCCGCACAATATGTGCATTTTCAAATTTAAAAAGTTTTCTAATAATCATTTTAATACAATCCCCTTTTATACACCTTTATTCGCATCCCAAATTCTTATATGCAGTCTGTCACTGAAATTATACCCTTTGGCCTTACAAAACTCTATAAGCGGCTCTGTATTTTCTTCGAGCTCTTTTCTGCTACCTGCTACAGGCATACAGTAAACTTTTGTTTGCGGCGAATGAATCGTCACACTTGCTATCTCCTCTTCTAAAGCAATATTTATAGACTCTTTGTCAATAGAAAATTTAAAAAAAGCATCTTTTGCATTGGAAGCAATATTATAAATGACATTGCCTCGCAAACGTTTGTGTAAAGGTTCACCTGAATTTGATAGCTTCACGGAAAGTGCAAATACACACTCTCTGTACACAGGATACTTTTCAAAATTAACATCCAAAGAACCATTTGTCTCAAAGGTTATCTGATGCCCTTTCTCGACCAAAGCCTCTAAAAAATTGACAAACAGTGCATCATTAGCATAAATCAACGGCTCACCGCCGGTAAGAACAATATCTACTGCTTCTGGTAAATCATACAAAGAGAGTACACTGAGTAGTTCTTCTACTGTATTTATAGGAACCCAATGATGTAAAAAATGCTCTTTATTGACGGCATAAACCGTATCGCATCCCATAACTTCAGCTCCATCTGCTGCTTTTTCTTTGCAGCCGAATCCTTCACATTTCATATTGCATCCGCCGAAACGAAAAAAAAGAGAAGGGGTACCTACATACTTGCCTTCCCCCTGAATAGAGTAAAAATGTTCAACGAGATAGATCATCCACCCGTCTCATAAAAAGCTCGGCTTGAGACTTCAGTATCTTCTCCGCCCCAACGATTTTTCTCCGGTTTTGTGCGGACTACTTCTTTTAAAACTGCAGCTGCACCTTTAATATCGCCCTGTTTAATAGACTCCGCAATACTCATCGCCTCATCAAAGTACAAACACGGAATCAAATTACCTTCTGCCGTAAGTCTGATACGATTACACTGTTTACAAAAATCATCCCCGTATGGTTCAATAATACCAAATCTGTAGCCGTCTTTCATTTTATAATAATGTGATGGCGAAGAACCGTCAAATCCTTCATCTTCAAATTCATATTTTGTACGTAAAATATCTAAAAGTTCAGGAGATTTTAAACCTGAAATATCTGCTCTGGCAAATTTATTTTCCATATATTCAATAAAGCGAACCGTCATACCACGTTCTTTACAATATTCTAAAACATCAATGATTTCATCGGCATTCATATTTTTCATAGGAACCATATTTACTTTTACTTTAAGTCCGACTTTTTGTGCCTCTTCAACACCTTCAAGAACATTTTTCAGCACATCTTTACCGGCAATCGCCTGAGCAACTTCAGGCTTCAGCGTATCTATACTGACATTAATACGCTTTAACCCAGCATCTTTAAGTCTTTGTGCCGTTCCTTTAAGTAAAAAGGCATTGCTTGTCATTGCCAAATCTATTGAAGGTTCATAATCATAAATCATTTTTATAAATTTATCTAAATCTTCACGTAAAAGTGGCTCTCCACCGGTTATACGAATCTTTTTGACACCCTCGTCAATAGCTACTTTCATAAACTCAAACAGCTCTTCAAAACTTAATAAATTTTCTTTTGGAACCCATGAAAAAGGTTTTTCCGGCATACAATACTGACATCTAAAATTGCATCTCTCTGTTACAGAAACTCTTAAATAGTCAACAACTCTGTCATAGCTATCTATAAGCATTATATTTCCTTATTTTAATTATTGCTATTATATCTTTTGGAGTTGAAATTAGCTTTATTTTTCCGTATAAATTTCAACAGTTGAGCAAAGAATATCATGGAGTGCCTTTTTATCTTTTCTGTAAAAAGGAGTGATTAGCCCAAGAAGTATTGTCGCAGAAAACAAAAAGGCTACAAAGCGCATAAATGCTCTAAAAAAATCAATATTTTCATATGTTTTATCATCAACCACTTTAATGTTATAGGCTTTTTTTCCGGGTGTTTGCCCAAACTTCGAAATTAACACAGCATATATGAGTGCATAGAGGGTAACCCCTATCAATGGCGCAAGCTGAGAGGATTGAAATTCATCTTTACCACCCATAACTACATAAGTAATAAAATAAAGAATCGGAGCATATATCATAAACATATCTGTAATAAATGCTTTTATTTTATCAGGATATCTTGCATACTGTACTTGCGGATTTTTTTTAGATTGCTGTTGTTGCTTTTGTCGTTTTTTTATATTTCTAAATCTCATAAAAAGATTATAACAAAGCTTTACTTTAAGAAGGTTAATACAGAAGGAAGCAAAAAGGGTTTAATACCCCCTTTTGCCTTATATTGTTAGTGTAAGTCTCTCCACACTTCTTTTTTCCAAAGAATAGCAAAGATAGCAAAGATGAAGATATAAATCATTACATTTTTACCAACCTCTTCACGTTTATGACGTTTAGAATCACCTACATTTTCAAGATGCTCTATAATTTTCTCAGCAGCTTCTGCGTTTACACCAACACGTGGCATTGCAGTTCCTTTAAGATAATTTTGAGGATTTTCAACAAATGTTTTAATATAGTGTTCACCACGTGAACGGATATACATACTTAAATCCGGTGGTAATGTACCCATATATTTTTTAAGTGCTTCTTGATAATCAAGCACTTTTGTTTCAAATTTAAGTTCATCTTGCTTTTTCTTAAATACTGGCTTTTCACCAATTTGTGTCCAAGATGGATGTAATTCACCATCTAAGTTATACTCATAATGAATAGCATGACATCTACCACAAGCATTTTCAAATGCCATAGCTGGTGTTACTTCTTCAGCTTTTGGAGCAATTGATTGTAAATATGCAACCATATCTGCAATTTCTTGATCTAAATCACCACCAGCACCATAGAATGATGTCATTGGGTGCATTTGACCTTTGCTTTCATCAAATTTATGTTCAACCATTAGAGCATGTGCAGGATTTTTAATAAGTGCTGCTAAAAACTTAGGCTCATAAATAGCACCTGCAGTTGATAAATCTGGTGGGTTAACACCATATGATTGCGCTGCAGTTACAGCATCCATTGGTGCAGGCATACCTTCAGCTTTAATACCGTGACAGCCAACACAAGCACCAGCTCCCATTACTAACTCTTTACCATGTTCCGCATCACCTTTTTTCGTGAGTGCCGGAAGATCTTTGTATGCAAAACCTTCACTCTCTATATGCTTATGCATTTGTGAATGAGCAAACGGCTCAACTAAATAATAAGTCAGAAGAGTAAAAACAGTTACTACCGCTAATATAAATAATTCTTTCACTTTTTACTCCTTAAACTTTTTTTTCAAATTTTGTAATAAATGGAAGTGCAATCCATAAACCGATAAACGTCAATGCCGCATAAAAGCCAATAGCACTAAACATACCTTCTGGTGGCACTTTACCCATAGCAGTTAAAACAATCATATCAATCAACATTGCCCAAAACCAGAATTTAAACAGACCACGACGTGATGCAGGTACGGCATTTGGTGACCTATCTAGGAATGGAAGTGCAAAGAAAATCACTTGTGCAAATGCAAATGCAATCAGCCCAACATCAGTTGAGAACGGACGTAAAATCTCATAAGACCATAAGAAGTACCACTCTGGATAAATGTGTGCCGGAGTTTTAAGACCATTTGCAGGGTCAAAGTTTACAGGATCCATAGCAAAATCATAATGATAAAATACAAGATAGAAAAAGAAAATCAGATAAATCCCGACAACCATCATATCTTTTGACATAAAGTCATTCACAAATGCAATAACTTTTGAATTTGCTTTATCTCCTGCTTTGTATTTTGCAGCTTCTGCTTCAAAATCAATCTCTTCACCGTCCTGATTGTTAACATGAGGAATACGAAGCGCACCAAAGTGTAAAACAATAAGTCCAATGATAGCCAAAGGTATAAGCAATACATGTAACATAAAGAAACGATTTAAAAATGCTTGAGCAGGAACATAATCCCCACGAATCCACTCAACTAAACCATCGGCATGCAAAGAACCACCAGCAAAAAGGTTAGTAATAACCATACCTGCCCAATAAGACATTTGACCCCAAGGAAGCATATAACCAGAGAATGCTTCAGCAGAAAATGCAACAAAAAGAAGCATACCGGAAAGCCAAATCATCTCACGGCCTTTCTTATACGAACCGTAGTAAATACCAGTAAACATGTGAATATAGATAATCAAAAAAACTACTGATGCAGCTACACCATGAACATGTCTCCATAACCACCCATATCCAACTTCTTGCATAATTGTATAGTTTACACTGTCAAATGCCAAATCAACATTTGGTTGATAGTACATCAATAAAAATATTCCTGAAACAAGTAAAAAAGCAAAAGTGATAGCCAAGACCATCCCCATTGCCCATAAAAAGTTTATGTTTTTTGGAATCCAATATTCTGTTGCCAAAACACGACGAAGTGTATCAATCGCTAAACGTTGATTTAACCAGTCATGCAGGCTTGTTGCTTTTGTAAAATGTGCCATTTATTTTCCTTTCACCTACGCTTTAAGTGTAATGCCAGTTTCTAGCATCTTCTTATATTCAGGTCCTTCTTCACCTAGAACCAATTTATTACCATCAATTTTGAATGGTGGGATATCAAGACCACGCGGTGGTGGAGCTTTTGTCACTTCACCTGTAAAATCATATAAACCACCATGGCAAGCACATAAGAAACTTTTATCATCCGGGTTATATCCAGGGATACAACCCAAATGTGTACAAAGTCCAAGCGCAACTAAAAAGTAATCATTTCCAATTTTAATAAGCCTTTCTATATCTTTAGGATTTTCTTTTGCTTTTTTAACCATCTCTGCAGTTTGTTTTAAAACAAAGATAGGCTTTCCTCTCCATTTCTCCGTTACCAATTCGTTCTCTTTATATGCTGACATATCTAGAACAGTAAATCCAGCTGCTTTTACACTCGGCAAAGGATCCCAAGATCGCTTCATCGCGTATAATGAAGCTACAGCACCTACGCCGGCAACAGCACCGAATGCTTTGCCCATAAAACCTCTACGGCTATTATTTTTCATATTCTCTCTCTTCATTTATGAATTTTCAATCCTTATTATACACCAAATAAGTTTTAATTATTTATAAATTTAAGCTCTCTTTTATAAAGTTTGCAATTTTGTTACTATTCTTTGCAATTTTTCCATATTTTTGTTCATTTATTGCCTCAATCATCACATTTATGTGATTTTTATCGTAATGATAGATGATAGGAATATTTAAATTTTCAAATAAAGTATTAAAATCTCGTGTATAATCTTCTCTTTGTATATAAATCGGCTTCCCTCCGGATGCCAATGAATCCAATACTGCCTGAGGAGATGCTGTAACTAAAATCTTACTCTGCATTATCATTGCATCATACTCTTCAAATTCAAAATAATTAACGAATTTCGTTTTTAACATTTCTTCATAATCTAAAAAGTAATAAAAGCCCAGTAGCAAATGCGGATCAAAATCTTCTACAAAATCAAGATGTTTTTCTAAATCTTTTTCATAATCATCATCACCGAAAAAGTAAGAAATATCAACTGTTTTTTCATTACATGTAAAGTATTTATCAGCGACTGCAACGGTATTACAAATTTCATCGCCTTCTAAATACGGAGAAATTAAAAATTCATTTTCAGCTTTGACATCATCTTGTTTGTCACTGACTCTTACAAATCTTGAAAAATAACTCCGCATATCCTCAAGCATAATCGGATTAGCTTCCTCAGAATCAAAAATTAATTTGTCGCCATTTTGTGCAATTTGAGGGATATTGCGCACGACATCAATCCCAACACTTTTTTCAATACCAAAGTCACGTGCAACCTGTGCTATTCTATAATCACTTGTTAAGAGTGTAATATCTTCATCCGCTAAAGCATTCAGTATTGCTACCGCTCTACGAAATCTGTCTAATCCTATTCTGTGCCCCGTATGCACATAGTAATAAGTTTTCGCTCCGGGAATATTCATTTTGCTACGCATTATTTTTTTGCCGCCATTCTAATATATATATGAAGTATTTCGATAGCCGCCGGTGTGATACCGCTGATATTCATAGCGGCTTGGAGTGTCGGTGGTGAAAATGCGGCCAGTTTTTCCTGTACCTCTTTTGAGAGTCCACTCACTCCCGTGAAATTAAAACCTTCGGGAATTTTTACTTTTAAATATTTTTTCATACGTTGTATTTCTTGACTTTGTTTATCAACGTAACGAGCATATTTTCCCTCTACCAAAATTTCATTTTTTATATAATCATCATATTTATCGAGTTCGGGTACAATAGTTATCATTTTTTGCACATCAAACGTTTTACGAGCGACTAACTGCTGTGCAGTTGAAACGTCTTTGAGCGGCTGTTCATCCATAGAGGCTAACAATGCGTTAAACTCTTTGTTTGGCGTAAATTTCAACTCTTCTAAAAGCTGGGCACCTGCTTGTATCTGCTGTGCTTTTTGCTTTATTTTTTCATACTGTTCATCACTAACAAGTCCGAGTTCGTGTCCATAATGCCCGAGTCTTACATCTGCTGATTCTTCGCGTAAAAGCAGTCTGTACTCTGCACGGGAGGTAAACATTCTGTACGGTTCGTTTGTCCCCTTAGTGACCAAATCATCAATAAGTACCCCGATATACGCTTCATCACGGCGTAAAATAAGCGGCTCTTTTTCTTGCAATGCCAAACCTGCATTGATACCTGCCATGATTCCCTGTGCCGCTGCTTCTTCATAGCCTGTCGTTCCGTTTATCTGACCGGCTAAATAGAGTCCTTTTATTTTCTTTGTTTCAAGGGAGTGCTTGAGTTCACGCGGATCCACAAAGTCATACTCTATAGCATAGCCGTAACGGACGATTTTTGCATTTTCCATCCCCTTTACCGAGTGAATCATATCTCGCTGTACTTCAGGTGGCAAAGACGTACTGAGTCCGTTAACATAAATTTCCGTATTATCCATAGTCTGTGGTTCCAAAAAGAGATGATGGCGTTCTTTGTCGGGAAATTTGTCTATTTTATCTTCAATTGAAGGGCAGTATCTCGGACTTTTTCCGGCGATTTGTCCCGTAAAAAGAGGCGCTCTGTAAAAATTACTTTCAATGATTTTATGCGTCGTCTCATTTGTATAGGCAATGTAGCACGGTAGCTGTTTTTTCGTCGCACGAAAATTTTCGCGGTCTGTTCTAAAGCTAAAAGGATTCGGCAGTTCATCACCGCCTTGTTCTTCCATGACGGAAAAATCAATACTAGAACTGTCAATACGGGCACAGGTTCCGGTTTTTAAACGTGCCATATTCAGGTCACAGTCATTTTTGAGTGAGGCAGAAAGACCCACACTTCTTGGTTCTCCAAAACGTCCTCCCTCTTGTTGCACTTCCCCTACATGTATAATACCGTTTAAAAATGTTCCTGAAGTAATGATGACTTTTTTAGCTCTATATTCATTTAAAAGTGCTGTCCGTACGCCTTTAATTTCTTGTTCTTCCACGATTAAAGACTCAACCGTATCCTGTGCTAAATCAAGATTAGGCGTATTGAGCACAACATTTCTGGCAATAACACGATATTTGTCCATATCTATTTGTGCACGACTGCCGCGCACCGCAGGCCCTTTCGTCTGGTTGAGTATACGAAACTGTATGCCGGCTTCATCAGTTATAAGTCCCATCTCGCCGCCAAGCGCATCAAGCTCGCGCACCAAGTGCCCTTTTGCAAGTCCGCCTATTGCAGGATTACAAGAAGTTGCACCGACATTCTCGGCCAGCATGGAAACTAAAAGTGTTTTATTTCCCATACGTGCCGCCGCCAAAGATGCTTCTATACCTGCATGACCGCCGCCTACTACTATTACATCATAATTCATTCAAAAATCCATTTTATTATCTTAATGCGAATTTTATCATATTTGAGTATCATTACCGTAATATAAAGTAAATTAATTGAGGTTTTTAAGATGCGTACGGAATTATTCAAAGATTATGTACCTGAGATACTGACATACGACCCCGAGGTTGATGGCAGTTACGAGCATAAAATACGGGATGAACATCTTAGCACGAAAGAAAAATTATTAACAAAAGTAAGACGTGCAAAAGCAGCCGCAAAAGGCAATAAGACAACTTTTAGACAGCCAATTCGTACGGAGAATGAAAAATAATGATACAAAAAGCAAACGACGCCTATAATGCAGGGGATTTTGAAACTGCTTACAAACTGTATACAGAGTTAGCAAAAGAAGGTAACGCCGATGCGCAGACCTCTTTGGGCTATATGCACCAGATGGCACAGGGATGTGAAAAAGATGAAGCCAAGACATTAGAGCTTTATACAAAAGCAGCCGAGGCCAAACAGCCTTATGCCCTTTTTAACCTTGCCATTTTATACGAAAACGGTGTAGGCGGTGTAGAACATGATATGTTCAAAGCACATGAGCTTCACATGGAAGCAGCAACAAAAGGCGTGCCGCCTGCCATGTATGAAGTAGCACTGATGCTTGAGCGTGGCCTTGGATGTATGCAAAACTACTCAGAAGCTGCCTTTTGGTATGAAGAAGCGGCAAAACGCGGACATATTCAGGCATTTAACAATCTTGGCGCACTCTACAAAGAGGGACATGGTGTTGTGCAGGATGATGCAAAAGCTTTTATCTGCTTTAAACGTGCGGCAGACGGTGATTTAGCAGAAGGACTGTATAATTTGGGTCTTTTATATGATCAGGGTATCGGTTGTGAGATGGACAATGACAAAGCCCTTGATTTATGTAGAAAAGCTGCCTACAAAGGACACGCAAAAGCAAAAGAAATTATTAAAGGTCTTCAAGAAAATGGAAAAATTGTATTTTAAGGAGACGACTTGTTTACAGGATTAATTCGTGAAGTGGCAAGTGTAAAAAGCTTCGTTGGTTCCACACTTAGTATCAGATCAAAATACAAGGCGAATATTGGGGATTCCATTGCTATTAACGGTGCTTGCTTAACTGTTGTAAAAGTAAATACAGACGGTTTTGCCGTAGAGCTTTCTCCTGAGAGTCAAAAACTTTTGGCGATTGAAAACTATAAAAATGAGGTCCACATTGAACCTGCCATGAAAATGGGGGACCGATTTGAAGGGCATATTGTCCAGGGGCATGTTGATACTGTAGGCAATATTAAAGAGATAAAGAATAACGGAAACTCCTATGATATTTTTATAACAGTGGACAAAAAATTTATTCCCTATATCGTGCCAAAAGGCTCAATCACAATAGACGGTGTCAGCCTGACTGTCAATGATGTTAATGCAAACAGTTTTCGCCTCACTATTATTCCTCACACTATGAAAGAGACGCTTTTTAAGAACTACCGCAAAGGCAGCAGAGTCAATGTCGAAACAGATATGTTTGCCCGATATGTAGCGCACATTATCAATCATCAAAAATCAACTTCACTTTCGTGGAATGAAGTTGATGCGATTCAAGCAAGTTTTTAGGTTCATACAATCAAAAATCAGGTTTTAAAAGATAATTTCGGACATAACAGTTTTAGAGAACTTCAAGAAGAGGGCATTGATGCCATTTTAAATGGGCAAGATTTACTGATGATTTTACCGACAGGTGGCGGAAAATCACTTGTCTACCAACTTCCTACTATGATGATGAAAGGCATTACTATTGTCATTTCACCGCTTATTGCGTTGATGCAGGATCAGGTTCGCGCACTACAGGCACAAAATATAGCTGCTCAAATGATAAGTTCTGCACAAAGCTATGATGAAGTACAAGAGATCATCCAAATGGCCTATAACGGTGTTTTAAAATTTCTCTATCTCTCTCCGGAACGTCTTAACAACGGCAGTACATTGGAGTTACTGCGAGGCTTACATGTAAACTTTTTTGTCATAGATGAGGCACACTGTATTTCACAATGGGGACATGAGTTTCGGGATGATTACAGAGCTTTGGGAAATCTAAAACATAATTTTCCAAATACGACAATCGCTGCTTTTACGGCAACCTCAACGGACAATGTCACGGACGATATTCTTAGAGAACTCCGCCTTGAAAATCCTCTCCTGCTCAAGGGAAAAGTATTTCGTAAAAATATCTTTATCTCAGCCCAAAGACGCATCAGTAACGGACATGCACAGCTTAAAAACTTTTTGGCAAGACATCAGGACGAGAGCGGCATTATTTATGTGAGTTCGCGTAAAAAAGCAGAAGAACTGAGCACTTTTTTAAATGTCAACGGATACAAATCACTTGCTTATCATGCAGGATTACCCCAACATGTAAGAGAACAGAATTTTAAAATATTTGTCAATGACAAAATAAACATTATGGTTGCCACCATCGCTTTTGGGATGGGCATAGACAAAAGCGACATCCGTTTTGTCGTACATATGAGTTTACCAAAATCACAGGAAAACTACTATCAGGAGATCGGACGGGCAGGACGTGACGGAGAAGACAGTGAAGTGCTGCTACTTTTTAATGCAGGCGATATGGCGCAGCATAAACGTTTTTTGGCAGAGATTACAAATGAAGAGTATAAATCCCATCTTGACAAAAAAATTGATAAAATATACAAATATGCAACAAGTGAAATATGCTTTCATAAACAATTAGCAGAATATTTCAACGATACACTTGATGCCTGTAAAGAACGCTGTGATAACTGTCTGAGTTCAGACGACAAACGTCAGGATATTACAAAAGAAGCACAGATGATTTTAAGTGCCGTTTATAAAACAAATCAAGGCTTTGGAAAGAACTACATCATAGATATTCTCCGCGGCTCTACGGAGCAAAAAATTCTCTCAAACAGTGCCGATAAACTTTCCGTTTACGGTATAGGAACAGAGTTGAGCAAAAAAGAGTGGTTTGTAATTGTTGAGCGTCTTTTGGAATTAAAAATTTTAATGCTTGGAGATTTCAGTGTGCTCAAGCTCACAAATGATGCCATTGCAGTGTTAAAATCACAAAAACTTGTAGATATTAAATCATCCAGACTCCAAATAAATATAAAAGAGAAAAAAATCAAACAGGCAAAAGAGTTTGATTATGATGAAGAACTATTTGAAAAACTTCGCGCTAAACGCAGTGAACTTGCAAGCGAGATGGGTGTGCCGGCTTACATCATTTTTGGCGATAAAACGCTCAAACATCTTGCAAATGATATGCCGACCAATAAAGAAGAAATGCTCGAAGTCAATGGCGTGGGCGAAAAGAAATTTGCGCAATTCGGAGAAAAATTTTTGGATGTTATCAAAGAGTAACTAAAAATAAAAACAGCCGGCACTGAAGTACCGGTTCCAAGGGTTTAATTAAAATCTGTACTTGAATAGGAACTAAAAATGTATGCTTTTTTGGAACCCATACTTTAGTGCGGGCTAAAGAGAAAGGATATTGTCTCACTAAGAAAGTTCACTGTCTTGCAACGGCTTTACATCAGGATTACATCTAATTTTATGCTCCATATTCACATGTTCCAAACTTGTTAACGCTGACAATGAAGCGATTGTTGCGTCTCTATAATCCTCACCTTTATTAATGTAAACATGAAACCCGTTTACATGTAAAGCCAAACGTGTTTTAAGTGCTATGGAGTATGTTGTCAGGATTGCATCGGTTTTCATACTTTTTTTAATATCATTAAAATATTCCTGTGTCCAAAGCATCGGGTTTGTTGCAGGAGAAAAAGCATCCTGATAGACTATATCAAATTTATTCTCAAATCTTTTTACATACACTCTCGCATCTCCCAAAAAAAGTTCGATATAACAATTTTCATCTTTATATGTCCCTGTCGTACTAAGAGCATTAATTATTTGCCCTAAAGACTCAAATTCAGGAGGATATTCAAAATTTATCAATGATTTCACAAGAGAAGCATCTAACTCCGGAGAGTAAATATTTACTTTTATTTGCGGTACATTTCGTCTGTAATGCAAAATTGTTGCCAAAGTATTAAAGCCGAGCCCGTAACAAATATCTAAAATATTTACTTCTTTTTTACCCTTTACATGTAAAGAAGCAGGCAAAACATGTTTTGTCAGTGATTCATGCAGGGCCCCGTCTCTGGTTGAATGGTAATGTTCATCATACTCTTTCGAGTAAGCCGTATAACTTCCGTCATCACTCAACTTTAAAGTGTGCCATTGGTTTTCAAAATTATTTATATTTTCATTTTGCATACCAATATTTTATCATAATCTAATAAAGGATAATTATATTATTTAAGTTTACTTCTGGAATAATACTAGAAGATAAATATTTTCCATTAGTAAAATATTTCTAAAAGGATTTACAATGAAAACCTATAAGCACACTCTCTTAGGCGAAAATGAAGTAGCCAAATGGTGGCCAAACCAGTTAAACCTTAAAATACTTACACAAAATCCTCCAACACTCAAACCGACACGGGTTGATTATTCCTATAAAGAAGCATTTAAAAAACTTGATTTTACCCAATTTAAAAAAGATCTTGAGATATTGATGACAACTTCAGTTGAGTGGTGGCCTGCGGATTATGGACACTATGGCCCTTTCTTTATCAGAATGGCATGGCACAGTGCCGGTACCTACAGAATCACGGACGGACGAGGTGGAGCAGCAACAGGAAATCAACGATTTGCTCCCCTTAACAGTTGGCCGGATAATGTAAACCTGGATAAAGCCCGTCGTCTTTTATGGCCCGTAAAAAAGAAATATGGCAATAAAATATCTTGGGCAGATTTAATGATATTAGCTGGTAATGTTGCCATGGAATCTATGGGCTTTCAAACCTATGGTTTTGGTGCTGGTCGTGAAGATATCTGGGAAAGTGAAGAAGATATTTACTGGGGGAATGAAAATGAGTGGCTCCAAGATAAACGCCATACAAAAAAGAACGGGCTTGAGAACCCTTTAGCCGCTGTGCAAATGGGACTTATTTATGTAAATCCTGAAGGGCCAAATGGTGAGCCTAATGCCTTAGCTGCCGCACAGGACATTCGCGAAAGCTTTAGAAGAATGGGTATGAGTGATGCAGAAACCATAGCCCTTATAGCCGGAGGACATACATTTGGTAAAAGTCATGGTGCCGCAAGTCCTGAAAAATATATAGGTCCTGAACCAGAAGCAACCCCTTTAGAGGACCAAGGGCTTGGTTGGAAGAACAGTTATGGCAAGGGTAAAGCAGAAGATACAATTTCAAGTGGCTTAGAGGGTGCATGGACACCTACACCGACAAAATGGGATAATAGTTATCTGGAAATTTTGTTTAAGTATGAATGGAACCTTCAAAAAAGCCCTGCCGGTGCATGGCAATGGCTCCCCATAAATCCACAAGAAGAAGATTTAACTCCTGATGCTCATATTGCAGGGAAAAAAGAACCTACTATTATGTTTACAACCGATTTGGCTCTGAGACTCGACCCTGAATTTGAAAAAATTTCACGCTCCTTTTTAAAAGATCCAAAACTCTTTGTAGAGAGTTTTGCAAAAGCATGGTTTAAATTAACCCATCGAGATATGGGTCCAAAATCACGTTACCTTGGACCAGAAATACCCAAAAATGATTTTCTTTGGCAAGACCCAATTCCTAATGTGGACTACACACTTGTCAATGATAAAGAGATACAAGAGCTCAAAACAAAAATTTTAAACACCTCTTTGAGTATCTCACAACTCCTCTATACGGCCTGGTCCTCTGCTTCGACATTTAGAAACTCGGACAAAAGAGGCGGTGCTAATGGTGCAAGAGTTGCACTAAGCCCTCAAAACAGATGGGAAGTCAATGAACCACAACAGCTACAAAAAGTTCTTCAAGAACTCACAGCTATACAAAAAGAGTTTAATGCAAGTCACAAGAGTTCTATCTCCTTAGCAGATATGATTATTTTAGCAGGGAACACTGCTCTTGAAGAAGCTGTTAAAAAAGGGGGCTATGAAAAAACGGTACCTTTTACTCCATGGAGAAATGATGCGACACAAGAACAGACTGATATACATAGTTTTAGCTACCTTGAACCTGTTGGCGATGCTTTTAGAAACTATATAAGGACTGATTGTGAGATACCTGCCGAACAACTACTGCTCGATAAAGCACAGCAGTTAACACTGAGTGTTCCAGAGATGAGTGTTTTAGTTGGCGGTATGCGTGTTCTTGGCATAAATTATAATGCAAATCCATATGGAGTTTTAACAGACAATATAGACGCACTTAGTAATGATTTTTTTGTAAACCTTACAAATATGGATATTCAATGGCGACCATTAAATGAAGAATCAACCCTTTTTGAAGGAAAATCACACAGTAGCGGTGAAGTAAAACATAAAGCGACACGAGCAGATTTAATTTTTGGTTCAAATTCTCAACTGCGTGCACAAGCAGAGTTTTATGCTCAAGATGATAAACAGGAACAATTCATAGATGACTTTATTGCCGCATGGCATAAAGTAATGAATTTAGACAAATTTAACTAAACACAAGGACACAAAATGAAAAAAATACTACTACTATGCCTTTATATGGCATCTCTATTTGCAACAGAGCCACTTATAAGTGCTCAAAAACTACAGCACATTCTTAAGAAGCAACAAAATCTTGTTATTGTTGATGTTTCTGACAAAGATGTATATATGCAAGGGCATATTCCAACAAGTCTCAATTCACCTATCTCTCATTGGAGAGATAAACATGGAAAATATTTATTGATCAAAGAAACAAATGCGATAAACAAAGAATTTAAGAAACTAGGAATTACCAAAGATTCTTATGTGGTTGTTTACTCACATCATAGTAATACAAAAGATATTTTGAAAGCTTCTTATGTACTGTGGGCAATGGAATACTATGGTGTTAAAAACAGTTCCATACTTAATGGAGGTATCATTGCATGGAGAAACCAAAAGGGAGAGATAGACTATGCTCATAATAGTGCAAAACAAGCTGAAAACTTTGAAGCAAAAAAGAACCAAAGCATTTATGCTGACCTTAACTTTGTGAAAAACTCTATAGGAAAAGCTAATATTATTGATGCAAGACCTACTATATTCTATTTTGGAGCACAAAAACAGATTGCATTAGCAAAGGCTGGACATATACCAAAAGCTAAAAGTTACTTCTGGAGATACAGCTTCGGTAGTGTTCAATAATCTGTGTCAGCATCGGATAATTCATAAAATTGTATCATAAATTTAAAGCTTTATCCAAGCGTCCCTCAAAGTAAATTGATAGC
>Ga0256836_1000781_pt1 | contig 15872 bp, 29 predicted proteins | sample 4561380metaG_FD_185974 | JGI IMG/M metagenome (GOLD analysis project Ga0256836, IMG submission 185974) | Hydrothermal vent microbial communities from Guaymas Basin, Mexico - 4561-380 | ecosystem: Environmental > Aquatic > Marine > Hydrothermal vents | place: Mexico: Guaymas Basin | collected...
AAATATTATGAAGGAAGCGCATGAAATTAGGGGTAGTGAAAGCCTATTTAAAAAAAGAGTTTATAGATTTGTGGCGCTCTAAAATGATAATAATGGTTTATTTAATTCCCGCTATGGTTGTTATCCTTTTTGGATACGGTATCAGAATGGAGGTTACGCATTCAAGAACAGTGATAATCGATAGGGACAATACAAAAATGTCTCAGGAAATCATAAGGGCGTTCAGCACCACAAAATATTTTGATACAAAAGTTTTAAATATTACCGATAATGAGGCTTTAAGGCTTATAAAGCAGAACAAAGCCGATTTGTTTATAATAATCCCCCATAATTTTGAAAAAAATCTAATGCACTCCCGCGATTCCGAGGTTGCCGTATATATCGACGGAAGTTTTCCTCTTAGGGCCACGACTCTTGAAGGATACGTTCAGGGGGTGTTTTTAAATCAGCTTGAAAAAAACGGCGTTAAGGTGCCTTTTAAGATAAATCAGAGAAACTTTTTCAACGAATCCATGCGCGATGAAAACGGAATAGTCCCAGGACTTATCGGACTTACTATGCTTATAGCCCCGGCAATTATTGCTGCTCTTTTAATCGTAAAAGAAAAAGAAGTAGGGACTATCTTTAATTTCTATTCATCCCCTGTTTCAAAAATAGAGTTTTTAATAGCAAAACTGACCCCGCCTTTTGTTTTATATTCTTTTAATACGTTTATTCTCTTTTTAATAGCCGTTTATATATTTAAAGTCCCCTTTAAGGGAAGTTTTCTGCTTTATTTTTTGGCAACGGAAATTTATATAATCATAAGTATCGGTATAGGGCTTTTGGTATCCATTATTACATCACGTCAGGTTACGGCTTTGGTGTTAACGATTATTATAACGGTAATTCCGGGGTTTTTGTATTCGGGTATTTTGATGCCGATCTCTTCAATGACAGGGGAGAGTTATATAGAAGCTCATCTCTTTCCTGTAATGTATTACAATCATCTTTTGTATGATGCGTTTTTAATAAATCAGGGATTTAATTCGCCAAAAAATGTGGAATACTTTTTTATTTTGATTTTTTATGCCGCCGCTTTACTCTTTATCGGTTCGCTGCTTTTAAAAAAGGAGCTTAAATGAAAAAGTTTTTTGCCGTTTTTAAAAAAGAGATTTTGGTTTTTTTAAGGAATGTGGGGCTTGTTTTTATACTGATTTATGCTTTTACGTTTGATATTTATGTTGCCGGTAAAGGGATTGAAATTAAGCCAAGAAACGTAAGTGTAGGGTATGTAAATTATTCAGGTGAGCTTTTGCCGCAGAAGATTTTAGCTCATCTGCACGCTCCTGAATTTCAAAAACCAAAAAGGTTTTTAAATGAAGAAGAGCTTAAAAAAGCGGTGTTTAACAAAGAGATAATGGTTGGAATTATATTTGATAAGGATTTTGAAAAAGATTTTATGCAAAAAAGGGCGGCTAAACTTAACGTAATTATCGACTCAACCGCTGCCGCTCAGGCTGAGGTGTCCGTTCAGTATTTAACCCAGACAATTTATTCCATGATAGACGGTAAAATGCCTGTTGATATTAAAATCTATAAACTTTTTAATCCGAATTCAAATTCAAAATGGTTTATGAGTCTGAGTGAGCTTTTAAGCGTTACCACAATGCTGAGTCTTGTTTTGATAGCCGTTGTGTTCGTAAGAGAAAAAGAAGCCGGGACATGGGATATTATGCTTTTGATGCCGGTCAACGGGGCATTGATTATGTTTGCTAAAATTTTTTCGCAGATTTTTATAATAACGGTAGGCCTTGTAATGGGAATAGGGCTTATACTGTTTGGGGTGTTCGGGGTGCCGATAAACGGAAATCTGTTTTATTTTTTCCTTTTAACGTTTTTCTTTATAATGGCTATGGGAGGAATTGCCCTTGTAATTGCCGCCTATTCAAACAGCGTCCTTGAAGTTTCCCAATATACCGTTTTGGTTATTATGCCGCTTTTGTTTTTAAGCGGGGCTTGGACACCGATTCATTCCATGGCGCCTTGGCTTCAAAAACTCAGCATTATCTCACCGGTAAAATACTATATTGAAGGTGCTCAGTCTATATTTTTCAGGGGAACTGAATTTATAGATTTACTGCCTTATTTTACCGGAGAGATTGTAATAGGTGTTATTTTATTTTATCTGGGATACAGAAGAATGGGGAAACTTTTTTAAAGGGAAAAAATGAGAGATATACAAAAAGAGTTTTTGGATAATAGAAATTTAACAAAGGATATGTGGAGAATATTTAGGATTCTTAGTGATTTTACTGATGCATTTGAAGAGCTTGAAGATATTCCACCGGCTATTTCTATTTTTGGAAGTGCAAGAGAAAAAAGAGGAGGTTTTTATTATAAGAAGGCTGAGGAGATTTCAAGAAAATTGAGTGAGAGGGGTTTTGCGATTATGACAGGGGGTGGACCTGGAATAATGGAGGCTGCAAATAAAGGAGCAAAGATTAGTATTGGGCTTAATATTGATTTACCTCACGAGCAAAATATCAATCCTTATGTAAAAATTCCTCTTAAATTCAGATATTTCTTTACGCGAAAAGTAACTTTTTTAAAGTATAGCGTTGGAACTGTTATGATGCCAGGAGGTTTTGGAACTTTGGATGAACTTAGCGAAACTTTGGTATTAATTCAAACTGGTAAAATGAGTAAAATTCCAGTTGTTTTTTTTGGAAGTGAGTTTTATAAGCCGCTTTTGAAGTTTTATGAGACAATGTTAGAGCATGATTATATTGATAGAAGTGATTTGAATTTATTTATTGTTACTGATGATGTGGATGAAGTGGTTGAGTATATTTCTAAAAATGCTTTCATCCCTAAAAATTGGAACTCTTTGGAGAGAAAAGAGTAGTTTCTTTTCCTTTTTTTAAGGAAAAAATGTAAGAAGAAATCTTGCAAAAAACTTAAAAATCTCTTATAATTTCACTCCACAAAGCGTGGAAAAACCACGAGATGTTTAAAGGATGGCAAATGGAAAAAATTAGAATTAAACTTCAAGCATATGATCATAGAGTGCTTGATAAAGCGGTAAGTATTATTACAGACGCTATTAAAAGAACAGGAGCGGAAGTAAAAGGACCTATTCCTCTACCTACAAAAATTAGAAGATATACAGTTTTAAGGTCGCCTCATATTAATAAGGATAGTAGAGAGCAATTTGAAATTAGAATTCACAGACGTCTTATTGATGTTGTAAATGCTCAACCAGAAACAGTTGACTCATTGATGAAGCTTGAATTAGCACCTGAGGTTGATGTAGAAGTTAGGGCATTAAGTTAAGGAGAATAAATGGAATTTATAGTTGAAAAAATCGGAATGAGTAGATTAGTAGGGGAAAAGTCTATTCCTGTAACATTACTTAAAATTATCCCTGCAAAAGTGTGTGAGCTCAAAGAGAATGGAAAAGCTTTGGTTGCTTATCCAAGAGGTAAAAAAATTAATAAGCCAATTGAAGGTATGCAAAAAAAATATGGACTTAGTAAAGAGTTTAATAGATTTGTTGAGCTTAAAGTTGCAAATAATGAACCAGGTGATTTAAGTCTTGAACCTTTAAAAGATGCTAAAAAAGTAAAACTTACTTTTAAATCAAAAGGAAGAGGTTTTCAAGGGGTTGTTAAAAGATATGGATTTGCTGGTGGACCAGGAGCTCATGGTAGTAGATTCCACAGAGCACCAGGATCAATTGGTAACTGTGAATTTCCAGGGCGTGTTATGCCTGGTAAAAAAATGCCAGGACATTATGGAAATGAAAATGTTACTGTTAATGCAGAAGTAGTAGAATTTAACGAAGATATGGGTGTTTTAGTAATTAAAGGAAGTGTTCCTGGAAGTAATGGAAGTTTAGGTAAAGTAAGGATTGTGAAATGAGTGTAAAAGTTATTAATCAATTACCAGAGGATTTTCAAGGTATCAATCCTCATAACCTTTATTTGTATGTAAAAGCTTATCTTGCAAATCAAAGGGCAGGAACAGCTCACACTAAAACAAGAGGTGAAGTGAGCGGTGGTGGTAAAAAGCCATTTAGACAAAAAGGACTTGGAAGAGCAAGACAAGGGTCAATCAGAGCTCCTCAATGGGTTGGTGGAGGAGTAGCTCATGGACCTAGAAATGAGAGAGATTGGTCACAAAAACTTAATAAAAAGCAAAAAAGAGTTGCATTAAAATATGCACTTAATGAAAAAGCTGAAAATTCTAAGCTTTATGTAATTGATGAACTAAAAATTGAATCAGGTAAAACAAAAGATGCAGCTAAATTTTTAACAGATAATTTTAAAAAAGAAAAAGATTATTTAATTGTTGTTGATAATATGGATGATAAAACATATCTTGCATTTAGAAATCTTCCAAATGTGTATGTTATTACACCAGAAGAGCTTAATGCATATTATGCAAGTGTATATAAAGCAATCATTTTTGACAAAGCAGCATTTGATAAAGTTATAAAGGGCTAAGCTATGGCAGATATTACAGATATTAAATCAATCGTATATACAGAAAAAGCACTTAACCTTCAAGAGCAAGGGGTGCTTGTAGTTCAAACAACGCCAAAAGTTACTAAAAATCAACTTAAACAGATTTTTAAAGAATATTTTGGAGTAACTCCTATTAAAGTTAATTCTCTTAGACAAAAAGGGAAAGTAAAAAGATTTAGAGGAGTTGAAGGTAAAAGACCTGATTATAAAAAGTTTTATGTAAAATTACCAGAAGATGCAAAACTTGAAAGCCTAAGTGTATAAAGGGAAAAAGATGGCAGTAAAAACATATAAACCATATACTCCGTCAAGAAGATTTATGAGTACGCTTGATAATAGCGATATTACATCTAAACCGACGGTAAAAAAGTTACTTATTAAGCTTCCTCAAAAAGCTGGAAGAAATAACTATGGAAGAATTACTTCTCGCCATAGAGAAGCTGGACATAAAAAACTTTATAGAATCATTGATTTTAAAAGAGATAAATTTGGAATTCCTGGTAAAGTTATGACAATTGAATATGACCCTTATAGAAATTGTAGAATTTGTTTGGTTAGTTATGTAGATGGAGATAAAAGATATATTATCCAACCAGAAGGTTTAAAAGTTGGTGATACCGTTATGTCAGCTGAGGCTGGACTTGATATTTTACCAGGTAATGCAATGAAGCTTAAAAATATTCCAGTTGGTACTGTTGTGCATAATGTTGAAATGAAGCCTGGTAAAGGTGGGCAAATTGCAAGAGCAGCTGGGAATAGTTGTCAAATTATGGGACGTGAGGGAAAATATGTAATTCTAAGACTACCAAGTGGAGAGATGAGAAAAATCCTTGGTGAATGTATGGCAACTATTGGAACTGTTGGAAATGCTGAGTATCAAAATATTACTATTGGAAAAGCTGGAAGAAGCAGATGGCTTGGAATTAGACCACAAACTCGTGGGGTTGCTATGAACCCAGTTGACCATCCACACGGTGGTGGTGAAGGTAGAAGCAAAGGTAACCATCCAGTTACACCTTGGGGTATGCCAACTAAGGGTTATAAAACTAGGAAGAAAAAACAATCTGATAAATATATTATTTCAAGAAGAAAAAAATAAGGATAGCTCATGGCAAGAAGCACTAAAAAAGGTCCTTTTGTAGATGACCATTTAATGAAAAAAGTACTTAAAGCAAAAGAAGAAAAAAATCCAAAACCAATTAAAACTTGGTCTAGAAGAAGTACAATTGTGCCTGAAATGATTGGACTTACAATTAATGTTCACAATGGTAGAGATTTTGTGCCGGTTTATATTACTGAAAGACATGTAGGATTTAAGCTTGGTGAATTTGCACCAACAAGAACTTTTAGAGGTCATAAAGGTTCTGTTCAAAAGAAAATTGGTAAGTAAGGATAGGTGATGAGCAAAGCAATTTTGAGATTTATTAGACTTTCACCAACAAAAGCAAGGCTTGTTGCAAGAGAGATTCAAGGAATGAATGCAGAAGAAGCTCTTGCAAAGCTTGAATTTATGCCAAATAAAGCAGCTAGAATTATTGCAAAAGTGTTAAAAAGTGCGGTTGCAAATGGTGGATATGATGCAAATGAGGTAGTTGTTAAAAAATGCACAGTTGATAGAGGTCCATATCTTAAAAGATTTAGACCAAGAGCAAGAGGTATGGCAAGTAGAATTTTAAAGCCTACATCTCACATTTATGTAGAAGTTGAAAAGGAAAGCTAATGGGTCAAAAAACGAATCCAATCGGACTAAGACTTGGAATTAATAGAAATTGGAGAAGTAGATGGTTTATTAACTATAATACTATGCCTGAGAATGTTTTAAATGATTATGAAATTAGAAAATTTTTAAAGAAAAAACTTTATTATGCTGGAATTAGCGATATTTTAATTGAAAGAACTCCTAAGAAAGTTAGAATTACAATCTTTGCTGCAAAACCGGGAATTATTATTGGAAAAGGTGGGAGCGAAGTTGAAGTATTAAAAAAAGAACTTCAAAAACTTATTGGAGATAAAGAGTTAATTTTAAATATTAAAGAAGAGAGAAAACCTCAACTTAGTGCTCAACTTGCAGCTGAGAATGTTGCAAATCAGATTGAAAGAAGGGTAGCTTTTAGAAGAGCTATGAAAAAAGTTATTCAAAATGCCCTAAAAGCTGGTGCAAAGGGTATTAAAGTTCAAGTTTCTGGAAGACTTAATGGAGCTGAAATGGCAAGGACTGAGTGGTATCTTGAAGGAAGAGTTCCACTTCATACACTTAGAGCTAAAATTGATTATGGATTTGCTGAGGCTCTTACAACTTATGGGATTATTGGAGTTAAAGTTTGGATTTTCAAAGGTGAAGTTTTACAAAAAAAAGGAAATCAACCAGTAACTTCTAACGAGGAGAAAAAACCTCTAAGAAGAAGAAAAGGACGCAGAAATGTTAATGCCAAAAAGAACTAAATATAGAAAGCAACAAAAAGGTAGAAACAGAGGTAAGGCTTATAGAGGAAATAGCCTTGCATTTGGAACATATGGACTAAAAGCTATTGAGCTTGGAAGAATTAATTCAAGACAAATTGAAGCTGGAAGGGTAGCTTTAAGTAGAACTATGAAAAGAACTGGTAAAATTTGGATTAGAGTTTTCCCAGATAAGCCTTTAACTGCTAAACCTGTTGGGGTTAGGATGGGTAAAGGTAAGGGAAGCGTTGAAGAGTGGGTAATGAATATTCAACCTGGTAGAATTATTTTTGAAATTACTGGGGTAGATCATAATACTGCTATGAAAGCTTTAAATCTTGCAGCGGCTAAATTGCCTTTTAAAACAAAAATTGTAACTATGGAGAGCGAAAATGAGTTATACTAAGCTAAATTTTCAAGAACTTTTACAAAAAAGTGAAGCTGAGCTTCAAGAGCTTTTAAAAAATAAAAAAATGGAGCTATTTGAAAATAGAATGAAGCTTAAAACTATGCAGTTGCAAGATACTTCAATTATTTCTAAAATTAGAAGAGACATCGCAAGAATTAAAACTGCGATGAGACAAAAAAGGGGTAACTAATGCCTAAAAGAGTTATTCAAGGAAAAGTTATTAAAAAAACTGGTGATAAAACTATCAATGTTTTGGTTGAGAGAAAAGTTTTGCATCCAAGATATCACAAAATTGTTAAAAAATTTAAAAAATATCTTGTTCATGATGAAGAAAACCAAGCACAAGTTGGTGATATTATAACAGCAATTGAACACAGACCAATTTCTAAAAGAAAGAATTTTGTTCTTAAAGAAATTGTAGAAAGAGGAGAATAAGAATGATTCAACCATTTACAAGATTAAAAGTAGCTGATAACAGCGGTGCAAAAGAGATTATGTGTATTAAAGTTTTGGGAGGGTCAAAAAGAAGATACGCAAGAGTTGGTGATATTATCGTAGCTTCTGTTAAAAAAGCCCTTCCAAACGGAAAAGTTAAAAAAGGTCAAGTTGTTAAGGCTGTTGTTGTTAGAACTAAAAAAGAGCTTCAAAGAGAAAATGGAAGTTTAATTAGATTTGATGATAACGCTGCTGTTATCATTGATGCTAAAAAAGAACCTGTTGGAACTCGTATTTTTGGACCTGTTGCAAGGGAAGTTAGATATGAAGGGTTCCAAAAAATTACATCATTAGCTCCGGAGGTGTTATAATGGCTGCTAGAAAAAATTTACCTCCTAAATTTAAAATTAAAAGAGGAGATACTGTAAAAGTTATTACCGGTGATGATAAAGGTAAAGTTGGTGAAGTAATTAAAGTGCTTCCAAAAGAAGCAAAAGTTATTGTAAAAGGTGTGAATATTGTTAAAAAGGCTGTTAAGCCAACAGAAGAGAACCCAAAAGGTGGGTTTGAATATGTTGAGAGACCAATTCACATCTCAAATGTAAAAAAAGTAGAAGGTTAAGACGATGGCAACATTTGAAGTAAAAGAGAGATATTATAAAGAAGTTAGACCTAAACTTGTTGAAGAGTTTGATATTAAAAATCCTATGCTTATTCCAAATCTTGAAAAAATTGTTGTTAGTGCGGGAGTTGGTGAAGGTAGTAGAGATAAAAAGCTTATTCAAAATGTTGCTGATACTATTACTAAAATTACTGGACAAAAAGCGGTTATTACTCCTGCAAGAAAGTCAGTTGCTGGATTTAAAGTAAGAGAAGGGATGCCTGTTGGAGTTAAAGTAACTCTAAGAGGCGATATGATGTGGAGCTTTTTACAAAAGTTAATCTCAATTGCTCTTCCAAGAGTTAGAGATTTTAAAGGTGTAAGAAGAGATGGATTTGATGGAAGAGGAAACTTTAACTTTGGACTTACAGAGCAACTGGTTTTTACTGAAATTGATTATGATGATATAATTAAAGTTCACGGAATGAATATTAACATTTCAACAACAACAGAAGATGATAAGCAAGCTGAAAGAATGCTTGAACTTATCGGATTTCCATTTACTAAAAAAGGAAAGTAGTATGGCAAGAAAAGCATTAATTATTAAAGCTAAAAGAGAGCCAAAATTTAAAGTTAGAGCATATACAAGATGCTCTATTTGTGGTAGAGCACACTCTGTTTATAGAGATTTTGGAATTTGTAGAATTTGTCTTAGAAAAATGGCAAATGAAGGGCTTTTGCCTGGTGTAAAAAAAGCAAGTTGGTAAAGGTTAAGAGATGATGAATGACATTATTGCAGATGGACTTACAAGAATTAGAAATGCCTCTATGAGAGGTCAAGAAGTAACAACTCTACTTCACTCTAAACTTATGGAAGATATTTTAAAAGTGTTTGAAGAAAAGGGTTACATTGAAGGGTATAAAGTTATTGAAGATGGCAATAAAAAGTTTATCAATGTAACTTTAAAATATGACGAAGATGGTAATCCTGTAATTAATGAAGTTAAAAAAATTTCTAAGCCTGGTAGAAGGGTTTATAAGGGATATAAAGATATTAAAAATTATAAAAACGGATTTGGTACGTTAGTTGTTTCAACAAATAAAGGTGTATTATCAAACGATGAAGCTTACAAATTAAAAGTAGGCGGCGAAGTTATTTGTAGTATTTGGTAAAATTATTTAAGGAGCTTTGATGAGTAGAATTGGTAAGCAACCCGTAAAGTTAGCAGATGGCCTTACTGCTAAACTTGAAGGGAATAAATTGATTATTTGTAAAGGCCAAGATTGTAAAGAGATTGATACAAGAGGCGTTGTAAAAGTTAATATTGATGGTGATACTTTAACTTTTGAACCAACAGAGGATACTAAATTTGCAAAAGCAATGTGGGGGACTGTTAGAGCCCTTGCAAATAATGCGGTAATTGGACTTACAAAAGGTTTTGAGAAAAAGCTTGAAGTGAATGGTATTGGTTATAGAGCTAATATTCAAGGGAATAAGCTTGTATTAAATCTTGGATATTCTCATCCAATTGAGTATGAAATTCCAAAAGGAATTACTATTACAGTTGAGAGAAACATTATTACTGTAAGAGGAACTGATAAACAGCAAGTTGGTCAAGTTGCTGCTGAAATTAGAGCATTTAGAAAACCTGAACCTTATAAAGGTAAGGGTATTAAGTATGTTGATGAAGTTATTATTAGAAAAGCTGGTAAAACAGCTAAGAAATAAGGGTGAGAGATGAGAAGAAGTAAAGAACTTGCAAAAAGAGATTTAAGAAAACTTAAAAGAAAAAGAAGAATAAGAGGGAGAATTAGTGGTACAGCTGAAATGCCAAGAGTAACTATTTATAAATCAAATAGATACTTAATTATTCAAGCAATTGATGATACAAAAGGTCATACTCTTGTGCATTTGAATACTGCTCATCTTGAAGAAAAACTTCCTTCAAATATTGAAGGAGCTAAAAAAGCAGGGGTTATTTTTGCTGAAAAATTAAAAAATGCAAATATTGAAAAAGTTGCTTTTGATAGAAATGGATATAAATATCATGGTGTAGTTGCAGCATTTGCAGATACTCTAAGAGAAAATGGTATAAAACTATAAAGGAAAAGGCAAATGGCTAAAAGACAAAAAGTAGTAAGAGATTACAATAGAGAAGAATTTGAAGAAGTAGTTGTTAATATTGGAAGAATTACTAAGGTTGTTAAAGGTGGTAGAAGATTTAGATTTAATGCCTTAGTAGTTGTTGGAAATAAAAAAGGTATTGTTGGAGTTGGAACTGGAAAAGCAAAAGAAGTTCCAGATGCAATCAGAAAAGCTATTGATGATGCATTTAAGAACCTTGTAAAAATTGAAGGTATTCACGGGAATACAATTAATCACGATGTGCAAGCTAAATATAATGCAAGTAAAATTTTGCTTAAACCAGCAAGTGAGGGTACAGGGCTAATTGCAGGGGGTGCAGTAAGACCAGTGCTTGAACTTGTTGGTATTAAAGATATTTTGTCTAAATCTCTTGGAAGCAATAATCCTCATAACTTAGTTAGAGCAACAATTAAAGCTTTACAAATGATTAAAAGTAAAAAGGCGTAATCATGGCATTAAATAACTTAAAACCAGCAGCTGGCTCAACTCATAAAACAAAGAGAGTAGGACGCGGAGCTGCAAGTGGATATGGAAAAACTGCAACAAGAGGGCAAAAAGGTCAAAAAGCAAGAAGTGGATATTCTCAAAAAAGAGGGTTTGAGGGTGGTCAAACTCCACTTCAAAGAAGATTACCAAAAGTAGGTTTTAGAAGTAGAAGAGAAAAACCACAAGCTATTAATGTAGATAAAATTACAAAAATTTTAGAGCTTGATGAAATTACAATGGAATCTCTTGGAAAAATTGTGAAAATAAGAGCAAAAGCAGTTAAATTAATTGGAACAAAAGCAAAAGAATTAAAAGATAAAATTAAAGACGCTAATATTACAACTTCTGGAAAGTAAGGGTATGAATCCAGTAGCTAAAAAAATTCTAATTACCCTTGGCTTTCTTCTTATTTATAGAGTTCTTGCATATGTGCCAGTGCCTGGGGTTAATTTAGAAGTTATTAAAGATTTTTTTGCCGGGCATCAAAATGATGCGTTAGGCTTACTTAATATGTTTAGCGGTAATGCCGTTAGTAGAATGAGTATTATTGCACTTGGAGTTATGCCTTATATTACTGCTTCAATTATTATGGAGCTTCTTGCTGCTACTTTTCCAAAGCTTGGTGAGCTTAAAAAAGATTCGCAAGGTTTTCAAAAGTATATGAAAATTATAAAATATGCAACGGTTGCAATTGCTTTTATTCAAGCTATTGGAATTGCAATTGGTTTAACTTCAATGACTGGTAGAATGGGTGAGAGTGCTGTAATGATTGATACTACTACTTTTGTGATTTTAACTGCTTTTTCAATGCTTGGTGGTACAATGCTTCTTGTTTGGATTGGAGAACAAATAAGCGAAAGAGGCATTGGAAATGGTATAAGTTTAATTATTTTTGCTGGTATTGTTAGCTCAATCCCAAGTGCGATTGTTGGACTTTTAAATTTAGTGGATGTTGGAGAAATTAGTGTAATTGGTTTGCTTGCAATTATTCTTATTGCAATTGGAGTTATTGTATTTATTATTTATGTTGAGCTTGCAGAAAGAAGGATACCAGTAGCATATCAAAAAAAGGTATTAATGCAAAATAGATTTAAAAGAGTTATGAATTATATTCCAATAAAGCTTAATTTAAGTGGGGTTATTCCTCCAATTTTTGCGAGTGCTCTTTTAATGTTTCCATTAACTTTGCTTAGTGGAGCTACCAATCCTATTTTAGTTGAGATAAGAGACCTTTTAAATCCAAATGGAGCTCTTTTTCATATTCTTGAATTTATTTTGGTAGTATTTTTTGCTTATTTTTATGCAAGTATTGTTTTTAATGCAAAAGAGATAGCGGAAAACCTTAAAAAACAAGGTGGATTTATTCCAGGTATTAGACCAGGAGAACAGACTGTAAAATATTTAAATCAAGTAGCGAATTATTTAACATTTTGGGGAGCTTTGTATCTTGGAATAATTACAGTTTTACCTTGGATTTTGATTAAGCTACTTGGAATTAATTTCTATTTTGGTGGAACAGCAGTTTTAATTGTAGTGCAAGTAGCTATTGATACTATGAGAAGAATTCAAGCACAACTTATGATGCAAAAATATGAGATTTTATCGGCAAAGGGCTTTTAAGCCCTTATTTTATTTAGGAGATTTTTATGGCTATTCCTATTAAAAAACCAAAAGAGATAGAAGAGATAAAAAAATCAGCTGCTTTGGTAGCAAAAACTTTAAAGTTTCTTAGAGAAAATACAAAACCTGGAATTACTCCAATTGAACTTGATAAAATGGCTGAGGAATTTATAAGAAGCCATGGAGGAAGACCTGCTTTTAAAGGTTTATACGATTTTCCAAATAGCGTTTGCATTAGTAAAAATAGTGTGGTAATTCACGGAATTCCAGATAATGAACCTTTAAAAGAGGGTGATGTAGTTGGGTATGATGTTGGAGTTGAGATGAATGGATGGTATGGGGATGCGGCTATTACAATGATTGTTGGAAATGTTAAGAGTCCTTATCAAAAGATGATAGATGTAGCAAGGGATGCTATTTATTATGCAGTTGAGAGGATAAAACCTGGAATGAGATATAAACAAATTAGTAAACTTTTAGAAGATTATATAACATCTCATGGATATGTGCCTTTACACGGATATAGTGGACATGGAATTGGAAGAAGACCACACGAAGAGCCGCAAATTTTGAATTATGTAGAGGGTAAACCAAATCAAGGTGAGAAAGTTAAAAATGGACATGTTTTTTGTTTAGAGCCTATGCTTTGTCAGTGTGATGGATTTCCTATTTTAGGTGATAACGGATGGGATGTTTATTGTGGAGATAAAAAAGTTGGAGTTCATTATGAGCATCAAATTGCAGTAGTTGGAAATAAAGCAATAATTTTAACGGAGGAAGAGTAATGGCAAAAGATGTTTTAGAAGTTGATGGAGTAGTAACAGAAGCACTTCCAAATGCTATGTTTAAAGTAAAGCTTGATGGATTAAATAAAGAGGTTTTATGCCATATTAGTGGAAAGATTAGAATGAATTACATTAAAATTGTTCCAGGAGATAAGGTAAAAGTGGAGATTAATCCATATAGTCTGGATAAAGGTAGAATTACTTATCGTTATAAATAGGAACCTTTATGAAAAAGATAATATTCTTTCTTTTTTCTTCTTTTTTATTAGCAAATGTAAATGTAGCAATGTCAGCTAATTTAGCAGTTTTGAAAGATGAGCTTATAAAAGAATTTAATAAGTTGTATCCAAATGTTAAGGTAAATACTTTTATAGGAAGTAGTGGATTATTGGTTGCTCAAATTTCTAGGGGAGCTTTTTATGATGTTTTTTTATCAGCAGATAAGGAACATCCTCTTTTTTTATATAAAAAAGGACTTGCTTTTACACAGCCTATTGTTTATGCAAAGGGTGGGATAGTTCTATTTTCTCGCAAAAGAATTGCTTCTATAAATAATTTATCAAAAATTGCTATTGCAAATCCTAAAATTGCTCCTTATGGAAAGGCAGCTATTAAGTTTTTAGAAAAAATTGATTTTCCAAAGTCTCGTATTGTATATACTCAAAATGTTTCACAGCTTATTTTTTATGGATTAAATGTTGTAGATGGAGTAATTATTCCAAGGTCTTCTATTAAAGTTTTGAAATATGATAAGTCTCATTTTTATGAGATTCCTAAAAAATTTTACTCTCCCATTGAGCAGAGTATGGTAATTTTAAGAAGAGCTATTAAAAATAAAGATGCTTTTTTATTTTTTGGATTTATTTTAAGTAAACCTGCCCAAGAGATTTTTAAGAAATATGGATATGATTGATTTTACTCCTTTGATTTTATCTTTTAAAGTTGCATTTTTAACTACTATTATTCTTTTTTTTGTCTCTTTGCCTATTGCTTATTTTTTAGCATTTACAAAAAGTAAATTCAAACCTTTTTTAGAGACCATCTTTTCTTTACCTATAATATTGCCTTCTACTGTTTTGGGTTTTTATTTGCTTATTCTTTTTTCCGATAAATATTTGGGAGGTATTTTAAAAAAGTTTAATATTGAATTGCTTTTTTCATTTGAAGGAGTTGTTGTTGCAAGTTGTATTTATTCTTTTCCTTTTATGTTAAGCCCTATTCAAAGTGCAATAGAGCAAATAAACAAATCTTTAATTGAAGTCTCTTATACTCTTGGAAAATCTAAAATTGAAACTTTTTTTAGAGTTATTTTACCTAATATTAAAAGGTCTATTATAGTAGCAGTTATATTAACTTTTGCACATACTATTGGAGAATTTGGAGTTGTTTTAATAATTGGAGGGAGCATTCCAGGAGTTACAGAAGTTGCAAGTATTGCTATTTATAATTATATTGAGAATTTAGATTATCATTCGGCATTTGTTTATAGTGCAATATTACTTGCGTTTAGTTTTTTGGTTTTATTTATTTTAAATATTCTCTCAAAGGGTTTTAGTGATAAAAGTTAATATATCCAAAAAGCTTTCTAAATTTATGCTTAATGTAGATTCTAATTTTAATAATAATCTCATTTATTTAATAGAAGGAAAAAGCGGAAGTGGTAAAACTACTTTTTTGAGAATTTTAAGTGGATTGGACAGAAGTGAGGGAGAAATTATTGTTGATAATGAGGTGTGGCAAAATGAAAAGATATTTTTACCTCCTCAAAAAAGAGATATAGGGTTTGTTTTTCAAGATTTAGCACTATTTCCGCATATGAGTGTTATTGAAAATTTATTATTTGTAAAAAAAGATAAAAAGCTGGCTAATGAAATATTAAGTATTGTAGGATTAAATGGCTTTGAGAATAGGTATCCTGTAAATTTAAGTGGAGGTGAGAAACAAAGAGTTGCAATTGCGAGGGCTTTAATGAAAAAGCCAAAAATTTTACTTTTGGATGAGCCTTTTTCTGCTTTGGATTTAGAAAATAGAGAGACTATTAAAAAAGAATTACAAAATATAAAAAATAAATTTAAAACTACTATATTTATAGTCTCCCATAATAAAGAGGATGAACTTTTTGCTGATAAAATTTTTAAAATGGAAAATGGTAAAATGAGTTTAAAAGAAAAAGAATTTTTTTATTGCAAAGGAGAATTAAGAGATAATTTAATTTATTTAGAAAAATCAACTAAAAAAAATGAAAAAATTGAAGTTTTTTTTAAAATTATAGACTCCTAAATTTCGGGCTCTTAAAATAAAGTTAAGAAAAATTTCAAAAATTTTACAAAAAAAAGCAAAAAACACTTGACAAGAGGATAAAAATTTTATATACTTTCAATCCCAAAACGGATGAGGCACCGAAGAGGTGCGAGATGATTGAGAACTCAGATATAAGCATCAC
>Ga0256836_1000783_pt1 | contig 15843 bp, 20 predicted proteins | sample 4561380metaG_FD_185974 | JGI IMG/M metagenome (GOLD analysis project Ga0256836, IMG submission 185974) | Hydrothermal vent microbial communities from Guaymas Basin, Mexico - 4561-380 | ecosystem: Environmental > Aquatic > Marine > Hydrothermal vents | place: Mexico: Guaymas Basin | collected...
TCACACCTCCAATCATCTTCATTTTTTCATCCATTTCACATGGATCCACAGGATACGAGGGAAATTGAAAGTTTCAGCCGAAGAGGGCGCCCAGTCCAGCGAGGGCCTCCTCCTCGCTTGCCTCCTCCTCTTCTTCCTCTTCCTCCTCGGCCTCCTCAACCTTCTCCTCAGCTGGCTGAGGGGCCGCAACGGCCACTTGGGCTTGAGCGTTTAAAAGCTCTTTGGTCTTCTCATCGAGCAACTCCTCGGGCAGGTTCTGTGCTATGAGCAGGAGAGCACGTATCGCCCTGCCAAGGATGTCCTCGACGGTCTCAGGTGTGATGTAACCGGCCTCGACTGCGACGTTCTTGGCTCCAAGATAGGCCTTCTGGATGATGGCCTCGATGGTCTGCTTGGTCGGATAGGCGGTGTTAACCGACAGGTTGAAAGCGTGCATGTAGGCCTGCTGGAGCATGTTGATGTACTCCTGCTCGTCTATCGCGAGAACGTCCGGAGTGTAAATGATGCCATCCTCGTAAGCCGCGAGCAGGTTGAGGCCGACTTCCAGGGGCTCAATACCAAGGGCGTTGAGGATTCTCGCGAGCTGCTCGGTTATGACTTCCCCCGCCTTGAGAACGGTGTAATCCTTCTGTATGGTGACCTTACCTTTCTCAATCCTCGCTGGAATTCCAAGGGCCTGCATCTCACCGACTAAGGGACCCGGCGCAAGGGAAGTCGGTCCTGCAGGGATAACAACGTCCTTTGGAACGACTGCCCCTGGCTTTGCAGGAGCTGGGGTTTTGCTCTCCTCGAGGAGCTTGTAGAGCTTGAACGGGTTCATCTCGGTGGCGAGTATGGCAGCACCGCCCTCGATGTAGTCGGCGAGCTTCTCGAGGTCAGGCTTGTTGAGCTCCTGAGCGGCCCTTTTTATGGCCAGCTCGATGAGGGTGTTCCTGCTGACCCTGAGGAGAGCCTTCCCGCGGAGTTTGTCACGCATCTTGCTGAGCGGATAAGCGGGGACACCGGCCACGTCAACTAGGGCAATCACTGGGTGGCTCTTGATGATCTTGGTAAGCTCTTCCACTTCTTTCTTCTTCCACTCGGCTACGTGGGCCATCTCCCTCACCTCTCAACCTTAACGGCCGGTCCCATTGTGGTCTTGATGTACACTGACTTCACCTGGTTCTCGCCGCGCTCAAGCTTGTTGATGATGGCGTTGAGAACCGCCTCGGCGTTCTCCGCTAACTTCTCGTCGTCCATGTCCTCAGTTCCAATAGGAGCGTGGACAACCGGATTGTTCTTGAGCTGTATCCTGACGGTCTTCTTGAGCCTGTTGACTATGGGCTCGAGGTTGGTCAGGGTCGGCGGAACGACCTGTGGCATCTTGTTCCTCGGACCAAGGTACCTACCGAGGTACCTACCTATCTTGGGCATCAGCGGAGCCGCGGCAATGAAGAAGTCATAGCGCTTCGCCAGCTTTCTCGCTTCCCTCGGGCTCTTCGCGAGTTCCTCAAGCTGTTCACCACTAATCACATCAAGCCCGAGCCTTTTAGCCGCCTCGGCAACGGCACCATCAGCGATGACCGCGATTTTGGGCTCCTTCCCACGACCGTGAGGCAGTACAACCTCAAGCTTAAACCTGTTCTCCGGCTTGCGGAGGTCTATATCCTTGAGGTTGACTGCCATCTCGACGGTCTGTGTGAAGTTACGCGGCTTGGCCCGGGCCTTCGCCTCCTTCACCGCTTCCACGAGTTTCTGCCTGTCGAAGGCCACTTTACAGCCCTCCCTTTCTTTTTTGATTTTAGCAAGGACGAAGAATCAAAGATGCGTAAAGGAATGAGTTTTTAAACTTTTCCATGACCCCTAAATTCGGAGAGAAGAGGCCTCATTCGGCCTCTTCTGCCTTGGCAAAGAGCTCATCGTAAAGGCCCTCGTCGATCTCTCTCTGGACTTCCCTTGGATCCTTGCCCTCGACGGTGACTCCCATGCTGAGGGCTGTGCCTATGACCTCCTTCGAAGCAGCCTTCAGGGTCGGAGCGAGCATCTGGTCGATCTTCATCTTGGCTATCTTTATGACCTGCTCCATTGTCAGATTCCCAACCGGGCTGTGGACGGGCTCGCTTGAACCCTTGGGGATGCCGAGTTCCTTCTTGATGAGCTGGCTTGTGGGCGGGATACCGACTTCAATCCTGAAGGTCTTCTTCTTGGGATCCTCAACGATGATCTTAACGGGAACCTGCATTCCCTCGAACTCTTTGGTTGCCTTGTTTATCTCATCGACGACCTGCTTGACGTTTAATCCAAGTGGACCAATTGCCGGACCAAGTGGGGGTCCGGGTGAGGCCTTTCCTCCCTCAACGAGGACTTCAACGACCTGTGGCATCGTTCTCACCTCTCAACCTGTAAACCGTTCACTCCTTTTGGTGCTTGCTTATAAGTCTAACGTATTCTCCCCTCACGGTAACGGGGATCGGGACTATTGCACCGATGAGCTCAACGACTATCTCATCCTTGCTCTCATCGACCCTAACGACCTTGGCCTTCTCCCCCTTGAACGGGCCCGAGATGAGTTCAACTATATCGCCGGGCTCGAAGCCACTCACAGCTGGCTTCTCCTCAAGGAAGTGCTCTATCTCCTCGAACTTGACCTCGCCGGGCAGAGTCCCCCTAGCGTGCCTGATGCCCTTTATTGCCTCGTCCACGGCGCTTTTGCTGGGGGCCTCAACGAAGATGTAACCCTTAACCTTGCTTGGAGCGAGGATGGCATAAACAGGCAGGTTGTAAGTTTTAACCTTGCTGTAGATCAGCTTCGCGGTGGTCTCTTCCTGACCAACCGTGACCCTCACTGTGAATATCTTGCCCTCGCTCATGGGAACCACCATCAGAGACCGGTGCCCATGACCAGATAGCCGATCATAGTTATGAGCAGACCAATTGTTCCAATTATGATCATTCCAAGCCCCGTTATCTTAGCCGCGAGCTTGTACTCCTTCCAGCTTGGCTTTCTGGTTACGAGGAGGACCCTCCTAGACTCTGAAAGGAAGTTCTTGATCTTCTCAACGTAGTTCCCGCTCATGATGAACACCCCTACTTCGCTTGCTTAAGGCGAGATTAAAAGCAAATAAAAAGGTAACGGTTTCAGAACTCCTCAAGATCGAGCCTTACTACCCTTCTCTCCTCCTCCCCATAGGGGGAGCTCTCTTCCTCGGTGACGGCGTACGGAGAGCTAACTCCAGTAACAACGAGGAGAATCCTGATCATCTTTTCAAGTTCCTCGTCGAGCTGAATACCCCAGATGACCTGCGCCTCGGGATCGAGCTTGCTGGTGACGAGCTCAATGATCTGCTGGGCCTCCTCAAGCTTGACGTCGCTTCCGCTGATGCTTATCAAAGCGCCCTTGGCACCGCTGATGTCAACGTCGAGGAGCGGGCTGTTCAAAGCTTGCTGAGCGGCCTCTAGGGCGCGCTTTTCGCTGTCGCTCTCGCCGATGCCTATCATCGCCACACCGCCGTCTTTCATAACTGCCCTGACATCGTTGAAATCGAGGTTAACAAGTCCTGGCTTGGTGATGAGCTCGGTGATGCCCTTGACGGCCTGGACGAGTATCTCGTCAGCGACCTTGAAGGCCATGTGGATCGGGAGGTTCGGGGCAACTTCCATGAGCTTGTCGTTCGGGATGACTATAACGGTGTCACTGGCCTTCCTAAGCCTCTCAAGACCGTATTCGGCGTTCTTGATGCGTCTTATTCCCTCAACGGTGAAGGGGAGTGTCACGACGGACACCGTTAGGGCGCCCATCTTCTTCGCCATCTCCGCTATTACTGGGGCTGCACCGGTACCTGTTCCACCACCAAGACCGCAGGTAACGAAAACCATGTCTGCTCCTTCTAGGGCTTCCCGGATTTCCCTCTCACTCTCTTTGGCAGCCTCTTCACCGACCTTGGGATTGTTGCCGGCTCCAAGTCCACGGGTGAGTTCCTTACCTATGAGTATCTTCTTGTGAGCCCTGATCTTGAGGAGGTCCTGGGCGTCAGTGTTGACTGCTATTACCTTGGCCCCCTGAATACCAACCTGCATCATCCTGTTGATCGTGTTGCAACCAGCTCCGCCGACACCAACAACGTAAATCTTTGCCTGAATCTGCTCCAGAAGCTTCCTGAGCTCCTCATCAATGTCACTCTGAACCTCAACCTGAGGCTCAGTCTTTGACTGAACGGGAGCGGCAGTTTTATCAATGGCATCTTCAATCAGTTTCAACATCTTCCGACCCTCCGGGTGCAATTTGACGCCTGCACGTAAATGCAGGCTGCAAGTATATAAACTTAGCTACATAGATGGCCAACGCTGGGTTATGTTGATCTTGAAGTCTTTAAACCTTTCGTCATTTTTCAGTCCCGGATGAATTCAAGATCGAGCTTTTCGGCCAAGTCTCGGGCCTTCCGCCTCATCTCCCCCTTGGTCCCTTTCCAGTCCACGTATATAACCTCGACCCCACCCAGAGTTCTCTCGATGGCCTTCGTTAGCATAGCTTCGTCGACGGGTTGCGCGTATTTGGGGAGTATATGGCCGAAGGCCAACTCACCCTCCAGGGCACGCTTTGTCTGCTTTGGGGCATAGTGCCCTCCTCCTATCCCAAGGGCTGGCTTGAATTCATGTTTTTTCCCGGCGTTCTCAAGAACGTGAACTATCGTCTCCGCGAGAATTTCACCGGCACGGTCGTTAACCCACTCCTCCTCACTCGAACCTATCTCGATGAAAAGGCTGGGCACATTGAGCTCACTTGGCCCGTGGTGAGTGGCCTCATAGCAGACGGTCCAGCCGAGATCGTTGAGCTCATTGAGCTTAAGGAGGGCGAGTTTCATAGCTGTGGGATGGGCAATGGCCAGAGAACGATCTTTGCCACCGTACATGGCTTTCCCCCAGTTCCCTGTCACGTGGGTTGTTAGGGCGGGCATCTTGGCCTTGCTCGCGTGCCTCGAAGCGAAGACGATGAGTTCAGGCTTAATCCCCAGCTGGGTCTCAATCGCAGCATCCAGGTTGTCATAGTAGATCATCTCCTCGTTGGTTGTCAGTAGAAGAACATCCCCCCTCCTGAAAACGGGGTTTCCATCAAAGAGGGCGTCGGTCTCGCTGAAGCCAAAGTTTTCCACAAGCTTTTCCTTGATGTTCATCGATGCCAGATCGACCTTCGTGGACATAACGACCTTCATTCCAATCCCCATTGTTAGGTAAGGAGTGGGCTTATAACGTTAAGGGATCAGCTCAGGGCCATGTTTATTATCGTCTCCCCTATGTTCTCAAGGTACTCGAGGATCCTGCGGTAGCTCTCCTTTGCGGTCGATTCCTTGGAGTCTATGGCCTTTATCTCACCCTTGAGGCGAAGCATGAGTTTGTCTATCTTCCCGAGATCCCTATCGGAGATCCTATCAAGGACCTCGGTAAAGAGGGCCTTTAGAGTGGTGAAGTCAAGGGGCTCAGGAACTTCCGAGATGCGGATTATATGATCCCCGATGCGTTCGATGTTGCGGACTATGAAGAGTATGCCAATGAGATCAAAGTGTCTCCGTATGATTCCGCTCTCCTCAACCACCGTGCGCTGCGAGAGAAGCCTGTTAACCGTTCGTATTGTCAAGAAGTAAAACCTGTCGAGCTCGTTTTCGAGATCGTGGAGATCCCTCAGGATTTCCCTCTCCCCAGGTTTAACCGCAAGAAGTTCAAGGTCACCGAGCATCGAGATAACTATCGAACGGATCCTCATCAGGATCTCCGAGAGGTTTACCTCCCTCTCGTCAAGGAGGCTCTTCGCTATTATCCTCGTCGGCTCATCGAGGATTATCTCAACACCGGGCAATCCCTGAAGTATCTTCCTGATCTTCACCTTGTAGAAGGGCATCTCCTCCTGGAAGATGATCTCGAAAGTGTCGTACCCCTGTATGTAAGCTGATATAACAAGCCTCACCGCCATATCCGGCGAGTATTCCTTTGATATTCTGAGCTCCTTTTTTTCACCTGTGCCCTTAGGTTCCCTCGGAAATATAGTGATGCTGCCGTCGGGATTTATCACCATTGGAACCGTATCGCCCTGTTTAAGGCTGTTCTCCACAACCCACTTTTTGGGGAGAGAAACTATGTAGGAACTTCTGCCTGTGAACTGTATCTTCCGGAACTCCATACCTCATCCCGGAAGCTATAGAGTTGGGGAGGTTAAATATATTCCGGAAAAAGAAGAGGTCAAGAGGTAGAGACCGCACAGGCCGTCGAGTTAAAGCTCACACCAAAGGCCTCTGGATGAAGGAACTCGGCCATCTCCTCTATGGCCACGACTATCCTCGGGCTGGGCCTCTGGTAAACGTTGGAGTCTGTGGCAGTGTAAACCCTGCCCTCCTTGACGGCTGTGGTGACAGAGAGCGGACCGTTGCAGAGCTCGGTGGCGTTTACGCCGGCGGTCGGGAGAACCACTATGACATCAGGATCCCTCACTATTATCTGCTCATCGCTGACCTTGACCCAGCCCTTCGTGTCGTTGAAGATGTTCCTCCCGCCAGCGAGCGTTATCACGCTGTCCATGAATGTGCCCCGACCAGCGGTCCAGTAACCCTGGCAGTAGCTCAGTATGAAGAACACCTTAGGACGTGGGAGATCCCTGACCTTGGACTCGATGTAGGCTATCTCCCCCTTCATCTCACCTATCACGAGTTTTGCCTGCTCCTCCCTGTTGGTAACCTTCCCGAGGAGGTCGATCTGCCTGTAAATTCCGTTGATGTCCTTTGGATCGACTATTACAACGGGGGCTATCTTCTCGAGCTGGTCAAGGATCGAGAGGGAATAACTGTCCGCTATTATAAGATCCGGACTAAGATTCGCTATAAGCTCAAGGTTAGCGTACTTACCATAACCACCTATCTTGGAGATGTTCTCAACGGCGGGCGGCCAGTCGGCCCACTTGGTAACGCCCACTAGCTTATCACCGGCCCCTATGTAAAAGAGGGTCTCCGTTATGCTGGGTGCGAGGGAGACTATTCTCTGGGGCTCTTTCGGTATGGTAACGGTCCTGTTCATGAAGTCCGTTATCGTCATCGGGTACTTCTTCCTGAAAGCCTCAGGGTGGAGGAGCTTCGCCAGTATTTCAAGTCCCCTGACAACCCTCGGGCTCGGATGGATGAGATCGTTCTCGTTCTCCACCATGTATATCCGTCCGCTCTTCGCAGCGGAGGCGGCAGCAAATTTCTGGTAAGCATCGTCCAGCTTCATGCCACAGTGGGGGGTGAGGATTATAACATCGGGATCCCTCGCTATGACCTGTTCCATGCTAACAGCAGGCCATCCGCTCGTGTCGTTGAAGATGTTGATTCCACCGGCAAGGGCTATTATGTCGCTGATGAAGGTATCGCCTCCCGCAGTGGTCAAGGGATCACCCCAGACAATATAGAACACTTTAACCTTCTCAAAACCAGAAACCGCTGAGCTGAGCTCCTCGAGCTGGGCCTCGAACTGGGAAGAGACCTCCTTAGCCTTGTCCTCAACGTTGAAGATCCTGCCCAAGAGATCCAGTGCCTTCGGAATGTCGTTTATGCTGTGTGGATCGACTATTACAACGGGGGCTATCTTCTCGAGCTGGTCAAGGATCGAGAGGGAATAACTGTCCGCTATTATAAGATCCGGACTAAGATTCGCTATAAGCTCAAGGTTAGCATACTTACCATAACCACCTATCCGGGTTACGTTAGCGACTCCGGGGGGAAAATCGTCAAACTGGGTAACCCCAACGACCCTGCCAAAGAGGCCAAGGTAGTAGAGATCCTCCGTGAGCGAGGGTGCAATGGTAACCACTCTCCTCGGCTCCTTCTCGATTGTAACCGTTCTGTTCGCGAAATCTTTGATGGTTATCGGATAGTATGCCCTTTCCGTCTGGGTGTGCTCTGCTGTAGTAGTTGTAGTAGCTGTCGTGGTAGTGCTTGAAGTAGCGGTAGTCTTTGTAGCCGGAGTGGCACTGGAAGAAGCTGAAGTCGGGGAAGTGCTGGAGGAACTGGAGGATGTACCCGAACCCCCAATACAGCCTAGAGCTATCACAGAGCCCATCATGAGGAGGACAATAACAAAAACCGTTGCCTTTTTCATCCCCATCACCTGGATTAATTGTCCAGATGAGAAGAAGGTGAAGGCATATATTAATGTTTTGGATATAACGTCCAAGAATGCAACGGTTGGGAATTGGTGGGGCCGCCGAGATTTGAACTCGGGTCTCCGGCTCCCGAAGCCGGAAGGATAGACCAAGCTACCCCACGGCCCCCCAAGAAACTGGAGCCCCGGGCGGGGTTTGAACCCGCGACCTGCCGCTTACCAAGCGGCCGCTCCACCAGGCTGAGCCACCGGGGCGTCGATGATACGATGAAGCCGAGCATTTATAAATTTTTCTCTTCCCTGACCTTCTCAACGAGCTCCTCAAGAACTTCCTTGAACTTGGCGGCGTCTATCCACTTAATGCCCATCTTTTGGGCCCAGGTTAATATTCCAACATCGGCCGAAACTATGGTCGCATCAAGTTCTTTTGCCAGCAAGATCAGCTCAAAGTCCTCCTTACTGTCAACTATCCCCTCCCTAAGGGCCTTGCGGTAGTTTCTTCTGAGTTTCTGGATGATCTTATCAACGTTATCGGTCTCGATAACGCTCTCCCTAACGGCCTTTTCGGCAACGCGAAGGCCTTTATCTATTCTCCTCCTGATGTCGTCTATTAGTTCGTACACCACAAAGGCGGGAATCTTTATATCGTGAACGTTCGGGGGCTTCTTTATGATGTAGAGCTCGAGCTCAGGCGATAGATCCTCCTCGTCCACGAAGTTCATGACCTCCCGGTATATTCCGGGAGGCATGTAAAACTCCACCTTGCCGAAGAGGACTTTGGCGTATTCGAGAAAGGACCTAACTGCCTCGGTTGGGTTCTCCCCGAAGGAGGATCTGATGTCAGGGTTGACAAAAATGCTTGTATCGAGAACGAACCTCATGATTACCCCCAATCTGGTACGCAATTCATATTAAAAACCGTTGTGGGTAACCAAAGGGTTTAATAGAAGGTTTACCAAACTTATTAAGGGGTGAGAGCATGAAGCGGGCCCAGGCGGCCGTTGAGTACCTCCTGATGATCGCGGTGGCCCTGATGATGGTCGCAATAGTTGTCAAGTACGTTAGAGAGGCTGCAGAACGGGCAGGCAAAACCATCAACGAGTCCTCAAAGACCCTTTCCGAGTACCTGCAGAAAGAGTGGAGCAATGTGAGCGGTAGCTGAACCAGAAGTTTATGTTTTCCCATTTTCACAATTTAAGCACATGGTTTTCTCTATATTACCCTCGATGACATGTAGCGATCTATCCAGTGATTCAAGGGTTCTTACGCGTCCGATCCCGAAAACTTTATATAGGGCGTTAGGCCTAAAATAAAGTGCAAAAGACTCCTATACAACTTGATGGAGGTGTATGAAATGGCCGAGTTGCCAATTGCCCCGGTTGACAGGCTTATAAGGAAGGCCGGTGCTGCCCGCGTCAGTGAGGAAGCCGCCAAGGTTCTCGCCGAGCACCTTGAAGAGAAGGCCATTGAGATCGCCAAGAAGGCCGTCGAGCTTGCCCACCACGCCGGCAGGAAGACCGTCAAGGCCGAGGACATCAAGCTCGCCATCAGGAGCTGATGCCCCTTTCCTGTTCTCTTTTACCAGAGCTTTATCCTTTTAACCAAGATCTCTTCACCAGTTCTCAGAAGAACAAATCCCGCATTATCCCACCGGGGAAACGTGGGGGAGCCAGGGTTTAACAGGTAGACCTTTCTCCCATAGAGGCTGAAGGTGTCAAAGTAAAAGCGATGTGTGTGGCCGAACACGAGCAGGTCAACCCCCATATCAAGGGCCTTCAATGTCAAAAACTGTGCGTTAAGTGAGAGAAGCTGGTGTCCGTGTATCAGGCCTATCCTTATCCGATCTATCTCAACAGTTTCTTCCTCCGGAAGGTGTAGATAATCGACGTTTCCCCTAACGGCGACGACAGGGGCGATTTCCTCAAGCGTCTCCAGAACGGACGGATCTGTCACGTCCCCCGCGTGGAGGATAAGTTCGGGTTCGGCGTTGCGCATTTTCTCAATAAGAACGGGAGGGAGGGCCCTCGCTTTGTCCCCAACGTGGGTATCGCTGAGAACGGCAACCCTCAAAAAGAAACACCTCACATCGGGACCTTGATGTTGAGCTTCTCGACGAGTTCCTTATAGCGATTTCTCACGGTGACCTCGGTGACGTGGGCAACCTCCGCAACCTCACGCTGGGTTTTCTTCTCTCCCTCTAGGAGAGAGGCAACGTACAGAGCAGCTGCCGCGAGCCCCGTCGGGCCCTTACCACTGGTAATGCCCCTCTTTATTGCCTCTTGGAGGATCTCCTTGGCACGCTGCTTGGTCTTGGAGCTCACACCGAGGGCATCACCAAACCTATCGACGTAATCGATCGGGCTCGTCGGGCGGAGGTTTAGGCCCAGACCCCTGGCCATAAAGCGATAACTCCTTCCGATTTCCTTCTTCGTGACCTTCGAAACCCTGGCTATCTCATCAAGGGTTCTGGGAATGCCCTCCATCCTGCAGGCCGCGTACAGAGCAGCCGAAACCATGCCCTCAATTGACCGTCCGCGGATGAGCTTCTTCATGACGGCCTTGCGGTAAAGGGCAGCGGCAGCTTCCTTCACGCGCCTTGGGAGCCTCATCTGGGCCGCCATTCTGTCGAGCTCGCTCAGCGCGAACGCCAAGTTCCTCTCGGCGGCGTCGTTTATGCGCATCCTCCGCTGCCACATACGGAGCCTTCTGAGCTTGCTCCTGTACATCCCGGTTATCTGATTGCCATGAATATCCTTATCGCGCCAGTCTATATCGGTCGAGAGGCCCTTATCATGTATCATAAGTGTCATGGGCGCACCAGTTCTTGCGCGCCTTGCCCTCTGGTCGGGATCGAAGGCCCTCCACTCCGGCCCTTCATCAACGACGTTCTCCTCAAGCACATAACCGCAGACCCGGCAGACGAGCTCTCCCCGCGTTCTGTCAAAGAAAAACTCCGTTGAACCACAAACCGGACACACCCTCTTATCGGCCAAAGGTTCTCACCCCCTTCTCTTGGGGGTGGGGCGTCTCGAACGCCTCTTTTTGGGCCGAGTTTCCTTTCCTTTTTTCCTGTTTCGATTATCAACGTACAGAACAGAGCCCACGTAGCTTTCGGGCTTCTTTACTCTGGGTTTTACTGCAACAAAAGGTGCCTTCACGGGACCAAAAACATCCTTGATGATACCAACAAAGGTGAGATCTTTGTCAACGACACGATCGTTCAAACTGGGTACCCAGTTCGTCCTGATTATCAGAAACCCCTGCTTTGCATAGTGAGAAACTCTCCCGAGCCGCTTCATAGCCCCACCCCAAAAGGCCATATCCTTTTAAACTTTTCGCTCAAATCATTTATAAGCTTTTCGGCCACTTCCGAAAGGCTTTTATTTGGGAGTGATCTAGAAGTTAAATTCAAATTCCTCTTTTCCAGAAACCCCCGATTAATCTATTAAACAAAAAAATGTCAAGAAAATGTTTTAAAAAGGCACTTTTTAGCAATAACTAGTCAATGGGGGGTGATCAAATGAAGGCCCTTGAGAGGTATTTTGAATTCGACCGGTACGGAACGAACATGAAGACGGAAGTGCTCGCGGGGATCACAACGTTCATGACGATGGCATACATACTCTTCGTTAACCCCAAGATCCTCAGTGTGGCAATGGGATCGGAGGCATTCAATTCCCTCGTCGCCGTGACGGCCCTTGCTGCCGGCATTACAACCATTATAATGGGTTTCTACGCCAAAAAGCCCTTTGCCCTCGCTCCGGGGATGGGACTCAACGCATACTTCGCCTACACGGTCGCCCCAAAATACGGCTGGAAGGTCGCCCTTGCGGCTGTCTTCGTCGAGGGTGTAATCTTCATAATCCTGAGCGTGACAAAGGTCAGGAGTGCGATCATACACGCCATTCCGCTGAGTCAGAAATACGCGGTTGGAGCTGGAATTGGACTATTCCTGACGTTCATAGGACTAAACGATATGGGCCTGTTGACCGCAGCCACCGACAATGGTGTCTTGCTCCTCACAGGCCTAAACGCCTCGGCTCTGACGACCAAAGAGGGCCTACTCTTTTTCTTCGGTCTCTTTCTAGCCGGAATATTAATAGCCCTTCGCGTTAAGGGGGCCTTGCTTATCTCCATACTGACGACCAGCGTGGTGGGCTGGATTACGGGGGCTGCAAACTGGCCCACGCACATTTTCTCAACCCCAGATATAAGCTACACCTTCATGAAGATGGATCTTCAGGGCCTGATAAACGTAGGTGCCCTGGGAGTCGTCTTCGCGTTCTTCATGGTGGACTTCTTCGACACCCTAGGAACGGTAACAGGGCTGAGCGCCAAAGCGGGTTTCCTTACGAAGGAGGGCAAAGTTCCTGACGCTGAAAAGGTTCTCCTCACCGACGCGATAGGAACAACCTTCGGGGCGGTTCTCGGAACCTCGACGGTCACAACCTACATAGAAAGCGCCGCAGGTATAGAGGAAGGGGGAAGGACGGGAATGACTGCAGTGGTAACGGGGCTTCTCTTCCTCGCGATAGGTCTCTTCATAGCCCCCCTTGCCGGGGCAATACCAACCTTCGCAACGGCCCCCGCCCTAGTGATAGTCGGTTACTACATGCTCAGCGCCATAAAGGAAGTAGACTTCTCGGATCCTACGGAGGCCATTCCAGCCTTTCTCGTGCTCATAACGATACCCTACACGTATTCCATAGCGAACGGCATAGGGATGGGCTTCATAAGCTATACTCTGATAAAGGTCTTCAGCGGTCGCTGGAAAGAAGTTCACCCACTCATGTACATCCTATCGGTCGTCTTCTTGCTGTACTTCGCTTACCTGGGCGGAGCCTTTTGACGCCCCCTTTGTTTTTATCCCCTTGAAGAAGAGAGCCGTACTGGAGATCAACCTTCCTCTAGCTTCTCCTTGACGAACTGCTTTATTGCGTACGGACACTGCTCGCGTATGAACTTGGCGAACTCTTTCATCCTCCTCACAGTCTCCTCGTGAACGTAGTGCTCAAACTGGCAGGCGTCCTCCTCCGCTATCTCGGGCGGAATTCCAAGAATCTCCACGAAGAACTCAGTTAGAAACCTGTGCTTGGCATAGGTTCTTTCGGCTATTTTCCTGCCCTCCTCGGTGAGGAGAATCCTGTCATACTTTTCGTATTCCACCAGACCCTTACTACTCAGTTTTTTGAGGGCATCGATGACGCTTGGAGGCTTGACGTTCATTCTCTTGGCGATGTCCTTGACACGGATTATACCCTTGCTCTTGTAGAGGAGGTACATGGTCTCAAGGTACTCTTCCTCTCGCTTGCTAACCTGCAACGGCCTCACCTGAGTTAGGATAACCAAAAATGTTTAAGTAGTTTTCGGGGTCAGGGGACTATCTCGATCTCCACGGTCTCTCCCGAGCTCAGAAACGCCTTGACGTCCGAGGGAGCGAAGGGATAGCAGAGGATTAGATGAACGCCACCGAACTTCGAGAAGAACCAGAGATCCTGCCGGGAGGGCAGGCATACAGAATCCGGATGGGAATGAACGGTTCCCCTAACGCTCTCATCCAAGGGGAGCATCCAAGTGTTGAAAAATACCGACGTCCTCCCAAAGTGACCGGCTGGAGCTATGAGGACTTCTTCGAATATTCCATCCCTCTCCCTGAGAAACCCCGCGAACTCGTTCGGGTAAAAGCTCCTCGCGAGTTCTAGGAGGTATTCAAGAAGTTCCTCCCTTATCCTAACTTTCTCAACCAAGTTTCGCCCTCCAAAAAATTGAAATCAGAGCACAGCTATTGCCTCGATCTCCACATCAACACCCTTCGGCAGGTTAGAGACCTCAACGACTGCTCTAGCAGGTTTTGAGCTGGCAAAGAACTCGGAGTAAACCTCGTTGAACTCCTCGTATTTACTTATGTCCCTGAGATAAACCGTCACCTTAACCACGTTCTCAACGCTTCCCCCAGCGGCTTCGACAACGGAAAGGAGGTTTTCAATGGCCCTCCTGGCCATGTCCCTAAAAGTTCCCCTGACCAGCTCACCCGTCTCGGGATCGAGGGGAATCTGCCCGGACACAAAGAGCAGTCTGCCCGAGGCAATGACGCCCGGACTGTAGGGGCCGATGGGAGAAACCCCCTCCGGAAACACAAACTCCCTATTCATCTCGTTCACCTCAGCGAAGCGAAGACTCCTCATCCTTTCGTCGGGTGTCCTCGGCCTCATCACGGCTTCTTTTCTAGGTACTTCTCAAGGCTCTTGGCCGGCACGTCCAGCGAAAGACCGATACGCTCAAGGGCTATTCTGAGGGCATAAACCCTCGCGTGCTCCTCAAACCCAGGGGCAAACTCTGAAGGCTGAAAGTTGAGGTACCTCTCAACGATGGATGGTATCTCCGATTTCTTCACCTTTTTCCTTGGCCCGAACCACCCCTCAATGCCATTCACGTCTATACCAGCGTAAGCGGGGAGCTTAAGGGTCACTGTTTCGTTTATGCTAGCGAGCAAGCGGGCGACATCAACCTTCGGTGTCGAATCGTCTATTATGAGCCTCTTAACGACTATCCAGCTGCCGTGCTTGGCCGTGAAATTAACGTGATCATCGGGAAAGGGGAACACTACGCGAACCTCTTTTAGCAGGCCGTCCGGATAATCAACGGGAACGAACCTTGACAGGGTAAGCCTGACCAGCAATGCCCTCGCGGCATCGACGAGGAGTTTTTTGAGCTTCTTGTCCTCCTCAAAGATAAGTGCCCCGAGTTTTCTGGAGATACCAGGAGACTTAAGGGAAACGATTACCTTCGTTAGATCACCGTCAATTCCCTCGGCCAGGCTCATTATCCCCGCAACGTTCATGACATCGGTTAGGTATTCGGGAATCTTGGAGTTAACGGTGTTGCCAACCCTCGCAAGGAAACGAGCTATCTTTTCATCTTCAACATCGATCAACTTGTCGGCGACCTTCCAGTTTCCGTGCTTGGCCGTGAACATAACGTGATCTTCTACACTCCTCGGCATCTTCCATCCCCAATGCTAATAGCTTAAGAGGGGTATTTTATCTTTGCCCTTCTAAAGATAAAGTTATAAGCCTCGTGGGGTAGCATTGCCAGAGGCAGAGAAGGGGATGCTCATGGGAGAGGAGAGAACCCTCCAAACCGGCGAGACTCTCGACCTTGGGATTGAATTTGAAACGACTGAGGAGATTAAAGTCCCCGAAAGACTCATAGACCAGGTCATCGGTCAGGAACACGCCGTCGAGGTCATCAAGACCGCTGCCGGCCAGAGAAGGCACGTCCTACTAATAGGCGAGCCCGGAACCGGAAAATCAATGCTCGGCCAGGCAATGGCCGAACTGCTACCTACCGAGAACCTTGAGGATATACTAGTCTTTCCAAACCCCGAAGACGAGAACATGCCCAAGATCAAGACGGTTCCGGCATGTCAGGGAAGAAGGATAGTGCAGAAGTACCGGGAAAAGGCCAAAAATCAGGAGAACATGAAATCCTACCTCCTGCTCGCGATAGCCTTCATGGTCATGATGGCCGTCATGATGCAGTACAGCACTCAGAACTTCCTCATGGGGCTCTTCGTAATAATCCTCGCGATAATGGTCCTCTCAAACATGAGACTGAAAACGAGCGTTCTCGTGCCCAAGCTCCTCGTCGACAACTGCGGAAGGACTAAAGCGCCGTTCGTGGACGCAACGGGGGCACACGCGGGAGCACTGCTCGGTGATGTGAGACATGACCCGTTCCAGT
>Ga0256836_1000786_pt1 | contig 15814 bp, 10 predicted proteins | sample 4561380metaG_FD_185974 | JGI IMG/M metagenome (GOLD analysis project Ga0256836, IMG submission 185974) | Hydrothermal vent microbial communities from Guaymas Basin, Mexico - 4561-380 | ecosystem: Environmental > Aquatic > Marine > Hydrothermal vents | place: Mexico: Guaymas Basin | collected...
GCTACCTGTCTTGCAAAAGCTACTCTCTTTTTCCTGGTCGGACTGTCAAGGAGCTCCACTTCTACACCAAGCTCACTGCTTACTGTCTCCTTTATAATCTTTATTGATATTTCCCTGATCCTCTCTTTCCTCTTTTCTTCAGGTTTCTCCTCAGAGAAGAGTTCCCTAACGAGTTTTTCCGTTATGGGCCTTCCCTCAAGTGTGGCCTTTGCCTTCAGTTTTATGAGGGCTCCCTCAAGCTGCCTTATGTTTGACTTAATTATCGTTGCAAGGAGTTTTATTACTTTATCACTGACCTCAATGTTCTCTACCTCAGCCTTTCTCTTCAAAATTGCCACTCTGGTTTCAAAATCTGGAGGCTGAATGTCTGCTATTAAACCCCACTCAAACCTACTCCTCAACCTTTCAGTAAGTGTAGGAATGTCTTTTGGAGGCCTGTCGCTCGTTAGAACGACCTGTTTTCCCGCATCGTAGAGAGCGTTGAACGTGTGGAAGAACTCTATTTGGGTTCTCTCCTTTCCCCCTATAAACTGGATATCATCAATCAGGAGAACATCTATGTTCCTGTACTTTTCCCTAAATGAGGATATCCTGTCTCCTTTGAGTGCCTCAATTAACTGGTTCATGAACGTCTCTGTAGTTGTGTAGAGTATCCTCTTTCTAGGGTCCTTACTCTTTATGTAGTTTCCTATGGCCTGCATGAGGTGGGTTTTCCCAAGCCCTACTCCTCCGTAGATGAACAGGGGGTTGTATGCCTTTCCCGGATTTTCGGCTACCGCCCTTGCTGCAGCGTGGGCAAACTGGTTACTCGCCCCAACTATGAAGTTATCAAAGGTGTACTTAGGGTTAAGGTTTGACTGAATTTCTTCCTCTCTCCCTCTTGATTCAAAGAGACCCAGTTCAAGCTGTTTGGGTTTTTCGGTTTCCTCTCTAGAGACTATTTCTACCTTAAGTTCTTTTCCAAATACTTCCTTTACAATTTCCTCTAAGGTCTTTAAGTGGAGTTTTAAGATCAGGTCTTTAACTGTCCTGTCCTTTACCTGAAGGGTTATTTTTTCCTCATCAACCGAAACCAGTTTAAGGGACTTAAAGACGACTTTATAGGTTGTCGGTTTAACCCTCTTTTTTAAGCCTTTAACAAGAGCTTCCCAGTTTTTATCCACTACTTTAAGACCTCCCCATAAACCTTCAGGTAAGAGTTTACCATTGACTCAACGCTAAACCTCTCTTTCACAAGAGCGTAAGCTTTTTTGGTTAGCTCTTCTCTTAAGTCTTTCTTCTTAGAGAGTCCTAAAATAGCTTCTGCAAGGGCTCTAGGGTTTGAGGGGGGAACTAAAATTCCGGTTTCCCCATCTTTAACGACCTCAACAGTTCCGCCTACTTTAGTTGCAATAACCGGAACTTTTAATGCCATTGCTATCAGTATGGAGCTCCCCAATCCCTCGTTCCTTGAGGGTAGCACAAATATATCAAGGGCCTTTGTGTAGTTTGGAACATCCTCTACAAATCCAAAGAGTTTAAACCTTCCTTTAAGGCCTTTAACCTCTATTAACCTCTGGAGCTCCTTTCTTAACTTCCCCTCTCCAAATACGACGAACTTGGCCTTTGGGAGCGCCTTTAAAACTATAGATGCAGCCTCTATAAAGTTTGGAATGTCCTTCTGATGAGTTAAAGCTGCTAAAGTTCCAATTAAGGGCTCTCCCTTGAATTCACCTTTTATCTCTCTAACTCTCTCAGGATTTACTCTCCTCTCTATCTCTTCTGAGTCAACGACTGAGGGTATAACTTCGGGCTCAAGCCAAGGATAACACTCCTTTAAAATTCCTTTAACTGCAAAGGATATGGCAATTACCTTATCTGTTTTCCTGTACTTAAAGGAAGTTATAAAGTTATCCTTCGGTTTATAGTCAACTCTCCGGGTGTAGATTAAGGGCCTTTTGTGAATTCCTTTAGAGAGGGCCGAAATTGTGTGGGCTTTTGCAGAGTGGGCGTGAACTATGTCAAATTCTTTCCCTACTATACTTAATCTCAGTACGTCCGATGTTTGATTTCCCTTTAGTGGGATTACCTTAAAGCCTTCCGCCTTACACCTTTCCTCAAGCTCACCCTTTACCCTACATGCAATGGCACACTCTATACCCTTTTCCCTAAGTCCTCTAATCAAGTAGAGGAGCTGCTGTTCTCCTCCTCTCCATCCCTTTTCTGTGTCAACGTGTAGAATTTTCATGTCTCACCCTTAAATTTGACCCTAGGAAATTTTGTGGAGGGAATATGAGGTTTTCAAGGCTCTTTGCCCCTACCAAGAAGGAGAGTCCGGCAGATGCTGAGATTCCGAGTCATAAACTTTTAACTAGGGCAGGGTTTATAAGGAAAGTGGCTTCGGGCCTTTACGATATTCTACCCCTTGGAACGAGAGTTATTCTTAAGGTAGAGAAAATCGTTAGAGAAGAGATGAACTCTGCAGGGGCTCAGGAAGTTATCCTTCCGATAATGCACCCTTCAGAGCTTTGGCAGGAAAGCGGAAGGTGGGACGTCTACGGTAAAGAGATGATTAAGTTTAAAGACCGCCACGAGAGGGATTACGCCCTAGGGCCTACTGCTGAAGAGGTTATAACAGACCTTGTGAGGAAGGAAGTGAAGTCCTACAAAGATTTACCGTTGAACCTTTACCAGATTGGAAGGAAGTTTAGGGATGAAATCCGTCCCCGCTTCGGTCTTATGAGGGCAAGGGAATTCATAATGAAGGATGCCTACTCCTTCCACACCAGCGACGAGGATGCAGAGAGAGAGTACTGGAACATGTATGAAACTTACAGCAGGATTTTTAAGAGAATGGGCCTTGAGTTTAAGGCAGTTTTAGCTGATACTGGTGAAATTGGAGGTAATTTCTCCCATGAGTTCCTTGTTATAGCAGATACTGGAGAGAGTAAGCTGGTTTACTGTGAAAAGTGTGGTTACGCTGCAAGCACCGAAAAGGCCGCCCAGAGGAGACCTCAACTTCCAGAGGGTAGGGAGACTAAGTTTAAAGGAGTTGAGAAAGTTCATACTCCCGGAATTAGGAGGATAGAGGAAGTTTCTGAATTCTTAAAAGTTCCCCAAGAAGATATTTTGAAACTGCTCGTTTACGTTGTTGATGGAAAGCCTGTTGCCGTTGCTGTTAGGGGAGATAGGGAAGTTGAGGAGACAAAGTTAAAGAATGCCTTTAGGGCAAAGGAAGTTCGCCTTGCTACAGATGAGGAGATAGAGGAGTTTACAGGCCAGCCTAAAGGTTATCTATCTCCGGTGAACCTTAGTATTCCGGTTTATGCAGACTACTCTGTAATTCCTATGGTTAACTTCGTTGCAGGAGCAGGAGAGGAGGACTACCACCTGAAGAACGTTAACTGGGGAAGGGACTTTGAAGTTAAGGACTTTATAGACGTTTCAGAGGTAAGAGGCGGAGAGCCTTGTCCTGAGTGTGGAGCTCCCCTAGTCCAAAAAAGGGGTATTGAAGTAGGCCACATTTTCAAGCTTGGTACAAAGTACAGCCAGGCAATGGGTGCAACTTTCGTTGATGAAGATGGCCAAGAAAAGCCTATGGTTATGGGGTGCTACGGAATAGGGATAACTAGGGTTATGGCTGCTGCTGTTGAACAGAACCACGATGAGAACGGAATAGTTTGGCCCTTTGAGATAGCTCCCTTTGAAGTTATAGTAATTCCTACAAACGTGAAGAAAGATGAGATTAGGAGTTTGGCAGAGGATATCTACGAGAACCTTAAAAGGGAAGGATTTGACGTCCTCATAGACGACAGGAACGCCCGTCCCGGCTTTAAGTTTAAGGATGCAGACCTCATCGGTATTCCCTTCCAGGTTATCGTAGGTAAGAGAGCTCCAGAGGGAATAGTTGAGCTTAAAGTTAGGAAGAGTGGAGAGAGGTTTGAAGTTGAGGCAAGTAAAGTTGGAGAGAAGATAAGGGAGCTCCTTAACTCGGAGGTTTAATGGTTAAAGAGGGCCTTAAGGTTGAGCTTAGCCACCTTCGTCCTTGGTCGTTTTCAAAAGTTCAAAAGGCTAAGAAGTGTCAGTACGAGTTCTTCTTTAGATACGCTTTAAAGCTTGAGCCACTTGAAAAGGCTGATTTCTTTGTCCTTGGAAGTGGCGTTCACTTTGTCCTTGAAAGGGCTCTAAATACTGCTTTTGAGGGTAGAGAGCCCTTAAGTAAGGAGCTCCTCTTTCAGTTTGCAGAGAAGTTTAAGGAGACAGAGCCCCTTGCAGATATTAAGAAGATTTCTGAGTTCTTTCCGAACATTCTAAGCTTTGTTAACGGGCAGCTGAAAAGGGCAAAGGGGAGTCCTCTAGTTGCTTCTGAAATTGAGCTTGCAGTTGACTACTCGCTAAACCTTGCTCCTTACTTTTCAGATTCTGTCTACCTTAGGGGAAAGTTGGACTTTATCTTCAGTAAAGGAGATACCCTCTACATAGTAGACCACAAAACCAGCAGGAGTTTAGACTTTAATAACAGAATAAAGACTCAGCTCAGGTGGTATGCCCTCCTTGCAAGTATAAAGTTTCCCCAGTTTGATAGGTTTGCCTTAGAGGTTCACAACGTTAGGTATGGAAGTATTAAGAGGATAATATTTACGAAGAAAGACCTTCAAGGCTTTAAAGATAGGCTTTTTCCCCTCCTTTCCCAAATTGAAAGTCAGTACGTAGGGAAGGAGTTTAGGGAGCTCCAGCCTTCCCCCTGTGAAGCTAATTGCCACTGGTGCGAGTACCGTCACGTATGTCCCCTTGGAGGTTTAGATTGAAAGTAGCGATTTTTACAGACAACTTCCGTAAGGACATGGGGGGAGGAACTAAAGTAGTTTATGATTTGGCTTGGAAGTTAAAGGAGAGGGGGCACGATGTCCTAATAGTTTCCGGTAGGACGGCGATTTCGGAAAATGGAAAGTTTAAAATTCTAAAACTTCCCAGCTTAAAGTATCCCTTTTACGATAACGCCGAGGCAATTTTTCCAAACTTCTACTTAATTAAAGAGCTTAAAGAGTTTTCCCCAGATATAATTCACTTTCACGACCCCTTTACTGCAGGTATAACTGCAGTAGTTGTATCTAAAATTCTGTCTAAAACGGTCGTTGGGACTATTCACATACACCCTCTCCATATGACCCAGTACTCTTTAAAGTTTGACAACGGGTTTGCCGCTAAGAAGTTGGTAGGTTTCTTCAGTAGGCTTTCAGACGGCCTTTCATTTGTGTCTAAGGATCAAATGGATTTATACTCTGATTCACTCAGTAAAGGGGGAAACTACAGGGTTATCTATCCCGGAATTCCCGACCTCTTCTTTACCGACGAAGTTCCCTCTCTTGGTAAGAGAGTGATTACCGTTTCAAGGTTAGCCCCAGAGAAGAACCTCTTTTTCGCCATCAGAGTTATTTCTGAAGTTCAAAAAGTAATGGACGTTGAGTATATTTTAGTTGGTAGTGGTCCTGAGAGGGAGAAGTTAGAAAGTTATGCCTCATCTGTTGGTGCAAAGGTGAAGTTTTTAGGTTCGGTTGAGAGGGAGAACTTGACGGAACTCTACCTTAGCTCTTCCGTCTTCTTCCTGCCCTCAAAAACTGAGACCTTTGGCCTTGTTTTCGCCGAAGCTATGGCCTGCGGGCTACCCGTTGTAGCTCTGAACGAAGGCTCAGCACCTGAAGTTGTTGGTAACGGCGGTGTTATCTGTGAAGAGAATGAGAAGGTAGTTTCTCATGCTATCTTAAAGCTGTTGACCCAGAAAGAGTTCTGGATTGAGAAGTCAAAAAATGCTAAAGAAAGAGCTGAAATGTTCAAACTTGATAACTTTGTTGATAGTTTCATTGACTTTTACAGGAAGACCATTGAGCTCGGGAGTTAAGGGTTGATTTTAGAGAGAGTAAACTCTCCGGATGATTTAAAGAAGTTAAGCTCTGAAGAGTTAAAGATTCTTGCTGAAGAGTTAAGGGAGTTCATAGTAGAGACGGTAAAGAAGACTGGAGGTCACCTTGCATCTTCTTTAGGGGTTGTTGAGCTCACAATAGCCCTTTTAAGGGTCTTCTCGCCCCCAAAGGACGAAATAGTCTGGGACGTTGGACACCAGTCTTACCCTTACAAAATACTTACCGATAGGAAAGATAAGTTTCACACTCTCAGGCAGTTTGGGGGAATTTCCGGTTTTCCGTCAATTAAGGAGAGCCCTTACGATGCCTTTGGAACAGGCCACAGTTCAACTTCAATCTCTGCTGCTCTTGGAATAAAGGTTGCAAAGAGGTTAAAGGGAGAGGAGGGGAAGGTAATTGCCGTTATAGGGGATGGAGCTCTTACCGCAGGTCAAGCTTATGAAGGTTTAAATAACGCCGGCCAGCTCGGTGAGGACCTTATTGTTATCCTGAATGACAATAAGATGTCAATTTCAAAGAATATAGGGGCAATTTCAAATTACTTAACGAAACTAACTACGGGGGAGAATCTAAGGAGAGCAAAGGAGAGGTTAGAGGAGGTAACTAAAAGGATATTCGGTGAAAAAATCTACAGAGGATTAAAAAGGGTTGAAGACTTACTCGTTAAAGGCCTCTTTCCCCCTGGAATGCTCTTTGAGGAGCTGGGGTTCAGGTACGTCGGCCCTATAGACGGCCACGACATAGAAACCCTTGAGACTACGCTGAGAAACGTGTCAAAGTTAAAAGGGCCTACTCTAGTTCACGTTCTAACTAAAAAGGGAAAGGGATACGAGCCGGCTGAAGAAAAGCCCGATAAGTTCCACGGAGTTTCCCCAAAGAGTTCCTCTTTGGAGCCCAGACCTCCTTCCTACACTGAAGTTTTTTCAAATACCTTAATTGAAATAGCTAAAGAAGACAAAAGGGTGATCGGTATAACTGCTGCAATGCCTTCAGGAACGGGTCTTGATAAGTTTAGAGAAGTCTTCCCGAACCGCTACTTTGACGTTGGTATAGCTGAACAGCACGCCGTTACTTTTGCTGCAGGATTGGCAAAAAAGGGGCTTAAACCTGTTGTTGCAATATACTCAACTTTCCTTCAGAGGGCCTACGACCAGATAGTTCACGACGTTGCCCTTCAGGAGCTCCCGGTAGTCTTTGCAGTAGACAGGGCAGGGCTCGTAGGGGAGGATGGGGCAACCCACCACGGGATATTTGACCTCTCATACCTTCGCTCAATTCCCAATATGGTAGTTGCCGCCCCGAAGGATGAGGAGGAGCTCCGCCACCTCCTCTTTACCGCAATTAAATCTGATAAACCCTTTGCCATCCGCTACCCCAGGGGAAGGGGCTACGGAGTAAAGATAAGAGAACCGTTAAAAGAAATTCCAATAGGTACCTGGGAAGTTTTGAGGGAAGGTAAAGATCTGTTAATCCTTGCTACGGGTTGGCCAGTCTATCAGGCTTTGAATGCCGCTGAGGAACTTTCTAAGGAAGGTATAGAGGCAACAGTTGTAAACGCCAGATTTATTAAACCCATAGATGAAAAACTCTTAAAAGAGCTTGCCAAAGAACACGAATTCATACTTACAGTTGAAGAAAATACAGTTAAAGGTGGTTTTGGCTCAGCAGTTGATGAGTTTCTCTCTCCATGGTACTGCGGGAAATTAATAAACCTTGGAATTCCCGATAAGTTCATTGAACACGGTAGCCAGGAGTTCTTAAGAAAGATGGTTGGCATAGATGTTGAAGGGATAAAAAATAAAATTATTTCCTTCCTTTCCGATAATAAATCGGAAACGTTGAAAATCAAATAGAATTTGGGCTCTATGTAGAACTTTTGTTCCTTAATTTTAAGTCTAAAATTTTACTAAAATTTTAAATTATTCTAGATTAAGGGCCTTAGAACGTATAAGGAGGATTTTGTGAAAGCCGTTCAAACTGATTTAGGCTCCCTTGTGAGGTTTAAAAGGTTAGATGTTTCCTTCTTTGCAGTAACCTTTACCTTTTCAGTCCTCCTTTTCTGTTTTCTTTCTTATCACTTCTTTTCCAACGATTTCTTTCACCTTAAAACAATCTCCTACGCAGAAAAGGCGAGGCTTGCCGTAGAAGGACTTCCACCTAGACTTGAGAACGTGGGCTTCGTTTACCCGCCCCTTCCCGTTTTTATCTCTATACTCTTTCCCCTTCCTTGGCTTGCTCAAGGGGTGGTTTCTGGGACAGTTTTTACCCTTTTAACCTATTTGGCCGTTAAGTTTTACAGGGACAGTTTTCCAGCCTTTTTGATGCTTGCCCTCTACCTTCCCTTCCTCTTTGCAGCAACCTTCAAGTTTGACACACTTTTACTCTTCTTCCTCATAGCTTCCTCTACGCTTCTTCTTTTAAAGTACTGGGAAGAAGGTTTTTCTCTTTACCTATTTGCTGGTGGCCTTCTCTTTGGCCTATCATTTTTCATAGACTTTTCTGCCCTGTATTTGATTTTCGTTTACGCTGGAACTCTCTTTTTAAAGAAGAAAGAAAAACTAAGCCACCGACTTGGGGTTATAATGGTTTTTCTACTTCCCCTAGTTTTTTTCTTTTTATTTACTCTCTTTATTAATTACACTTTTAAAGGGGACGCTTTCCACTTTTTAAAGGGCTACTCCTTACTCTTCCCGAAAAGTCCACAAGTTCTTCAGGCTCAGTACAGCCTTTATACGGCGTTAGCTTTACTCTTTGATTACTTGAAAAAGAGCTTTCTTCTGGTTCTTCCCTATTTCGTCGGCTTCTTCCTGGTTAAAAGGTGGAGGGAGTTTTACGCTTCTCCTATTTTCCTAATCTATGTCTCTCCCCTCCTCCTCCTATTCTTAAAAATAAGGTATGGAACCTTCTCCTTTTCCCTTACGAATTCACTCCTGTTTATTTTCTTTCTCCTTCTCTTTATGAATAGGTTCAGGTTTAAGCTTCCGATTTATCTATTTCTTCTTCTCTCAATAGTCTCTGCACCTTTTCTTTACTTAAAGTCTATGGATGGAAACGAAGTTAACTTTGCCCTGGGTTTAATGGGAAAGCCCTTTGAGCGCAACCTTCTGTTTTACAGAGAGATTGCCAGGGAGATTAACAGACTGAAGGGAAAGGTTCTCCTTGATGATAAATCTTTTTACCCTACTGTCTATTTTGTTTCAAACTTAAGGAAGTTGCTCCTTCCTTATCAATATGACTTCTATACAGTCCTTGCAAGTCCCTGCGGTAAAGTTGACTTCGTTGTTGGAATGGTAGGGGGAAAGAGGGACGAAGTTTACCTCTTTTATCCAGAAATTGAGGAATTAAAACTTGACAAGTGTGAATTCTATGGGAGGGTAGGCAATGCGGTTTTCTTCAATTGTCGTAAGTGTTATGGTTCTTCTTCTGCTCCTTCAGTCTGGGCTGGCCAGAACTAAGGAAGAGAAGGGATTTTGCGTTCAAATTGCAACCTCCACTAGCGTAGAGTCATTAAAGGAAATTGCTCAGCAGATTAATTGTTCGGTTGCCCCAGAGCTCCGAATTGAAAAGGTAGGAAAGTACTTCGTTTTAAGGGCAGGCTTCTGGAAGAGCAGGAAAGAGGGAGAGAAATTCTACAAGAAGTTAAAGGAGCAGTTTCCAGGGAGCGTTTTTCGTTACTGCCTGTGGAATAAAGAGCGAATCGTTGATTCAATATGTAAGGTAGAAAGAGAGAGTAAAAAAGAACGCTCTAAAGTGTCTATGGAGATTCTCCCCAACGCAAACTTTACCTACCAGACGTTTAAAGACTATGACGCTTCCCTTTCTTTAAAGGAGCTTGGCTATCCTAACAACCTGGTTTTAAGGGGAAACTTTTTAAAATATACCTTTTACCTTCCCGTCCTTCCCCAGTTTAAGGAAGGTTCTTTTGAAGTTAATATGAAAATTTCTCCCTCAATTCCCCTTGAAGGAAGGATAACAGTTTTAATAAACGAAATTCCCTATAAAACTTACTACGTTTCTCAGCTCGGCTACCTTTCTAAGGTAGCTATTCCGGTAGTTCCAGATAGGAAGACTATGTTTTCGAAAATTACCTTACTTTTTAACTTCTTCCCTAAAGAGAACGTCTGCGAGGTTCTAAATGTTAAGGATGCCTACGTAGTTATCTACAACGACTCCCAGTTTAAGATAAAGCTGAAGGAGGACTACAAGCCCCAGGATGTTCTCTCTTACCTTCTTAGCTACACTAGATCCCTGAATCTTCAGGGTAGGTCTCTCTACGGTCTTTCTCAGGCTTCCTACTTCATTGCGTCCCTCTATAAGAAATTTTCCCTCTTCAACCTAAACCTTTCGGCTCCCAACGGCAGGAAGGTTGTTTTAACCGATGGGATGAGCCAAATTAAGGAAAAGGAGCTTCTCCTTAATCCGAAGGACGCTGATGCCGCCAAGTTTCTGTGGCCTTTAAGGACTTCTGCCTACTCTGCTCAGATTTACTCCAACCCAGTAAAGACTGGAAAGTTTATTCCTATTAAAGCCTTTGGTTTCAACACCCAGACGGTTGAAGGAATAGGTAATGTTGTGGTTTTCTTCAACGTTCCTTTTTACGCCTTCAAAGGTAAACCTAAAAAGCTTATGCTCCTTTTAAGGTATGCGGCCCAAAGCGTCAGCTCAAAATCTGGAGACAAGCTCTGGGTTTCCCTGATGGTTAATAATCAGTTGGTTTGGAGCAGAGAACTCTACGGAAGCACGGCCGTTCAAGAAAACCTTATAGAGGTTCCAGGTTATACCCTGAAGTTTGGCAAGAATAAGTTCAGTGTCGTCTTTTCTTACTACCCTGGAATGGATACCTGTACCGGATCTGTTCCCTCTTTAAGATTTACCCTCTACGATTCTTCGGCGGTTTCCGCAGTTGGGGTTAGTAAGGAGTACACAAGTATAAGGGAGTTCTTACAGTCCTTAAGCGGTAGGGTTGGACTAGTTGTTGACAGCGGCCTTTCCCCTCACTTCGTTAAAGGGCTCTTTAAACTTTTGGGCTACTATAACCCCCACGCCGATAGGCTGATTCCTCAGCCGGAGGAGGCAGACTTCTTTATTGTAGTTAAGCCTTTTAACAAGATTACAGAGAAGGAACTTCCGATCCACTACGACGAAAAAATTAAAATAGTTAACCCCCTTACAAAACAGGTTGTTATGAAGGTTAACGGTTCCTACAATTTCCTCCTCTTTCAGCTTGGCAAGTACAGGGGAGCTCCTGCTCTCTTTGTTTCTCCTTCAAACTCCTCAGCCCAGCAGGTAATAGACGCGATAGAGTGGAGCGACCTGGAGCGCTTTTTGGGTAACGCCGTTTTTCTTTTTAAAGATTCAATCTACTCCTTTGAAATTGGCAAGAAGTTCAGAGTTGAGTACTCAAGGAGTTCCCTTATTGAGTACTACCTGAAGAAGTACAGAGTAATTATTTTCGTCTTTCTCTTCTTTTTTATAACTCTCTTTATCGTTTACCTGTGGAGGAGGTTGACATGAAGCTTTTAACTTTCTTTGTCTTCCTTTTTCTCTTTCCTCTAGCAGCCCACTCAAGCCCCTGGGGGAGGGAGAAGGGAGAGTGTTTTGTTGCACCTCAGGTTTACTACTACACCGCAACTAGGTACTGGGACAGGAACGGAGATAAGAAGAGCCTTTCGGACACCTTCCGCAAGTGGGAGATTGCGACCTACCTTGAGTACGGTCTTAACGGTAAGGACACTTTAACCTTAAGAGTTCCCTACCAGTATATTGAATCTGGAAGCTCCTCAACTAGCGGCTTTTCAGATATTGAAGTTGGAGTAATCAGGAAGTTTAGGGAGAAGGGGAGTTCTGTAATCTCCGGCCGCTTTTTAACAATAATTCCTACCGGCTACTCAATAAACAAGGAACTCCGCCTGGGTTACGGAAGGTTTGGCCTTGAAGGAGACTTACTTGCAGGAAAAGGAGGCAAAAGTTACTTCCTTGAAGGGGGCGTAGGCTACAGATACTACTTTGGCTACCCTTCAGACCAGATTAGGAGCTACGGAAGGGTAGGGTTGAAAGGAGAAAGGTGGCTCTTAATGGATACCTTGGAAGTTCACTGGGGCTTAAACAACGGAGAGAGGAAAACCGTAGGCAAAAACATAACGCTTGAGCCCTATTACAGGCTGATTCAGAACGATATAAACTTCGTCTACAAAATTACTGACGGCCTTGCACTTTCAGTTGGTTTTATTAAAGCTTTATGGGGAAGAAATACAGGGGATGGAAAGAGTTTCTATGTCCAGTTGTGGTTCTCGTTCTAAGAAAATTGGAGAACTCTTTGTTGAAAAGGGTCTTATAACCAAAGAGCATCTTGAGGAAGCCCTTGAGTACCAGCGGAAGTTTGGGGGCAGACTCGGCTGGATTTTGGTTAGCCTTGGCTATGTAGACAGGCTTTCCTTCTATTCTACCCTTGCAGAGCACTACTGCTTGCCCTTTGAAAAGGTTGTGGAAAAAATAATTGCCTCGGTAGATCCAGACTTTTTGGGGAAGTTTAACCCTGAGGAACTTCTTTCAGCCGAAGTTATTCCTGCAAGAGAAGAGGGTGGAAAAGTTCTTATTTTCACTTCCTATCCTTACAGCAATAAGTTTGACGCCTTCGTTGAGAAACACTTTAAAGGAAAGCGGCTGAGGGTAATAGTAATAACAGATTTAGATTTAATCAAAGTTCTTGATCACTTTTTTAAAAAAGAGATAGTAGACAGGGCAGTTTATGGCCTCTTTTACCTTGACCCAGAACTCTCTGCAAGGAGGGTTTTTTCTAAAAGTCAGCTAATTTTCTTCTATCTCCTTTCCATCCTCTACATGGTCTGGCTCTACTTTGACTTTAAGAGCGCGGTTATTGCCCTTAACGTGGTGATTCAGAGCTCTTACCTTTTGGTTAACCTATTTAAGTTTGTCGTCAGTATAGCTGGAACCTTCACAGAGCTTGAGTTTAGAATTGAAGATGAGTTGATAAAGGAGCTAAAGGAGAAGGAACTTCCAGTCTATACGATCCTCATTCCCGCCTACAAGGAGCCTGAGGTAATTCCAATTCTTATTAGTTCCTTAAAGAAGCTTGACTATCCCTTAAACAAGCTTGACGTTCTCTTCCTCCTTGAGGAGGATGACCATGAGACTATAGAGGCAGTAAAGAGGGCAAAGCCTCCAGCTAACTGGAGAATAATAAGAATTCCTGATTCCCAGCCCAAAACCAAGCCAAAGGCCTGTAACTACGGTCTCTTCTTTGCCCGCGGCCAGTACCTGGTAATTTACGATGCAGAGGACATTCCAGAACCTGACCAGCTTAAAAAGGCCATAGTTGCTTTTAGGTTTATGTCTAAAGAATACATCTGTTTCCAGGCAGCCCTCAATTTCTTTAATAGGGATGAAAACTTTCTTACGAAAATGTTTACTCTTGAGTATTCGTACTGGTTTGATTACATGCTTCCGGGTCTCCACAGGCTTAAAATGATTATTCCTCTTGGAGGAACCAGCAACCACTTTGAAACCCAAAAGCTGAAAGAGATAGGGGGCTGGGATCCTTTTAACGTTACTGAAGATGCAGACCTTGGAGTTAGAGCTTTTGGGAAAGGCTATAAGGTTGGAGTAATAAATTCAACAACCTACGAGGAGGCCAACGCAAAGCTTGGCAACTGGATTAGACAGCGATCAAGGTGGATTAAAGGCTACATGCAGACGTGGCTGGTTCACTCAAGACGCCCGGTTCAGCTTTTGAAAAGCATTGGTTTCAAGGGTTTTTTTAGCTTTCATCTCTTAATTGGTGGAACACCTCTAATGTTCTTGATAAATCCAATTCTCTGGTTTACTTTTCTTTATTGGCTCGTTACCAAGACGACGGCACTAGAGTTCCTATTTCCCCCGGCAGTTCTCTATTCAGCCCTTTTTAACCTCCTATTTGGTAACTTTCTGGCCATCTACCTTTCAATGCTTGCCGTTTTTAAGAGAAAGTATTACGAGCTCCTTCCTTATGCCCTTTTAAATCCTATCTACTGGATTCTCCACAGCATAGCCGCCTACAAGGCACTCTACGAGCTCTTTACGAAACCTTTTTACTGGCAGAAAACCCAGCACGGAATAACCAAGTACTCTGCTCCGGTTGAGGAAGAGGCTATGCCCTCCCGTAGGCGTCATTAAACCTTACTATGTCGTCCTCTCCAATGTACTCGCCAACTTGAACCTCAATGACTTCCAGCGGTACTTTTCCAGGGTTTTCAAGCCTGTGGGGGGTGGTTTTGGGGACGAATATGCTCTCATTTTCGTGGACGAAGTATTCTTTGCCGTCTATAACTACCCTTGCCGTTCCCTTAACGACAATCCAGTGTTCACTTCTGTGGTAGTGCATTTGGTAGCTTAGCTTTCCTCCAGGCTTTACCACTATTTTCTTAATTTTGTACCTCTCTCCCTTTCCAAGCTCAACAAAGTGTCCCCAAGGCCTGTAAACTATAGGATGGGTTTCTACATAGTGGCGGAGTTCTGGGTTCTTTTTGAGGGCCTTCACGACCTTCTTAACTTTCTGTGCCTGCCCTTTTTTAACCACTAAAGTTACATCTCTCGTCCCTATAACCATAACATCTTCAAGGCCTATGCCTACTATTAGCCTTTCTTCCTCAAAGTCCTTGTTTAAAATCATGCACCCTTCAATGTCAAGAGCGAAAGAAGTTCCTTCAAGGGTATTGTTCTTCTCGTCCTTAGGGGAGATTTCGTAAACCGAGTCCCAGCTTCCAACATCAGACCACTGAAAGTTGCATAGAACTACTGCGGCTCTATCGGTCTTCTCCATAATAGCATAATCTATTGATATATCTGGACACTCGGTAAACTTCTCTATTGCTTCTTCAAAACTTCCCTTAAATATTATTGAGTAAATTTCGGGGGCGTGTTTACGGAGCTCTTCAACGAAGGTCTCAATCGTAAAGGCAAACATTCCAGAGTTCCAGTAGTAATTGCCAGAAGCAAGGTACTCTGTGGCCTTTTCAAAATTCGGCTTTTCAAAGAATTTCTTAACCTTAAAGCCAGCTTTTCCGATAGGTTTGCCCCTCAGAATGTAACCGTAGCCGGTTTCAGGCCTCGTGGGCTCAATTCCAAAAGTTATTAAGTATTTCTGTTTTGCAAGTTCCTTAACCTGTGGAAGGATAGAAACAATTGCTTCGTCAGGCTTTATAAAATGGTCTGAAGGGGCTATAAAAAGAAGCTCGTCGTTAGGGGCTCCCTTTTCTATTAAGAACCTTACGGCTAGGGCAACCGCTGGAGCAGTATTCCTGCCTGCTGGCTCAAGAACGAAATTCAGCTTGTAAGGCTCAATTCCAATTTCCTTTAGTTGTTCTTCTAGAAGGAATTTATAAGCCTTTTTAGAGGAGACAACAATATCCTCGGGCTTTAAAAACTTCAAAAACCTAAGAATTGTTTTCTGAAAGAGAGATTTATTAGAGAATAGCTTAATGAACTGTTTAGGGTAGTTTTCCCTTGAAAGGGGAAAAAGCCTTGTACCGCTTCCTCCTGAAAGAATAATAGCTTTCATTTCTACCTATTTTCCCTTATCTTTCTAATTTTGATTTGTTTTGAAATTTTATAGAAATAAAAGCTGAAAATGAAGTTAAAAAACAAAAAGAAGTTCTAGATTGGATTTTTATAGTATTGTCATAAAGGATACTAGCCTTATTTAGAACAGATAAAATAAAACCTTCAAAGAATCATTGATAGCAGCTGGAAAATAACTCAAGAAAAATTTGGTCAAAAATTTTAGAAAATAAAAAAAAGCCTGGCACCGCCCTACTTTCCCACCCGCTCCCGCGGGCAGTATCATCGGCGCTGGCGGGCTTAACTTCCGAGTTCGGAATGGGATCGGGTGTTTCCCCGCCGCTATGGGCACCAGGCTT
>Ga0256836_1000788_pt1 | contig 15795 bp, 23 predicted proteins | sample 4561380metaG_FD_185974 | JGI IMG/M metagenome (GOLD analysis project Ga0256836, IMG submission 185974) | Hydrothermal vent microbial communities from Guaymas Basin, Mexico - 4561-380 | ecosystem: Environmental > Aquatic > Marine > Hydrothermal vents | place: Mexico: Guaymas Basin | collected...
AGTGGTGGGATTTGGATGATGCAATGATGGAGTACGGGGACAGTGTTTACGACAGAATGGACGACTCATTTGAGGTAGAAGTCGAAGCAGAGAACTGGAAGGATGCGCGTGAGAAAATACTGATTGCTGCTGAAGCGCTTAGGAATCCGTGGAGGCCCTAAAGGAGCGTGATGGCCGTGAGTGAGGCTTCGGTGAGCCCGGTGTTTCTTCCCGAGGCAATTGAGGAAGCCCGCGCGGACGGAAACGAGTGGTTCCTTTGTGCAGAGCTGTATGCCATCCTTGCCCTCGGCGTCCTCGACAAATGGGTTTCACGGAGAAAGCTGGCGAAGTTGCTCTGCGAGCTCGTGAGGAGGGACTTGAGAGTCAGGCGCTCGATAGACTTGACTGAGAGGGAGTGCTATGAGAACGTCCTTGACATCGTCACGAACCCGCTCTACCTCAGCGAGGCCTTCGAGTACAAGAGGAGTATGGTCAGGCTTTCGGAGTTCGGAGAGGTGGTTTTCAATGAGATTGAGGGAGCCCTCTCGCCAGAGCGGTTCTTTGAACTGAAGAGGAAGATACTCGAAATCTGGAAGGAGGGGAGAATATGACCGTTAACTTTCGTATGGATGTTAACGTGCTCACGGTATCTGTGAGTGAGGTTTTGGTTTCACTGAGTGCTGGCCGTTTCCTAGCTCACATTTTTTGTGAATACGGGCCTTCATTTATGAGTGGGCAGCCCAACACACCAAACACCCTCACAAGCCTGACCACACTCACAAAAACCGTGAACGAGGTGAGCTTATGAAACCCAAAATCGCCCTGCCAGAAAACGAGTTTAAACTCAAAGGCCTCTACAACTTCCTTGAGCTAATCTTTGATGACGATGAGCATAGAATAGGCATAGCCGAAGCCCTCCTCGAGCGGCTGAGGCAGAAGAGAGAAACCTACTCCGAGGACTGGCTTGAGGTCATCCTCGAATACCTCGGCGAGCAGGACCTGCTTGAGCAGTACCACGAGCTCCTCAACAAGTTCGATAATGGAGAAATCAGCAAGACGAGGATAAACAAGCTCATCGAGAAGGAGCTTCGCGAGAGGGGTTATCCGGCCGCAAAGCTGAGGAAGGATTGGGCGATAGTTAAGAAGACGCTCATAAAACTCGGAATTGTGTCCAGGACTTCCAACAGGCTGAACCTGTCATGGGATTTTGTGGAGCGGCTGAATACACTGGCCAAATTCTACAACTTATGGAGGGCTGGAGAAATATGATCAGACTCAAGATTTACAAAGAAGACGGAGTCTGGTGCGTGGAGGATTTAGCAGGTTATGAGGTTGGTTGTGGCAGGACGATCGCTGAGGCCTTCAAGGACTTTGGGGAGAACCTTGAGGCTGCGATTGAGGAGTATGTTGAAGATAACGACCTCGACAAGTTCCACATTTCTGCAATAGCCCTCCGTTACGCCTTACTCGATTGGTTGAGGTGAAAGCCCATGACCGTAGTCTTAATATCTCCGGGGGTGAACTTCGTGTTTGGTGGGTCAAAGTGGGCAAAATGGCCACTGAAAAAAGCGGCTCTCACTCAAGAGATTCGGCCAAAAAGCGGCGAAAGACACGCTTGCACATCACGCTTGATGAAGAGGTGGTCGGTGCCATGAACGAGATGGGCATTAACAAGTCGCAATTCTTCAACAAAACAGCGAGGTGGGTTTTCTTGGGAGAAGAAGTTCCAGAACTTATTGTAAAACTGGAATGGTGCGGTGGCCGGGATTTGAACCCGGGTTACCGGCTTGGGAGGCGTCTCGGTCTAAACGAGATGTGGGTCGCACATAAGGCAGAGTTCGAGAAGGCTCTCTTCGCCGAAGTTGCAGAGGCTACAGCGAAAGACTACCTCAGCGCGCTCAATCGCTTTTTCGGTGCCCATAAGATACAGACCACTGAGGACCTGCGCAATTCCTACCTAAAAGAGGGCCAAAAAAGAAACCTTGGGAAGGGCTTGAGGAAGTTCTTCACTTTTCTTTACCAGCATGACCTCATCAGCTTCGAGCTTTATCAGAAACTAAAGAACATCGTCAAGTTGAAGCCCACAAAGGCCAGTGGGAAGTTCATAACGACCGAGGAGCTTCTTGAGGCGTATAACTACTTCAGAAAGCACGGCCGGCGCGAGGAGCTTCTTCTCTTCAAACTCTTGGCTTACAGTGGGATAAGGCTGAGGCACGCGGTTCAACTTCTGAATTCGTTCAGCAGAGACAAACTGATTTGTCATGAGAACTTTGCCAAGTATCCGCTTTTCAAGCACGAGGGGACGAAGGTGGTTTACTACGCTTATATGCCTCGCGAGTTAGCGGAGGAGCTTTTCCAGTCGAGCTATACAGAGGACATGGCGAGGAAGTACCTGCGCTACGGCAGGGTCTCGGCCTCGACAATTAGGAAGTGGTTCTCAACATTCCTGGTCTCAAAGGGGGTTCCGCCGGCGGCGGTCAACTACATTCAGGGTCGGAAGCCGAAGAACGTTCTCGATGCATATTATGTCCAGCTTGAAAAACTCGCCGACGAGTGGTATTCTGCGGTTGTGGGTGAGCTAAAGAAGGTTCTGGAGGGTTCAAAATGATGAAGTGGAAGGAGCTCCCGCGCTTTCTCACTTTAGTCATTGCAGTGCTCGTCGGATTTGGGGTTCAGGCTCGCTTGGTACAGATAGGTCATCAGGAGTTCATTTATGGCTATGTGCTTGGTGCTCTTGTTTACCAGACTCTCAGCGACCCGCAATGGCTCAGAAAAATTACTGAACCAGACGAATTCGTTAGCTTGATGATGTGGGTGTTCTTTCCTTTCGTGGCCACGTTTGGAGCGATATGGAGGATGATCTTTGTTGAAAGCTGAAGGGAGGTGAGCGGAGGATGGCCCAACGTAGGGATCTTGACCCCAACTATTGGAGGGGTATGAATGGAAAATTCAATTGGGGTTTCACGGTTGACGGAGAGACTATGGCAATTCTTGCAGAAATCGCAAAAGAAGACGGCGGTAACCTTTCAGTCGCACTAAGAAAGGCCGTGAGGGAGTATAAAAAGCTCAAGAAGCTGGAGCAACGGTTGGTCTCAAAAGCTCTTCTTTAATCTTCTTTTGTGAGAGTATCTAAGAGAAACTAAGAGTTTTTCTCGAATTTGGTTATAAGCTCTTCTTTCGCACTTTCAAAGTAGAATGGGCCATCCTCCGCTCAAATCAGTTCTGTCAAATCATCATTGCCTGCACGGAGGCGGTAGTATGGACTCGCTCGAAGGAATTGCTCGGGAGATTGAGGCTCTTGACAAGTATGCAGTGAGGCTTCGGGAGCAGATTAATGCGGCACAGCGTGAACTCGCGAGGGTCACGCGCAAGAAGCAGCAGTTGGTAGCAGAGCTTTCTCGGCTCAAAAAGGCGCGGAAGGTGACGGCAGTATGAGGTCAAAAAGCCTCGCTCAGCTGGTTCTCTTCGTGCTAATAGCGGCCTTCTGGTACAAGATAGCATGGCCTCTCATGACGAAGGAGGCTTTAGCGGTCGGCGCTGTGGGTGGCGTTCTCATGCATTGGGCGCTGACGAACAAGGGAAACAGGAACATCGTGCTGATAGAGCCATTCACGAGCGGTTGGCGCGTGCTCATCTACGACATGATGTTCGTCAGCTTCCTTGGAGCTTTGGCTCAGCAGGCTGGAGATGTCAGCGCTCTTCTCGACGCGCTCAAGACCTCGGTGCAGAACCTCGCGCTTCTCCTCGCCCTCGCGGGCGGGATTGGGGTTGACTACTCGGTTGGGGGGTGAAAAATGGACGTTATCGGGCTGGTTCTCGCGTTTGGATTGATTGGGCTCGGTGTTGTCATGCTTGGGCTTAGCATTGACACGTGGGCGCTCTCAAGGAGGTGGTCGAAGTGAAAAAGCTCGGAGTTGTGCTGGCTTTGTTGGTGTTAGTTTCGGCTTTAACTGTAGGAACAGGCACGGTTAGGAAAGTTAAAGCAGATGCAACAACGCAGTATTTCATTATTGTTGAGAATGCGACTGAGAGTTATATTAACACGACGCTGAGCGGGGTGACATGGGAGCATGCAACGCCACAATACACAGTTAGGGGCAATGTGATTTATTTTCCGAATTTGCAGAATATGACAAGGTTCTTAACTCCGCCGGACTTTAAGAACAACTTCGTGTTCCCTCTGGACAAGATAGAGACGTCAGTTCCGCTTACTATCGTCTGGTTCTATGGTTGGGATGGGAGTAAAAGTAACGCGGACATCTACTTTACGGTTAATTCGACGGATGACCAGACGCCATTTGCATGGGCGAGAATTAGGTGGGATAGCGGTGCATATCCGATTAAATACTACTTCTATGTAAATGACAATCTCGTGTTTACTTCATCGTCAGGAACGGTTAGGTATTATTCACAGAATATAGCGGTAGCTCCGGGCGACCAGTTGCACTTTAAGAAGAGCGATCCATACAGTGGGAGTGGTGGGTCGTTATATTCAGGCGTGTTTTTGTTCTTTGAGGGGGATGTTTCGGGGACGTTCTCGGCGTCTGGAACTAACAAGGATTATGGTATTCACACGTTTGAAACTGGCGTTAGGACGGTAACGTTCCACCTCACTGATGCACTCACTGGCCAGCCCCTTACAGGCGTTACTGTGAAGGATACTGATAGCACTGTTTTAGGTACTGTTGATGATGGGGGCTCGTTGGAACTGGCAAGAGGACAACATACTTTGACTTTCGAGAAAACCGGCTACTGGAGCGTCACGAAGACGATTGATGTTCAGGGTGACATGAGCGTTTCAGTCGAGCTCTACCCCTCCAGCGCGGCTTTCAAGCTCGAAAACTTCCCGAGTGAGATCACGATTCCAGAACACACTGTTTACACGCTCACCTTCACCATCAGTCCAATCAACACGGATGCAACCTACAACGCTTATCTGAGCCTGAGTGGTCTCTCTGACGTCCTTGAAGTCCGCAAGGACGGCTCCGTCATCTCGCCTGAGAACGGGAGGTACTACCTTGGCGACATTTCAGGCCCAACGCAGATTAGTATCAAGTTCAAGGCAACGAGCGTCGGCACTTATGCGTTCTCTCTGACCCTTGAAAGCCACGACGCTTTTGGCACAAAGACCTACACGACGACAAAGCAGGTGAAGTACAAGGTTGACCCGCTGCCCTTCACGGTTGAAATGCCTTCAGAATGGCAGGTTGGAGACAATCAGCTGAGGATCAGCGAGGCCAGCGGTCAGAGTTATGCGATGGTTATAGTTCTCAAGGATCAGGCTGGAAGCCAGGTCTGGAGCGACAGTTATGCCTTCAATCCTTATGACGTGCACACTTTCACGGTTAACGTTCCGAAGGAAGGCACTTACACGCTTGAATTCCAGTGGAACGGACAGACTGCGAGCTATACGATCAACGTGGGCACGGGCATTTCTCTGCTCACTAAGTCCGTGAGCGTCAAGAAGGGTGGCGTTGGGACTGTTCAGGTGCAACTCAAGAATCCGAGCGACAGCACGAAGTACTACACGATCAGGCTTGAGGGCGGCTTTCTGGATGTTCCGGTGAATCAGACTGTTGCGATCGCTCCCTCTTCGACCAAGACAGTGAGCATCGCTTTCGCGGTCCCTGAGAACGTCCAGTTTGATGCTTACGATTTGACGCTGAAGGTCCTTGAGGGCGATGCAGTGAGGTATAGTGATACTGTGCACGTGATTATCACGGGTTCTGAGGCCGGCCTGCCTATTGCTCTTGGCGGTGGAGGCGGTTCAACACTCCTCATTGTGGGGGCTGCCGCTGCCGCGCTTGGGCTTGGTGCTGTTTTGGTCATGAGGCGGAGGTGAGGGTATGCTCCGCTCTCTGTTTTCAATTTCCAGGAGAGAGAAAGATGAGGAAGACAGACAGGACGAGCAGAAGGAACAGAAGAAGCCGGCAAAGGTGGGAACAAAGCGCAGTTGGAGGAACTTCACCTCAATCGCTTTGATGCTTATGCTTTTAGTCAGTGTTTACGCTGAGCCTGTAGCGGCATGGCCGGGCGAGGGGCTGTTCAGCTCTGTTGGGGATGCATTGAGTTCAGTTGGTGATGCAGTCTCTTCGGCTGCGCATGCTGTGGTGGATAATATTGAGGGTGGCATAGCTGGAGCTTTAGCGGGTGCTGCGGCGGGTGCTATGGTTGGTTCTGCAGTTCCGGGCATTGGAACTGCAATTGGGGCGGGTGTAGGTGCGTTAGTAGGATTCGTTGGGGGAGTGTATGCAGAGTACAAGGCAAAGCAGACGATACATGAGATAACTCATCCTGGTGGGCCGGGAGTTGGCATTTCCTACGAGGGAATTAATGCAACAAAGGATGACCTCAGCAAGAACAGCGACTTGTTAAAAAATTATCAGATCGTCGACAACGCGCAGAGCAAGGCATACTCCGAGTTAACAGAGCTTCTCGCTAAGATGGCAACGAGCTCGGTAGAGTATGACATCCAGCAGACCGGAGCAACAGGAAACATTCAGCTGAAGCTTTATGGACCGGATCAAATCCTCGGCTTTTCAGCGTTTCCCGTCAAGTTGAGGGTCTTCTTCTCAAGTGATCCTGTTGAGAAGAACGTCATTCACCTGCAAAAGGTCACAATGTACGTGGTCAGGGCTGATACCGGCACGGCCTACTACCGGTACACCAGGACCTTCTCGAACCTCACGTTCAACGGTGGGGCCTATGACATTAACACCTTCCTTAAGGTACCGGACGATCTTGATTATGCTGTCGCGGACGCCATCAGGACCGGCCAGATCACACCTGACCTCATTAAGAAACTGAAGTCTGCGAAAACTCCGCAGTTCGAGATTTACATCAAAATCGACGCTTACAAAGAGGACTGGAGCCTGGTTAACGGCACATGGGTGCACGTGAGGGATATTCCTCTCACTGTTGAGGCTGAGACCAGGAGTGTTTACCTGCACGTTACGAGCAGCACTGACGTGGTTCTCTTCCAGACCGGCCTTAACGCGTCCATGCCGGCTGACATGGCCAACCTCGTCATGGGTAAGTTTGCTCCCTTCATTGCTGAGCAGTGGGGTGCGGTCTCGGACGTTCTCATTAGGCCCTACGCGACGCCAGTGCATGTCCAGGATTCTGCCGCGACGTGGAAGTTCTTCGTGGCTCCAAACCACAAGTTCCTCACGATGTTCGATGAGCACCCGAAGATCTACGATGACTTTGAGGTCTTCGCAGTTAGGGTTCTTCAGAACGGGAACTTCGAAATGGCGGACAGACGTTCGAACACACTTGGAGACATGACCAGCGGAGTGAAGGAGGCCTATGGCATTACCAAGTATACGTTTGGACCGGACATAGTGAATTATCGCGTTTATGGGCTTGGCTTGATCTGGTTTGAGCGGGACGATGGCACAAAGATCCCGGTTTGGATCTTGATCCAGCCGCACATGAGTGTTCTTGACAGGGAGAAACTGGCCCTGGACGATGCGAGGGTTCAGAAGATCCTCCCGATCTTTGACGATGAGAAGATTACGAAGACTGAGCTCGAGTTATTGAAGGCACAGCTTGATTCAGTCAAACAGGATCTGCAGAACAAGATTCAGGCTGCGGAGCAGTTGAAGAAGATGGCAGAGGCCAACGGCAACAAGGAGGCCGCTGAGTACGCTGACAGGGCGATCAAGTACTACCAGCTTGAGCTCAAAATGCTTGATCAGGCTACGCAGACAGAGGATGCGCAGCTTGCATTGAATTATCTCAACGCTGCAAAGAAGTATGAGTACGCTGCAGACTTCGAGAAACAGGCTGCAGATAAGGCTTACAAGGGTGATTCTGAGGGTGCTAAAGCCCTTGACAGTCAGGCGCAGGAGTACAAGAAGGACGGTGACAAGTATGTCCCACACATAAGCATCGGAGGCGTGACAGATGCAATTCTCGGGAACCTGAAGGACTGGAAGATGCTGCTACTGCTGGCGATTCTGCTCATCGGCGGCTACTACTTGCTCGGAAGGATGGGCGCGCTGATCGGGCTTGGGATTTGGCTGGCTATTGTGATTGGTATTCCCGCACTCAAGGCCCTCGTGGCCTGGATAAGCACGAAGATATGAGGTGATGGAGAAATGGGGGATGATAAGGGTAAAAGCAGTAAGGGCGGGGGCGCTGGCCCCCGGTTTTCAAAATATAGCTTCCGGGTGGTAGTGACTGCAATAATGGCCCTTATTGCATGGTACGCGGGACAGCACAACGTGACAGCGCAGGAATTCAACGAGGCTTTCGCCAGCATCCCACTCGCGGCGATATTGCTTGCAATGTTCTTCGACTACGGCCTCGATAGTGGCAAACTCTATGACAAGATGATCAAAAAGCCAAGCAACAGAATGCTCGGCCTCATTTACGCGGTAATAGCTTCAGCAGTGTTCTTCTTCGCGTTCCTGTGGATCATTACCGGAAACATACAAGCTGCCAGTGCGGCTTCAGTCGTAGCCTCCGCAGTGGTTGCCTTATTAGTCCTCATGCCGAACACTGGAACTTCAGAGTGGATTCTCTGGCTTTGGATTGCGGAGACACTTGTCACGGCTGGAAAGTTCCTCACAATCGTGCCGGGGGTGAGCTAATGGCTCTGGACGGTCTGAAAAAGCCTAGACACCTGCTTATCCTCTTTAGAGGCATACTGGCAGGACTGATGTTCGCCGGTCTACTCTGGTATGGAAGTTCCCATGAGGCCACAGTTTCAGAACTCACCAAGGTGATAGCTAGTACTAATGTTTTCCTCATAGCTGCCGCCGAGATTCTAGACAAAATAGCAGGGCGCGAAGACTACGCGAAGGTGTACGGGTGGGCTTACGGTAAGCTCTCTGGAGGGAAAGGGGGAACATTCACGGCCATATTTGCAGTGCTCCTAATGAGTGCCCTAATCTTTGCAGTTTCCCTGTACTTCATAGCAGGCTCAATAACGTTTTCCCTTAACTCATACTCCCCGGCTACGTTACTTTGGGCCGGTCTATTGGCCACTTACATTGCTTTACCCGAAACAGGGGATAATGAGCTCATAGCTTGGATTTGGTTGGGAGCCACTATCGCCACAAAGGGACAGTATCTGTCTTCTGCCTTAACCATTCCAGCACTAATGCGGCTTGCTGGAATACTACTGAAACTCTGAGGTGACTCAAAATGCTCGGCAGGGTTGCAGTGAGTCTCATCGCTTACCTCCTCTGCATTTTCCATTTCAACGACGCAATGACGACAGTGGGCCACCTCCTCGGCCTCGGCGGCTTTTGGGCGCTCTTCATTCCTTCGGCCCTCATTGGCCTGAGCGTTTACAGGATTGCAGACTTGGACCATTGGGGCCTGTGGGACGCGGCCAGCTTCCTCGTGATTGGGAGCATAGCAATGCTTGCAATGACTGGCAATCCTGAGGCGACGATGTACGAGCTCATCAAAGGCGTCGTGAGCTTTTCAGTTGCTGCAATACTCGGTGCAAGAGCCGCAATCACAGGAGGGAGGCACTGATGGACGTTAATTCAGCAGTCACTCAACTCCAGGATCTTGCACACACTCACCCCTACCTCGCCCTCGCAATAATCCTCTTCCTGCTTTCATTCCTCTCAAAGAATAAGGTCCTCGACTACCTACTCTGGTTCCTCGCGGCCCTCGCGCTCCTGAAGGAGTTTTCGTTGTTTGGGACTTTGGTTGAGTTCCTCAAGGGCATTCCTGAAATGTTGAAACAGATTGGAGGTGTTTGAAGAATGCGGAAGAAGGAAAGGCAGCTCATAACCCTCGGGTTGGTGGTACTCTTCGCGGCCATAGCTTGGTGGGCTTACAACCAGTACGGAGCCGACACGGGCGTCCTCCTGAACCTTGACAATCAGAGCAACAGCACAGAAACCTACCAGCTGGCTATCTCTGACCTCTCCGCGAGTGTCGACCAGTCAACTGGCCACGTGCTGGTTAGCTTCAAGCTCGCGAATGAAGAGCACTTCAACATCAGCAGCGTTGAGGTCCTCTATACACTCAACGTCGCCGATCCCAACAACGCCACCTATGCCCCAATTAATGCTACCGAGGCTAACGGCACTTACAAGGCTGAGATTCCGAGCAAATTCGGTGACGTGGTTTATTACAAGGTGAAAGTCGTCTATGACAACAACAAAGAGCTCGTGAGTGACGTTAAGACTATAGTAGTGAAGGACACAGCAGCTCCAACTGGAACCATTGTCATAAACTACAACGCCACGACTGGCAATGCGACCATCACCGTCAACGCCAGCGACAACGACGCCATAGACAGGGTCGTTCTCTTCTATGCAGTCACCGCAGACGGCAACCTGACCAGTGTAACCTTTACCAATGTCACTCTCAACGTTAGTCCGTACACCTACGTCATTGCTGTTCCAGCAAACAACTACCTCGACGTCTACGCAGAAGTCTATGACCTGAGCGGCAACATGGCCAGAGTGCCGGCGAACGGCACCGTCCAGCTCTACGCGAACGAGACCAAGACCATAACCGGCTGAGGTGGGCTGGAATGATGCCCACCTACCGTTCTTCCCCATCTTTTCCAAAGGTGATTCTCCACCTGTTTGCAGTGGTTACGCTAATTTTTTTGCTCTACTACGGCTATTCGACGTTCAACGAGACTGACCCACTCAAAGAGCGCCTCTATGAGTTAGGTTACCCCGAAAACGGCCACATAATCCAGGGAAACAAAATCCTCTGGAGCGACGGCCACCTAACAATCCTCCAAGGAGAATACATCGAGAACTACCCCATCACCGCAGAGCAGGCCTACAACCTCGTTCTCCAGTACCTCGCGAGCTACAATGCAAAACTCAAACAGTACGATTACAAACTCTACCCCAAGAAATCCAGCCTCACCGAGAAAGAAAAAGACGGCCAGAAATATTGGGTTTTCGAGTTAAAGCTCAAGGCTGGCCGGGATTCCATGTTCGCGGGTTTTGCGTGGGTGAATCGGAAGACCGGAACCGTTGATGTTAAGGGCATTTTGGGGTGATTATGGTGAGAAGGCTCGCTTCCATAGTATTCATATATATCTTAATAGGAAGTCTCGGGCAGGTTCTGGCGGCTGGATCCTACACGTGGCAGGGGACCCTTGAGGCTGGCCAGGTTCTCTACATCTCGGACAATTACCTCAACGCAAGCATTACAGTTTTGAACAGGCCCATTGCCCTCATTGAAGTCAATACAATCCCCTACTTCCTCGCCAACGGAACAGTAATCATCGGCCAGATGGAACTCACAGTCAAGCCTCTCAATGAGACCGCAATGGAGGTAACAATTCAATCCGACAAACCTTTCTCGGCCACGTTCTGGCCGGTTGTAGTGACGAGAACCGTCGTCGTCAACCAAACAAATGAGACTATGATTAGAGATCTCCAAGCGCTGGTTAATCAGCTCAACGCAACTCTCCAGGAAAAAGAGGCCCTGATTCAAAACCTGACCCTTGAGCTTGCGGAAAAGGAGAAAGAAGTTCAGAACTTGTCTAGTCAGATTGAGATCCTCAGGGAGCAAATAACGGCTTTAGAACAGCAGAATGCAGAGCTCAAGACCAACAACTCCCTGCTTGCTGAGAACAATACTCTACTCCTAGCGAAGGTGGAGAATCTGACCGAGGAGCTAAACACCAGCAGAGCCCTTATCCTGCAGCTTAACGCAACCCTTCACGAAAAGAACCTCATAATTGAGAACCTCACTGCACAGATTCAAGAGCTCAATGAGGAGAACGGGAAGCTTAAGCGTCAGGTTTCTGAGCTGGAAACTAAGCTGAAAACTTCAAACCTCACTGCTCTCCAGGCGCGGCTCTTGAACCTTACGAAGGAGAACCGCGAGCTTAAGGCCGAGCTGGCAAACCTCACGAGCAGGTACAATCAGCTCAAGGCGAAGGCGGATTTTCTTGAGCAGCAGAACGAGGAATACAGGCAGATTATTCAGCAGGTGATGGAGGGGGAGAGTCAACAAGAGGAGCAGAGTTACATTGAGAAGGCGAAGAAAGAGCGCCTCATCGGCTCGGTTCTGTGGAAAAGCCTGATTGGAAGCGTCATCGTGGTTGGGCTGATAGGGTACGGGCTTTACCGCATTAAGCGGAGGCATGAGTTTGCGGGATTGTGATACACAAAATAACCTCAATCGTAAAAGACATGGCAGGGGGCTGATGGGAAAATAAAGCACGCTGAGTTTGTCTTTTACGGGACACAGTAGTTTTTTGTTTAAATCAAAGAAAATCGGGAACAAAAAAGGAGGGATGAGGTAGATGGCAGTCTCGACGCGGCGGGCTGCAACCAGTACGGAGAGCATGATTCCGCACTTCAACCCGGTCAGCGGGCCCTACCTTGGCAGGCTCATGAGCACGAACAGGAAAGAGAAACTCTATCTCCCACTCAAGGTGGGTGAAGCCAATCACATCTTCATACTTGGGAAAACCGGCTACGGTAAGACCTCCTTCATGAAAGCCCTCGCTGAGGCCCTGTGGGAGTACTATCACGAGCAGGGCCGCGAAGTCCTCATCGTCATCTTCGAGCGCAAGTATGACTACTCAAAATTCCAGCGGCTCAAGGCCTTCTGGAAAAAACGCGTTGAGGAGTTCGGCTACGAAGAAGCAACGAGGATGCACCCGTTCCTGGCAAAATACTTCGAGGTCATGGAAAAGCGTCCAAGCCTCAAAAACCAGCTCGGCTTCCCCGGCGACTTCGCCATGAGCATCCCAAACTACATCCTCCTCGACGCTTACATCACAAGAAAACCATATCCCGTCGACGTCTTCACTTGGCACGGCCTCCAGCTCAAGAGCTTTCCAACCCGGAGAATCATTTTCAGGCCGACAAGAATGCCCGAAGCAATCAGACTCGACAACGGATGGGGTAAAGTCGAGGTTGTCATCGGTAGGATCCACCTGAGGGACATCAGCTTTGAAATGCTCGCCAGAAAGTTCGACATCCCCAAAGGCACGGCTTACGGCCGCATCCTCCGCAAGTACTGGAAAGTCTACAAAATCCACAACCCCGACGAGATCCTCAAGCGCGTCAAAGTCGAAGAGCCTTCGATGAGAGAAAGCACCTTCGAGAGCCTGAAAAGCATCCTCGACGAGATAAGGGCCGATCCACTCTACCTCAAAGGCTCCGTGCTCAAGCCGAAAGCAGAGAAAATCACCAGGAGCGAAAACGGCATCTACGACGAGCCGAAGCCCTTCACCGACTACCTCACGACCAAAGCCATTAACATCATAGACTTCAGCGATAATAGCGACCTTGACCTCGAGGAGCAGAGGCTCATCATGTACCTTCTCTGGCAGAAAATCAAACTCATTGCAGGCCGGAAGCGCGTTGACGTGTGGATATTCTTCGACGAGATTCAGGATCTCATAGGCACGGCAGGCGAGGCAAGCAGGCACAACCTCGCCTGGAAAGCTATCGAGGAAATCTACAGAAAAGGCCGTTCTCTGAGCGTCAACGTCGTGGCCGGTACTCAGTACCTGTACAAACTCCCGATGTCATTGATAATGGGCGCTGCTCACATAGCTGTCATTGGTGCCCTTGCCAGTCCCAAAGATTTGGACATCCTAAGAGTGGCCATCATGGACGGTGAGCGGCTGAGGATCCCCGTCGAACACGACAGCTTTGAAGAGTTCCTCAAGCGCCGGAGGAAGAAAGGTCGCGGCTGGTTTTCCTTTGATAGGGAATTTACCGTCAAATTGTATTTTCGCCCCAATCAAAGCTTTTAGGGAGGTGTTAAGATGGCGTGGCCATTTAAGAAGAAAAAGAAGGCCAAACGTCAGCTTGGTGTTGTTATGAGCGACGAGCAGGTTGCCGAGCTCGTCCGCCTCGACGAGTTCAGCCTTGAGGAGAAGATTGAGGAGAGGCTCAAACAACAGAGAATACTTGCGCAGAGAATGAGTCAGATAAAGGAGACTTATCAAAAGCTCCTCATCGCGGTAACACCAGAAGAAGGCGCAATCATCCTCGGCTATCCCGAGGCTTACCTCGTAAACTACGACGAGTACTGGATCTACTACCAGGAGCGTCCGCCGAGCTGGCTTGACAGCGTGTGGTGGAGCCTCGGCAGGTTCTTCGGGAAGAAGCCACCACACAAGATCCTCAAGGCAAACAAAAAGATCGTACAGTGGAACGCCGAAACGATAACGGTCTACTGCAAGACGATCGAGGAGATAATCGGCACCGGACAGCAGGAAGCCATCCCGATGGTAGTTCATCCAGCCATAACGCGCGGTTGGGAGGCTTACGAGGCAGTGAAAGCAGAGAGGGACAAGTACAGGCAGAAATACTTCGACCTCCTACACGAAGCCAAGAAGGAAGTCGAGCTCGCCCTCCAAATCAACCCACGTGTCAAGGTCTACTGGAAAGAGAAAGAACAGCAGGGCAAGAACAAGGTTGAGGAGCGCTTCGGTGGCACCGAAATGGCCTTCGAAGAGAATCCCATCAAGAGAGAACTCAAAAGCTTCCTGGAGGGTAAGTAATGGAAACCACTGAAGAAATACCAATCAGCGATGAAGAGCTCCTCAAAGAGCTCGCCAGCCAAGACATTGCCGAAGAACCGGCACCGGCAAAGCCCACCAAGAAGCCAGGGGAAAAGACCTCAACATGGGGCCTCAAGAAAAAGAAAGAACTCAACGAGGAAATCCTCAAAGAGATTCAAAAGAAACTCGCGGAAGCGTGGGAGCTCATCGGCACCGAGTACGGAAGAAAATTGATAGAAGACGTGGCCGTCGAGATTAAGAAACTCTGCATCATCAACGACCTGCCATGAGCCTTTTAATTTATTTTTAAAAAGAAAATCAAGGCAACCGGCCGACCTCGCGGTCATCCACGAAGAAACCAGTCTTCTTGAAAAACCTGCCCACCATCTTAATTTCCAAAATATGCTCATCATTCGGGCCAATCCTAAACTTATCGCCAGGCTTGACTTTTGAATCAAGAGTGACACCATTCACCGCAACGTTTACCTTTCCCCAATTCGTGGGCCAAAACTCATAAGTTTCGTCCCCAACCCTTATCGTAAGTCGTTTCTGCCCTATCATAAGGCCAATAAGACTCACCAACAACGCTATAAAACCAAAGAAGAGGAACAACCCTCCAGGCACATAATCATAATAATGCCTGATGAGTTCCAAGTGGAGGATCTTAGAACTCACCAAGCTCATACTGTTGTCGATATACAACGTATAATTACCATCCTCAGGCGCTGTGAAAATAACATCAACCGGACTCTTGACAAGCTTAAAATCCTCGACTGTCCGCCCGCCCTCTTTAACATAAATCCAGATATCATTATTCCCACCACGCACAGTTCCCCTCACTTCAAGTTTCTCACCCTTCTTAAGCACAAACCAAGGATGGAAGTAATACTGCGGCTTTAACTCATCATCTATAGTGTATGCAACCTTCGAACTCATCGGTGGGTGCACTATAAGCGCAAGACCAATGGCCACCATAATCAGTGAGATTATAAAAACTGCCCACGTTCCCTTGGTTCTAACTCTCCGATACCCGACCACAACACCCGGAGCCGGCTTCAAAGACCTCGGCTCCGCTATCCTCTTCAAACTCGGAACATCCTCACTCATTCCAGGGCCCTCCTCCGCTCTTTTTAGAGCGCTGGAGATTTTACTCCGGAGTATAAAAAGGCTTCGCTAATGTTTTCACCTAGCTAGGGTAAAAATCACACACACGGGAAAATTTCTCAAACCTTTTAAGCATTCTTACCGTATGGATAATTCGTAAAATCAGCACAGTTCCGAGGTGAGGCAATGGGCGAACCAAAAGAACCCTTAGCAAAGTTTCATGCAAAGGTAACGCGCGGAGG
>Ga0256836_1000789_pt1 | contig 15780 bp, 25 predicted proteins | sample 4561380metaG_FD_185974 | JGI IMG/M metagenome (GOLD analysis project Ga0256836, IMG submission 185974) | Hydrothermal vent microbial communities from Guaymas Basin, Mexico - 4561-380 | ecosystem: Environmental > Aquatic > Marine > Hydrothermal vents | place: Mexico: Guaymas Basin | collected...
ATGATTCTTGGAAAGAGGTACAATCTGTGCTATGGGAACGTCGTGGGGCCAGGAACTGACCTAGAGGACGTTAAACTCTAAGCCTTTCGTGTTCAATCTTTTAAAAGATTGTTAGTTAGGAAGCTTCGCCCTTTAGGGCGGAGTTCGTTCACACATATTATTTTCCACTTTCTAAATCCTTAAAAATAGATACTTTTATCTTTTAAATTTTTATTTCCATTAAATTCATATTCTAAATGATTTTTTCTATATAAACCATTATAAACATGTGTTAAGTTAAAATCATATCTATTTATAAACATTCTAGAATACTCATTTATCATTTCGTCAGCTACAGATACAATTGGTTTACTATCTCCTAATTCTTTTAATGATTCGTCCATAAGATATAATCCAGCACCAGTTTTTTGAAATTTATCAACAATTCTTAAAGCTCTTAATTTATTTTCATTAGGACTATTTTTAATTATAGAGACTCCAATTATTTCAGCTTTATTTTCAGCAATAATTATTTTATCTTTACCTAATAAAACACCTGTAACAACTTTATCCCAATACCAATTTGAAAAATCTGGATATAAATTTGATATTGGCTTTAATAATGAATATATATGAAATAATTCAGATAAATTTTCTGGATTTCTAAAATACATAAAAATTCTTTATTTTAAACTTGAAAGATATCTATCTAAATATCTTAAATGACTTCTTTCTGAAAAAAGAAGAACAATAATATTAGAATTTTTTATTTCATACCATTTAGGTTTTTTAGGTCTTTTATTATAAGGTGTAGCTGTTTTATAACAAATATCTTGTTCATGAACAAATTTTTTATAAACAAAAAATAGCATTTGTTTAGTTGTCAATTTTGAAAATTCAAATAAAAATTTATCATAAGAATCATTTGAAAAACTTGAATTTTTATGAAGTTCTTTAAATGAAGCTCCTTGAAATTTATTAATTCCTGGAAACATTTTATTTATTTCAACTAAAAAATTATTTTTATTTAAAAGTTTTCTTACTTTTCCATTTTCAGAACCATAAAAGAAAAAAGATCCTTGATATTTATATAATTCTCTTAAATCATTTTCTTTAAAATCTTTTTTAATTACTGGTTCTTCTAATTTGTCAAATAAGTATTCTTCAGGTTTTTTATTAATATCTTGTTTTACATTACTTTTTTTAAAAAAGTTAAAAATAAATTTAAAAATCATAATTATTAAATTCCTTATATTATATATATATATAAGAATACTTAATAAATACTTAAATAATACTTAAAAGCATTGAGATAACAAAAAAGTTATTTCAAAAATATGATTTTAAAAAATATCTATGCTATTTTTAAGTAGATTCCATTAATATTAGAAATCTTTATTAACTATCAATTTGATTCTTTTCCAAATTGACTTTTTTATTTCTTTTGGAGTTATTGATTTAGAAACAGATTCTTTTAACAAATCTTCTAAAGAATGTTTCTTTACTTTTAATTGAAAAATTAACTCTGTTAAAATTTTACTTATAATTTCTTCGTCAACATGCTCTTGCATATTCGAAGATAAATAAGAATCATAAGTTAAAATATTAATACCTGCAACATTAATTTTAATAACTTTTCCACTAATCATTCCATGATAATAATTATGTTCTATAACATAATCAACTTCAGCTAAGTTTTTTACTTTAAATCAATTATTAAAGAATTACTTAATAAAGCTTTTTTAAAGTTCTTAAATTTTAATTTATTAATATAAATAACTTTTTTATCTCCATATACTTTTGTATTTATTTTAGTCTTTTCAAATAATTTAATTAAATTTAAAAAATTATTTCTAATAAGATTTATTTTTTTATGGTAATTTTTTCCGCCTATTGCTCGATATTCTATATGATTATTTTTTAAATCATTTAAATTTAAATTATAACACTTTCGAATTACTTTATTAAAAATATTTTCTTGATCTTTTTTTCTATAAGAAAATATTTCTTGATATATATCTCTAGTATATTTTCTATTTTTCCATTCCAATAAACCTAATTCTTTTGATTTTAATATAATATATTTTGCTTTATATTTATTATTATATTCTCCAGATATATGAATATGAAGGCCACAACTATTATGAACAAAAATATTATCGTCATTTAATAATTTCAAAATATTTTCTAAATAATAAAATCCTAATTTATAATCTAAAATTGGTGAAATTAATTCTACACCTTCAAAATCTTTTAAACTTGATAAAGAACTATCAGAAGTTAAAACCCATGTTTTAAGATTTCCTTTTAAACAAGCTTCAGTATTTATTAATATTTGTTGACTATGCGGAATTATTTTTGATAATTTATTTAAAAACAAATTTTTATCTTTTACAAAAAATTCAAATTCAAAACCAATATTTAAATTTAAATCTGGTATATTAATTTTTTTTAAGCTTTTAAGTATTTTTTTATTATATTTTTTTGGATAAAGTTCCCCTTCAACAATCGAAGAATAAGAACTTCTATCTATCTTTTCAATTTTCCACATGATTAAATTATATCAAATGATAAATCTTTTAAAAATTCTAATTGCTCTTTTTGTTCATATATAATATCTTCCCAGTCATTATAATCTTTTAAAGAAATTTTATTAGAATTTAAATTTTCTTTTTCTTCAAAAAGTTTTTTATCTAAAAATTCTATATATAAATCTTTTCTATTTTTTAAAGAACTATTCATGATTTTATCAGTAATTTCCTGAGGTGTAGGAATTACTGAAACAGGTTCAACAATATTTGTTTTAGGATTTACACCATTAATAATAATACAAGTTCTTTCCATTTTTAAATACTCCTTTTATATAATAAACCGTTAATAGATCCTTTCTATTTTTTAGAAGAACCTATATTTACATAAACTTCATTTAAATATTTTGACTGACGTAAGCGAATTTTTTCAATAATATAAATACAAACTTATTTTCCTGCTGAAAAAATCATTTTGTCACCAACTTTAACTTTATTATATAATATATTCTCAACAGTCTATTTCATAAATATTTTTTTTATATTATATCTTAAATTTATTTTTAAATAAATTAAATAAAAAATCATGAGAAAAAATATTAAAACTCTAGAAATACGTATACAAAAATTTATAAGTAATGAATTAAATATTTCTTTCAATATAGCATAATTTATGCTGTATTTCTATATAGAAATTTAACCTGAAATAAAAATTGATTTAATTTTATCAGAATTATCAAAACAAATATAATCTTTTAAAATCTCAGAATTTAATTTATAATTAAATAAAATATTTTTTAAAAATATAAAAATTCTTTTTTTTATATCTTCAGGATAGTCTAAATAATCTAAACTATCTTTAGGTTTAATACGTTTATCTAAATAAACATATTTTATTAAAGAGTCTTCTTCAATTGATAATACAATAGTTGTTTTAAGTGTATCTTCATTTGATTCTAAAATTCTTAAAATAACACTATCATTTTTTCTTGAATAACTAATTTTAATTTTAGAAAATTTAAAAGTTTCTCTATAAAATTCTAATAATTCTAATAATAGATTATGATACATGTAATTTCCTTTTTTTTAAATTATACTATTAAAAAAATAAGTTCTAACTTAAATTTAAGTTTTTATTTGATAAAATATGGAACCAAAATTAAATTTATCAGCATATTTATTATCAATATTAACTGAAGAATCCTCTGAAATTATAAAAGAAATATTTATAAATAAAACTAATAACATATTTTTTAATAAAGATTTTATAAAAGAAACAATTGACCTTATAGCTATAATAGATATGTTAAAAACAAATAATATTGTTATGTATAATACACAAAAGTATGATATTGAAAATATTTTTGATTTTAAAATAGAATTAACTAATTTAATTTATATTATCTCTAAATCTTTAAGATTTTCTTTAAATGATATAAATCCTGAAACTAAAATAAAAAACAATGATCAATTAAACTTAACTTGTTCAAAAATTTATACTTTTATTTTAGAAAATATTAATATAAATAAAAAAGAAATTAAATTAATGAAAAAAGAAAAAATAAATAAAGTTGAAAAATTTATAAATTATAGTAAAGAAAAAGGAACATTAATTTAAATGTTTAAGATATTCTACATATAATTGTTCACATGCTCCATTTCCGGAATCGAAAAGACTTTTAGAAGAAATTCTTTTAAAAGTTGGACAATATAAATCTACTAAATAACCTTGAATGTAATAGATATCTCCAATTTTAATATTTTCTATTTGTTTTAAAATAAAACTATTTGAAGGAATAATATGAATATTATCTGAAGAATATTTAATCTCCTTTGGATTATATTTAAAATCTTTATTCCAAGAATAATGATACCACCTATTTTCCTGATATAAACTATATAGACTTAAGATTATTTTAGGATCACTCATAATCCCCCAACCAAAAACTAAATCATATGGAACAATTTTATTATCAGGATAAGAACTATTTTTATAACTTTTTTTTCTTAAAATTTTAACTTTGCCTTCAAAATAATAATTTGATTCTAAAAAACATTTTTCTATATTTTTTGAAAAATAATCAACTTCAAATATCTGAGGAGATTCATTTATAATTTCTTTAGAATATTGTTCTGAACAAGATATTAAAAATAATGGTATTAAAAATAATAAATATTTCAATATTAAATCCTTTAATTAATAAAATAAATTAGTTGTTCTTTTATTTCTTATTTTATAAACATAATCAATTATATATATATTATACTTAATTTAAAATTAAAGGTTTATTTATGAAAAAATATACAATTAAATATGAAAAAAAAGAAATAGGTGGAAATATTGAAATCCCAATTATTGAAAAAGTTGAAGAATTTGATTCTATAGGAGATCAAATAGGTATTGACAAAAAAGATAACGTCTTATGATTTTCAAGCATGTTTTCAGAAGAAGATTTAAATGACGAAGAAGTTGACAATTTTTTAAGAGAATATTTTAAAAATCATTCGTCTATTAAAGGACTTATTATTTAGGGTGTTTAACCATAAATATATACTGTTTAGTTTTGGCTCAATAAATAATTTAATTGTTCTATAAATTCATTAAAATATGTTTGTTCAAAATCAAATATATTAATATTTAAATAATATCAAATTGATTTTATGACATAATATCTCTAGAATTAATTCATATAATTTATTCTCTTTTTCTTCTGATATATTTTTTAAATTAATTTGTTATTAAAGAATTTATTTTTAATCTTTTATGAAATTAAATTTAACTTTAAGTTTATTATGTATATAATATAAAAAAGGATTTATTATGAATAATCTCGATATTATAGATAAAAAAAGCGGATTAGTTTTACATTACGAAAAAGATCTAAAAAGATTAGCTAAAACTGTAAATGAAGACGTTTTAAAAATTAGAGAAAGAATGATAAAGGCTATAGATTTTAAATCTATTAAATATTTTGTTAAATTAAATACAAAAGAAATTATACCTTTATCTAAAAATGTAGGTTTAAAAACACCTGGAGAGTATTTTGATACATATGAAGAAGCTTTAAATTTTTCTAATCTATAATTGAAGTTATTATAATAACGGATATTTATTTTAATTAAAGTTGTAATTGAAATAATTGTTCATAATTTCATGAGTAGAAAGTATCATATATATCTTTCAAATGGAAAAGATATATATGTAAATTCAAAAGCGTCAACAAAACATAAAACTTGGCTAAAATTTGGAGACAAAGGTTTCTTATCCACGAAAGATTTTATTAGAGAAAATAAAATTCTCGGTAAAACTTTATCTTAAAGATTTTTCGTAATATCTAAATCTCACTTTATTTTTATAAATTTCAATTTTTAAATTAAAAAAATTTTTAATTTCTGGTTTTTTGTGTGGTGTTAAAATAATTAATTTATCAGTATATAAACTTAATTGATACAAGATAATATCTAACATAGATTTATCTGCTAAATGTAAAGCAAAACTACAAATAATTAAATCAAATTTTTCTTTTAACTTTCCAATAGCTAAATCTTTGAAAGAATAATTTAAACATTCTTTTCCTATATTTTTAATATATAGATCATTCATATAAGGATCACAACCTTTATAATTTAAAAAATTATTTTCAGCTAATATTCTTGATACTTCTCCACTACCAGAACATAAATCTAAAATTTTAATATCTTTTTTAAAGCTATTAATTTTAAAGAAATTATTCAAATGTTCTCTTATAATTTCTTCATGTGGATTTTTATAAGAATTTGCATTATTTATATAAAAGTTATCAACACCACTTTTAGAATATTCATTTCTAATTTTCATATTAAATCCTTTATGAAATTATATTAAATATTAGTTTAATTTAAGTTTAAAATCTTTTTAATATATAATAGGTTTGAATCCCTAATCTTAGGATAAACGTATTTTTACATAAATAAGCTTAAGGTCTTATTAAATTAAGTCATAAAACAGGAAAATGGAGTTTTAGAAGTGTATTGAAACCATACAATTAAACGAGTGGACTGGATATTGGTAAGGTAATTACTGTATATCTGAAAGATTAGGTGTAGCTACTTGTTTTTAATAACAGATAGTTGAAATCCCAATGGTCTTTAGCCGTTGGGTTGAAAGCGTTTTGACTTTTTTTGTTATAATCTCTCTATGATTCTTAATTATTTAGAATCATGAAACATGGTTTCTGGAACAGAAAACCAGGTGGGCCTCTCGGCATGCCGAATCTTCGATTACTTCTTAAGTTTTCTTAGAAGCCCAATTGTCTCAGCTTGCTGAGCTGTTGGGTTGTTCACTGAACGAAATAAATTTTTTAAACTTAAATAAGTTTTAGTTGTTTAGAGCATAATCTACAAATATATTTTGTTCCATTTTTCATTCTTGAAGCTCTATTAGAAGATACGTATCTTTTTCCACAACCACATTTTATTAATTTATCTGATTCTTTTTTCTTTATATTTCTAAAAGAAGCTGTTGTTGCAGTAGGATTATTAATTCCTAAAATTTTCATTATTAACTTCCATTTCTCACCATGAGCTGGAACACTTCCATATAATACATATACTATCATATGAGAATATTCATGTATTATAACTTCTTTAAAATCTTTAAATTTTGAATCTTTAAATACACTTTTATTAAAAACTATATTTAATTTATTTTTTCTATTTGAAAAATATCCTATAGTTTGACTAGATTCTAAATTAAATTTAATTGAATAATTTAAATCTAATTTAAAAAGTCTTTTTACTTTTTTATCTAGTTTTTTTAATAGTTTATTTAGTTTTTTCTTTTTCATACTTATTCAATAATATCATTATCATTTAATAATCTAATGTTTCTACTTCTATTTGAAAATAAAAGTACAAATTTTGCTTTAAAATAACCATTTTCAATTTTTACTTTATCTTCTTTTTCAAATATACTTTTTTGAATTTCATTTAAAAGTTCTGTTGCTTCTCTATTATATAATTGAAATCCATTTACAGATAAATATCCTGTTCCTGAATATGAAGTTTTTAATTCTTCTATTCTAAAATCCATTTCAATTACAGGTAATTTTTTCATTATAAATGATATTTCTTTTCTATTTACAATATCACCTACTTTTTTACCTTTTGCATTATCTGATAATATTGCAACTGTTCTATTATCTTCTATATTCAAAGCAAATCTTTTTGTTGTTTTTTTTGATAATTGTCCTACTAATTTCATTTAGTATCCTTCGTCTTTAATAGTATTATAGCTATATATACCTGATAATATGCTTTAAATATTCGGTATTATGTAACAGACATATTTAAGAGATATTTAATTATCTTTCTACATATAATATTCTTATATAAATTTTTCTAAATAAGAAGATAAGCTAAAAAGCTAAGACAATTAAATTATCTTTCAGCAATATTGAATACTGAAAGATAATTTTTATCAAATTAAGAATTTTTTAATTTCTCTGAATATTTCTCTATTATCTAAATCCGGATCAGACTCCAAATTACTAACAATTGAGATCGTTCCTCTTTTTGTAAAAATATCTAAAAGGATTTTATCTTTAATTGTTGAAAAATCAATATCCAAAATATCTTCAAAATAGACTTCCTCTACAATATCATAAGATTCTTCTTCAATCCCAAGTTTAGCCCTTGCTGTATAATGATCATTCGATTCATGACATAGTAACATTTTTTCATAACCTAACATAATGCCACCTTCGTATAGTGAACCGTTATATGATATATTGTTTTCTGGTAAATATAAAAGCATATCAGAATCTTCTAAAGAAGCAACATATTTATATTCAGTTGCAAGATCTTTAATAACCTCTTCTGTACTAAAACTATCTTCAAGTCCAACACTATAAAAATACTCATATCCGTTTGGTTTTTCACCATTTATTTCGGAAATAGAAATATCCCCGTCTTCGTCAAGTATAACTTGACAGTTAAAATCGACACCTTCTGTTTGAAGAAAATATTTTTTTCCTTCTTCTATTGAATACACTTTTCCTTCATTAATATATTTACCGTGTTCTAACATATACCCTAAATTTGCTATATCTAATTTCATAAGTTTTATCCTTAATTTAAATTAATATCTTAATAAAAAGATATTTTTCATGTAATAAGGATATTTTTAAAAAAAATCTCTTGCTAGTTTAAATATGAAAAATTCTTTAGAATCTTTTTTTCCTAAAAGGTTTTAAGGTATACATTTATCTGTTAATATGTATATCTCTAGTCTAAAATGGGATATTCTGTAAGGTGATCGACTTAATTTCAACTTTATTATTTTAATTTCTGCCCCTTTGGTAATCTCAATGAATTCATTGAGGAAGAAAGCTAATAGAAATCTTAAAAATAAATATTTTTTTAAATATATGTTTTTTTTTTAAAATCTTTGCTAATACATAATATAAATTTTGTCTGTTGACGCACTTTTTTCATGAGGGTGCCGAGGACGTAAAGGAGATATCATGGAAACATTAAATTTAATTGCCCACGGGGCAATGTTATTAACAGCAGTGTCAATGACACTGCTGTTAATTTATCAGCTAGATCGTTAGATTTAGCTGATAATATTACTTTTAGTAAAAAAATATAAATAACCTTTAATTAACCCAACTATAATTAATCCTATTCCAAATACTACACTTGATTCTATTAATATTTTTAAATATTCATTTATCGTTATATTATGTATAAAATGAATATTATGATTTAAAATACTTCCTGCTACTAAAAACATAGCAATTACTCCAATAATTTTTAAAGTTTTTATTATCCATACTAATTTATATTTGTATCTTATCTACTACTTAATAGACATTTTTTTAATAAATGAATTTAATTGAAACAAGGATACAATATAGAAATTGTAAAAAAGAAAAAAGTTGCTATTAATTTAGCTAAAAATCCAAAAAAATATATGATTAATTTTGTTAAAAGTAATTTAAACAAAATGAGCAATCTTTATTTTATTAGTTCTTCTTTAAATAAAGAATTAATAAATAAATCTTTATTTGATAAAGATACTGAAATTTATAATCAGGATTATATCGGTATATCTACTGATTATAATATTTTTTCTCGAGGTATTGATTTTAGTAATTCTTTAGACGCTTTTGAGGAGTTTCATGTAAATGTTACTGAAAAAGTTAATGAGGCTATTTTAAATTATATTCCTTATAAACTTGAGAACTAGAAGATTCTTTCTTCTAGTTTTTACTCTTTAGTATTTATTATATTATTTTCCTAAAAGGTTTGAAGCATATACTTATCTGTTATTGTATATGCTTCTGGTCTAAAATGGGGATATTCTATAAGGTGATCGACTTAATTTCAACCTTATTATTTTTACTTCCTGCCCCTTCGGTAACTTTAAATTTTCATTTAAAGAAAAAAAGAGCTAACAGGGCTCTTTCTTAATAATAATTTTCTATGTGAACAATATGAATTAACTTAGAAAAAAAGTTAAATTATATTGTTAATTCATTATGCTCCATAGAAAAATTACTATTTTGTAATATAAATATTTTAAAAAAAATATGTTTTTTTTTAAAAATGTTTTTTTTTTTTAATATTTGCTAATACATAATATAAAATTTGTCTATTGACGCACTTTTTTCATGAGGGTGCCGAGGACGTAAAGGAGATATCATGGAAACATTAAACATGATTGCCCACGGGGCAATTTTAATGTCAACAACAATAATGTTGACATTATTCATTTCTCAACTACACCGCGTGTAGTTGAGAATATTACTTACTTTTAGTAAAAAAATATAAATAACCCTCAATAAAGAGAGTTATATTTTAAAAATATCCTTTAATTTAACTATTCCAACTATAACTAATCCTATTCCAAATGCTACAATTGATTCTATTAATATTTTTAAATATTCATTTATTGTTATATTATGAATAATTTCATGTATAAAATGAATATTATGATTTAAAATACTTCCTGCTACTAAAAACATTGCAATTACTCCAACAATCTTTAAAATTTTTATTATCCAAACTAAAGATTTTATAAAAAATATTCCTATTTTTTCAAATCCTTTTTTCTTTAAATAAAATCCAAAATCGTCCATTCTTACAATTAAACCTACTATTCCATAAACAAATACTACTGCAGCAAATGCAATTATTGTTACAGTTATCATTTGTTCTATAAATGTTTTATCCATAACTGTTGAAAATGCAATTACAATTATTTCTATAGACAAAACAAAGTCTGTTTTTATAGCTCCTTTTATTTTATTCGAATCACTTTCATGTTTTTCTTCTTTATTTTTCAACCATAACTTTTCAACTGATTCTATAATTGATTCAGATCCTTCATATGCTAAAAATAAACCTCCAGCAATAAGTAACCATACTATAGCTATTGGTAAAATATATGATAGTAAAAATATAATAGGCAATAATATTAATTTATTTTTTATTGCACCTATTGCTATTTTTTTAATAGCAATTAATTCTCTTTTTGCTGAAAACCCTGAAGCTTGCTCAGCATTAACTGCAAGATCGTCTCCTAGTACGCTTGCTGTTTTCTTTGCGGCTACTTTTGTCATAGCTGCTGTATCGTCTAATAATGACGCGACGTCGTCTAATAATGCGAAAAATGTCATTCTTCTTCCTTCCTTCTTTTTAATTTTACATTTACAATTTATTGTAAATAATTCTTTGTAATATATATAACTATAGTTATATATTATAAATTCATTTAAATTTTAAATAATTTTAAATAAAAGGTTTAATATTTCTAAAATTATTTTACTCTTAGTTTCTGCTATTTTCCTAGATAAACCTGAAATCCATTCTTAAGAAGCACAATGTTTTGATTTATTTTTCTTATACTTATAAGCTTTCTAGAGATAATATTATTAATAATAATACTATTTCTGTTATTCCTATTCATTAAAACACTTTAGCTTTTTGTTATAGTTTAATTTCATATGGATTTTTCATATAATGACACATATATATTTCTTCTTTTTCTATTTTTACATTTGTATGAAAATGTCCAAAATGCCATTCTTTAAAATATACTAATTCATTTATTTTATTTAAAAACTCAGCAACTGGATCTTCATATTTTGTTTTATAAAAATCTGTTAAATGTATTACTTCTGGTATTATTTCTTTTGGACATGTATGTGTACATATAATATCAACTTTATAATTATTTTTTGATAAATTTTCTAATGCATATTTATATTCTTCTTCATTAGGTAATTCTTGAGGCCAATAATTTATATGTGATATTTTTATTTTTTTTAACACTCTTCTTCCATATTTATTATTTACATATATTTTTTTTCCAATATCTTCATATTTTAATCTTCCTTTTATATCACTTGTTATTGCTCCTGAAAATGTAAAAATCTTTTTATTATTTATCTCGTAAATTTCGCCTCTTTTTGCAAAATAAATTGGTCCTTTTTTTGTTTCTAAAATATAAACTTTACCAGCCCATTTCTCAATTAATGGTAGCTCGTAAATTAAATCGTAATTTTCATGATTACCTGGAACTATTAACATAGTATAATTTCTTTCAGCTATCTTTTCAGCTAGTTTTAAATCTTCTTTAAATCCATTTTCATATTCTTTGTAATACCATAATATCCCAGAATCACCTAATTGAATTACTACGTCATTTTTATTTAATTCTTGTTCTTCTTTAAAATTCTTTTTATATATTAAATATTTTAATTCTCCTTGATAATTTCCATGGAGATCACCACTAATAAATATTCTTCCCATTATCTTTTCCTATTAATTTTTAATTAAGTAACATTTTACTATAATATTGTTTATATTTATCTTAAAGGTTTTCATATGAAATTAATTCCAGGTTCTAATTATTTTATTCAGTTATATCAACAATCTTTTGTTGGAAAATTTATTTCTGAAAGACCTAATTATTATATATTTTATGACCATATTTCAAAAGAAGATATATCTGTTCCTAAAAAAGATATTAAAATTAATAGTTTTGATTCTTTAGATATTAACGATATATATTCTGTATCTACTCATAATATTTTAGCCATTTTTTCGAAATTAGAATTAATAAAATTTTATCAAAAATATCCAAATGACGCTGTTCTTATTTCTGCTTATACACCAGATAGTAAACCTTTAAATTTGAATTATTTTTCTCAAGAATTATATATTGATTTTTGGGATCTTGAAGAAGATTTTGGTAGTTATAAAGTTTTATCTAATGAAAAAGCTAAAGAAATATATAATTTTATTATTAAAAATAAAGATAAAAAATTTATAATTAATTGTGACGCTGGTATTAGTCGTTCGGCTGGTATTGGTTTAGCTGTAGAATGTTTAATCGATTATAATGGTTCTAAATATGATTATGCTATATCAAATTCAGCTATAAAAGATTTTCCAAGATATTCTCCTAATTTAACTGTTTTTGATAAGATTATTTCTTTTAGTTCTTGATTTTTATTGTTTCTTATATACAAAATTAATTTATATCTTTTTAAGCTTCTTTTATGTATAATTAATTTATATTTAAAGGAGCATGTATGTTTTCTAAAAAAGAAGTAGTTTTTTCTATAGTAGATTTAATTAAAGAAAAATATTTTATAGAAAACAAAGATAATAAATATATTTTTAAAGATAATGCATATGAAATTTTATTGAATACTGAAGAATCTGTTTCTAGAGACTTAAAAACAGATATTATAGAAGGTATTTATTCTTATGGAAATCCTTCTGATATTTTAAGTTATTTTATATTTATTGATAAAAATAATGAAGGATTTATATGGATTCGTTCTTTTTATAAGGAAAATAAAATTTATAATTTTTCAAAATTTCTTTTTGCAACTGAAAATTATAAAAAAGTTTCTTTATTTTATGAAAAAATTAATCCTGAAAACTTAAGAAAACCTTTTAGTAAATTTAAAAGAGATAATGATAAAAATCAAATCAAATTTAATTCTGATTTAATATTTTCTTGTTTAGTTTTTAAAGGTTTTTTAAAAGTAACTACTTTTTCACCAGATATACAGAATCCAACAAGAATTAAAATTCTTGGTTTGTTAGCTATAAATTCTTTAATTGAAACAGATACTCCTTATGATATTAAATTATCTAAATATGTTAAAGAATGTCTTATAAATTTTGGTTACAATAATAATCATTTTGAAAATAATATTAATTATTTAACAGCTAAAGAAATACAATTTAATATTGATTATATTTTAAAAAATAATATATCTTTAAAATCTATTTTTAACGCTATTGAATATAATTTAAAAACAGGAGATTTTTAATGAAAATTGGAAAAATAACATTTAAAGTAGAAAATATTGGTGGTTCAAGATATTTATTTTGTCGACCTATTGCTTCTCCTCGTATAAGATTTAAAGCTGTACCAGGTAATCAACAAGTTGTATATGTTGAAAAAAATATAGTTTCTGAACAATTTGAAGTTAATAAAATTTATGAAACTTATGCTCTTTTTCAAAAATCAGAAAAAGAAGAGGTTTTTAAAAATGGTATTTGTAATGTAAAATGTACTCCAATATTTAAAGAAACTTATGATATATTAAAAAATATTGTTGAAACTGAAAATGATCTAGATCATGCATTTATTTGTGAAAGGAATTAGTTTATGAAAATTTTAAAAGTATTTAAATATTATGGTAGAGAAATATTTATAGTTGAGGTAGAAGATAAAAAGATACATATGTTTTATCGTTCAATTGGAGAGACAGTTAAAAACTCTAAAGAAATGATTCTTCCTTGTTTTTTAATGTCAACTCCTGAAACAAGAAATTTTGTTGATCCATATTTTGAATTTGTAAATGGTTGGATTTCTAAAATTATTATTTCAAATAATTTTATGTATCGTTATTTTCAAAAAAATTATAATATTTTTCCTGACAAATTAAAAGATATAGTAGCATTTATTAATAATTCTGAATATGAAGTAATCGAAGAAAATGACCCTATTTTTATAAACTTTATTTTTTTAGAATTATTAACAGATAAAGATTATGAACTTTTTAGTTTTAGTTTAAAAAATGAAGTTTTAAATTTTTCAAAATTATCAGAATTAATTATTTAACTCTGATTCTTCTTGAGTAGTTAATAGTTTAATTATACCTAATTTATCATTATTATAAGTTAATACTTTTCCTTGTTTATCTAATATATAGTCATTATAAACTGTAGCATAGTAACAAATATCATTTTTATTTAAACAATTAAAAGTATTAACTTTAATATAATTTTCTTTAGATATAGGTATTTTTCTTTTACCTATTAATTTTTCTGCAAAACCATTATTATTTAAATCTTCATATGTACCTTCTATTCCTGAATAAGTTCCATTTATTATTTTATATGAATTTATTATATTTATAATATTTCTTAAATCACTTCTCATACTTGACGTTGTTGCTGGTATTTTCCCATTATCAAATATAAAAATTGCCATTGCTGATAGCATTGACATTAATACAATTGCTATTAAAGCTTCTATTGAATAAAATCCTTTTCTTTTCATTATGTATTCTCCTATGTGAACAACCCAACCGCTCAGCAAGCTGAGACAATTGGGCTTCTAAGAAAACTTAAAAAGTAATCGAAGATTCGGCATGCCGAGAGGCCCACCTGGTTTTCTGTTCCAGAAACCATTGTTCGTATTCTAAAATATTTCGAGCTGCATTGTAATCTGCGTTATCTTTATGACCACACTTTTTACAATGAAAAATACTTTGAGACGTACGATTTCTCTTACTAATAAATCCGCAAATATTACACCTTTGTGACGTATATGCCGGATTAATTTCTTCAAAAACTCTGCCATATTTCTTGGATTTATACTTTAATTTTTCAATTAAGCTATTCCAAGAAACTTCTGCAATATCGCGTCTTAGACGCTTAGAAGGTGCTTTTTCCTTCATTTCTTTCACTTCAAGCTTTTCTACCCTAATGTGATCAAAGTTTTTTACTATCTCTTTTGAAATTTTATGGAAGAAGTCTTCCTTAATATTTCTAACTTTCTTATGAATTTTGTTTTGTTTTTTCTGTAAATTCTTTGTATTTTTACTTGCCCTGGTCTTTGTTTTTTTGCATTTTTCGTATCTCCTGCTTAATTTTTTCTCTAACTTTTTAAATTTTTTTGAATATTTGTCTAATTTTTTGATTGTTTTTAAATAGACTTTCCCTTTTGAAGTCGCTATCGCTATATTCTCAACATTTA
>Ga0256836_1000790_pt1 | contig 15774 bp, 18 predicted proteins | sample 4561380metaG_FD_185974 | JGI IMG/M metagenome (GOLD analysis project Ga0256836, IMG submission 185974) | Hydrothermal vent microbial communities from Guaymas Basin, Mexico - 4561-380 | ecosystem: Environmental > Aquatic > Marine > Hydrothermal vents | place: Mexico: Guaymas Basin | collected...
TGAAGAACTTTTTGCACTTATGGATGTAATGCTGCGTGAGGCCAAAGAAAAAGAAAAAACAAAAGCATAAGCTTTTGTTTAATCCCACTCATCAAATTTTGATTTGGAGTGTTTTTCTTTTTTATAACGTCTGGCATTTTTACTTTTATCTAGCTGATTGGAGCTGTAGAGAAGGTCATCTTGAATCTTCTGTATCTCTTCATCACCCTCTTTGTACTCTATCATCTTTTTGACAAGCTTTTGCAAATCTTGTAACTCCCCTTTATAAAGAGGAACTTCTTCAACTCTGTTGTAAAGTTTGAGTGCGTTCTCTATCTTTTTATCATAACGCTCTTTTGTTACTTCTGAGTTATTGCTCAAGTATGAGACCACACTTTTGTGAAACCTCTCTAGTGCCCGAATATACCGAAGTCTGTTTGCATTATCTATCGCTTTTTTTGATGCTGCCATTTTTTGCCTATTGTTTATCTGTTGTTATAATTATACACATTTATATTGGAGAAAAATTTGAAAAAGATTATTATTACACTAATGGCACTCAGCCTGACTCTTTTTGCCGCATACAAAAGTGAGTATCCGACAAAAGAGCTTATCAACTCAAGTATCCCTATTGTTGACATCAGAACTCCCGGAGAGTGGAAAGAGACAGGTATTTTAAAAAATGCAGTGCCCATTACCTTCTTTAAAATAGATGGTTCATATGATGCGCATGCCTTTGTAAATGAGTTGAACAAAAAAGTAGATACAAAAAAACCTTTTGCTCTTATATGCCATACCGGAAACAGAACATCAATAGTTGCTCCTTGGCTTGCAAAAGAGTTTGGTTATGATGTAACAAATCTAAAAGGGGGAATGGAGTATGTAACAAAAGGGCTGCATATAAAAACCATTCCCTATAAACAAAAATAATGCCTACATGGCTTAAATTTCTTTTCTACTTTTCACTGCGCCTCATTATCACTTTTGCAGTGTTAGGTCTTCTTATCTTTCTTCTGTGGTGGCTACTCTACTCTATTTTCTATTAGAGTAGCGACTTTATAACATTACTTACACCCTGGTGCAGATTATAGTTGGCTATAGGAAAGTCCAGATCTTCTCGCTCTAAGTTTACTGTATAGCGTGAAAGATAGGCACCAAGAGTCTCAAGATCTATGGGCTCATAACGCTTGCACTCCTCTTTTTGCAATGATGTACGTAGCAGTTCACCTGCTTCATTTGATTTCGCCAAAGTAAAAGCCAATGTTTTTAAACTTAAAAAATCACTCCAGTCTAAAAAAAGTTCCGGTGTAAGCTCATCGACTTTTTTCCCCTCTGGGGTAAAGAGTAAATCCATATCACGCAGTGGTATAAGCACTGAAAGAATTGCACGTGAGAAAGGTACAACTTTATCTGACCAAAAAGGTGACTCATTTCTCTTCTCTAACTCACTACCGATTGCAGAAGTTATTACATCAAGGCTTCCGTTTTTAAACAGTTCATAACTCTCTTGTTTCATCATAATTCCCAAATTTTTTTCTAATGATACACTTTTAGTATATAATTTTGCATTTAAAAAGGAGGCTTAGTATGAATTTAAATAAAAGTTTTATAACCAATGCTGTTGCACTTGGACTCATCGGAGTCTCTTTTGTTGTTCCTGAGTATAAAGAGCCCCTGCTCTACACAGGTCTTTTTGCACTCTCTGGTGCTGTGACAAACCAGCTTGCCATTCATATGCTTTTTGAAAAAGTGCCTTTTTTATATGGCTCAGGTGTTATTCCTGCTCGCTTTGAAGCCTTTAAGAGTGCTATCAAAGAGCTTATTATGAGTCAGTTCTTTACAAAAGAGCGCCTTGATGCCTTTTTTGCTCAAGAAGAACAAAAGATCGACTTAGCACCCATTATAGAAGAGACTGACTTTTCACCTGCATATGATGCACTGGCAAAGACTGTTATGGAGTCACCATTTGGCGGAATGCTTGGTATGTTTGGAGGAGAGAGTGCACTGGAGAGTCTGCGTGAGCCTTTTTCAAACAAGATGAAAGCAGCCATTATTAAAATAGTAAACTCCGATGCTTTTAACGACACACTCCAAAAACATCTCCAAAGCTCAAAGCTTAGTGATGATATGCTTACCTCAATCGAAAGCATAGTAGAGGCACGCCTTAATGAACTCACACCCGAGATGGTAAAAGAGATCGTTCAAAAGCTCATAAAAGAGCATCTTGGATGGTTAGTTGTGTGGGGTGGAGTCTTTGGAGGGCTTATTGGGCTTATCAGTTCATTTTTACTGTAGAGATTTAGACAATCTCTATAGTTACATCATCACCGATTACTAAAACATCCCCTTTTCTAATCTTTGCGCGTTTACGCTCCTCTTTTTCACCGTTACGTACAACATAGCCATGTGCTACTATCTGTTTTGCTTCACCGCCGCTATCTACAAGATCTAAAACTTTTATCAGTTTATAAAGCTCTATATACTCATCTTGCAGAGGAAATTCTAATTTTGTCATATTCTATCCGATCATTATATTTATTGAAATGATACCCTAGAAGTGCTATAATAATTATTATGCAAATAGGTCTTTCAACACTCTCTCAAATCGGAACCAATTATTATATACCTTTAAATGAGAAAGAGATTCTTGTTGTAGAGGATGATCCACGTTCCAAAAAAGAAGAAAGCGAAGTAAAAAAACTCCAAAAAGAAGAGAAAAAAGCTCAAGAAAAACAAGAAAAACAAAACCCTCAAGAGCTCTCTGAAGATGAAAAACGACTCGTTAAAGAGCTTCAAGCACGAGACAGTGAAGTAAAGGCTCATGAAGCAGCACATCAGGCTGCAGGTGGAGGAAACACCGGTCCTGCATCATTTAGTTATCAGCAAGGACCAGATGGAAAGATGTATGCCATTGGCGGAGAGGTTTCAATCTCTATCAAAGGCGGAGCAACCCCTCAGGAACAAATAGCAAATGCCCGAGCGATCATTACCGCTGCCATGGCTCCTGCAAACCCTTCATCTCAAGACTTTGCAGTTGCCAACAGCGCTAAAATGATGGAGATGAAAGCACAACAAAAACTTGCAAAAGAACAACAACAAAAAAATCTGGCGAAAGAGAGCTATACAGAGACAAACGATATTTCAAAAACACAAAATTCTCTTGATATTTCTGCATAAACCTATTTCTCATTACCTTTTTGCATCTCAATCATCAAAAGTTTTTTTTCACGAGAAAGTTTTTTAACACTGTACTCACGTTTCATTGCACTGCTTTTATCTTCAAACTCTTCTGTATATACAAGTTCTACAGGTCTGCGTGAGCGGGTATATTTTGCCCCTTTGGCACTTAAATTATGTTCATTAAGACGCCTTTTAAGATCAGTTGTGATGCCTGTGTATAATGTATTGTCATTACAACGTAGTATATATAAAAAATAGTGCAAAAACTCTCCTTTTTAGTATCATTTTGTAACAAGAGATCCAATCTGTGTCCATAAGTATTGTAAATAATAAAAAGTTATATTATAATAAAATTAGATTTATCACAAAGTAGTTATATTTTTTTGATACAGGACATATTATGGAAAAACATAAAATTATTATAGTAGAAGATGATGAAATAACCTCATTAAATTTAAATATGTCTCTGCAAAAACATGGATATAGTGTTATAGCCGTTTGTGACAATGCCTCACAGGCAAAGCATAAAATAGCTCTAAACCATCCCGATGTTATCATTATTGATATCTCATTGCAAGAGAGCGATGACGGTATAAAACTTGCAAAAGCTGTTAAAGAAAAATATGACATACCTTTTATCTATTTAACATCGTACAGTGATGAAGAGATTATCTCACAGGCAAAATTGACAGAACCATATGGGTATATTGTAAAACCATTTGACCCAAGCTCTCTTCATGCGACAATACAGATGGCACTCTTTAAGTACCAAATGGAACAGGAACGAAAAAACAATATCACTACACTCAAAGTTGATAAGCTCAACCTTGAAAAGCTCCTCTATTCCAAACGTGTTTCAGACAAACCGATTGTTCCATTTGGCAGAGATTATCACCTTGATATCAGTATATGTGAGACATTTTATAAAGGAAAAAAGCTCAAACTCACCAAAAAAGAGAATGCTTTTTTACGACTTTTAGTCGCGCAACTTGGGCTTGTTGTTACATTTGAGCAGGCTATGAATTATGTTTGGGATGAAAATGGTGCAACAGAGAACAGTGTTCGTACACTTGTTTGGCGTCTGCGAAACAAACTTGAAACGGATATCATTAAAAATGCATCTGGAATTGGCTACTATATCGAAGAGTAGCCATTCTTTCTTAGCCTATACTATTTTGATATCCGCTATTCTTCTTTTTATTTTTTCAAATGTAAATTCATAATTATACACTTCATCATTTGACTTTGCCATCTGTTCCATCTCTGTTGACATTTTACGTAGCTCATCAATACGAAAATTTCCGCTTGAACCTTTAATACTGTGTGCTTTAAGTGCAATCTTTTTATAATCTTTTAGTTTGATTGCTTCATAAAGTTCTGGTAATGTCATCTCCATTTTACGAATAAAAAGTTCCAATAATATAAGTAGCTCTTCTTGCGTGAGCATAAGTTCTTTTTTTAACTGAGTCACATCAACCCCATAAACTTTTTTCTCTTTTTTCTGCTCTTCATTGTCTAGCGTTTCTTCTCTTACATAAGTATCTTGTCGTAAATAAGTAGCAAAAACCCTCTCCAAATCTTTTAAAACAATTGGTTTGCCTAAAAAAGCATCAAAACCGATTAAAAGATCCCTTTCCTTGGCACCCTTAATGACATTGGCAGTTAACGCCGATATTGGAGTATGGCGCAAACTTTTGTCTTCTTCATACTCTATAATCTTACGTACAGCTTCTGTTCCATCCATAACAGGCATCTGCTCATCCATCAATATAAGATCATACCTCTTTTGTTTGAACAGCTCTAAAGCTTCAAGGCCATTTTTTGCAAGATCATAACTCAAACCATATCGCTTGAGAACAATTTTAATAAGTTCCTGATTCGCTTCATTATCTTCAGCAATAAGTACATGTCCCAAAAAACGCAAGGAGATATTTTTAGAATACTCTGCAAACTCTTCAGGATATAAAAGTTCATTAAAGGCTCTATGAATTTTGGAACAATACAGAGGAAAACATAAAGAATTAATATGTTCAAAGCGTTCATAATTATCATATTCTCGACTCATTAAAGCTATGAACTTTTTTTCTTTAGCATTTAATATTTCCTGTTTAAACTTCAAGTCAGCATCTTCATGAACAAAAAGACAAATATCAAAATCTACATTTTCTAAAGAATCCACAACAGCGATATCCATATCAAAAACCTGAGCATATCGAATAAAAGAGTCATGCTTGAAACTAAGTTGCTTATTTTGTGCGTAAACAACCATCTTCAACTCTTGAAACGTACTAATACCAGGAATACTTCTCCCGTCTTCTTCTTCAATCTCTACAGGTATTTCAACCCAAAATGTACTGCCTTTACCTACAACAGAAGAGACACCGACCTTACCATTCATCAATTCAGCAAGTTGATGAGATATAGAGAGTCCCAGTCCCGTTCCTGCTGTTGTATTGGCTATTTCACTGTATTGCGCTTGAGCAAATGCAGAAAAAACATTTTTTAAATCATCTTTCGATATGCCTATGCCATTGTCTTTTACTGCTATATTTAAACAAGCATTATGACAACTCGCTTCTATCACAATAACACCGCCTTCAGGTGTAAATTTAATCGCATTGCTTAAGAAGTTAGAGACTATCTGCTTTATACGCAGAGAGTCAGCAAATAGACGTGAAGGTATCTTTGGATCAATGAAAGAGGTGATAGTAATATCTTTTGAGTTCGCACTTGCTACAAAAAGTTCCATGGTATGACTGAGCTCTTCATGAAGTGAAAAGACCTTTGGTTCTATCGTAAACTCGCCACTTCGTAGTTTTGAAAAGTCTAAGATATCATTGATGATGCTTAAAAGATTCTCTCCACTGTTTAAAATAATCTCTAAATAATTCCTGTGTTTTTTGGATATATCTTCATCTATAAGCAGCGTTACAAAGCCCAAAATCGCATTTAACGGTGTACGAATTTCATGAGACATATTAGAGAGAAAATATTCACGTGCCTGAGAGGCACGAAGTGCTTCTTGCCTGGCATCTACAAGCTTTTGAAAAATAGTGTCTGTATAGTACTTGAGTATGCCTCGAAAGTTTTTATCAAATATAAATGAAAGCTCATCAAAAAGTTCTTTGGAGTTTAAACCTATGTCATAAGAGACATCAAGCATAGAGCGACGAAAATGACTACAGATTTCAAAAAGCTCATCGGCACCAATCTCACGAAACTTCAGATAAGTCAGAAGTTCTTGCATTACAGGACAGTTTCCTATTGCCCTCTCTCCTGAAATAACACCCATAAAATAATCAAAAACACCACCCGCATAATTTTTAATAAAAAAATCAGCATCTATGGAATGTTGAGCCAAAATCTCGCTTGGAGAGTCATATCCTACCCATTGTTGTAAAATCTTATCTTTATTTTCAATGAAAAGTCGGCGATTTTTTATAAGGTGAGGGATTTTATTTTGGATGGCAGATTCATTTTCCATTTGCAAACACAACTCATTATCATCCATCCTTCAACCTTAACAAGATTCTCTTTTAAAAACAGACAACGTCCACTTTAAAAAAATAATCTTTAAACAATTTTACAGGCGAAAATGCCTGTAAAAATTAGTGACTTTTGCCAACAACAATTATCATTTTAATGTTAATCACAATAAAACGAATAAATTGCCAGATAACACATGTACGCATTGCTCTTGCGAACTTGCCTGGAATCATCGTAAGGTTAAACTTATCACTCTTTTGAAAATTAATCTCTTCTTCTACTAATTTTTGATCCATCATATCTCCTTTTATTTCTATTCTGGTATTAAAGTCCAGCCCGGATTGAGCTTCGCTTTGTATATAAAGAGATAGTGAAGGATATGTTTAATCCAGTGTCCTGCAAGACCTATCTCACCAAATGTATAATCAGTATCACGGCCAGTACCTGGGTATTTGTCAAAGTCTGGAACAACAGGATAAACTGTCATCGCAGCTGCTTGACCATCAAAGATACCTTTACCGGCAGAAGCAACACACGCAGCACCCATTTCAGCCATAGAAGCTTCATGTAAATGAGCATTTTCCCCTTTTGTGATCAGATCACATACTGAGTGTGCAACTGCTTTACCTATGATACCTGAAGGCATACCCGTACGTGGAGGTGTCGGGTTAATCGGTGTACCGTTTGGTGATTTCATCGGTTTAGAGATGATGTGTGGTGGTGCAAAAGCGATACCAGCAGCAAACATATTTTTGTATGTAGGGTTTTGGTATGTTCTTGGCCAGTCACTTGCTTTCCACTCTTCATAAGGTTTTGGAGTATAGTCAGCATCAACTTTCATAAAACCGTTTGGTGCAAATACAGTATCTGTAATATCTTCACCCGCTTTGTTGTAAGCTTTAAGACCAACACCCGCAAATGGTGGAATAAGCATAGCAAAATCGAACTCTTCTTCACCAGTTGAACCATCAAGAAGCTCATAATGAACTTTCCCTTCTTCAACTTTAGAAGTGTGTGCACCGATCAACCAGTCAACACCACGCTCAGCGAAAAGTGACTCAGCGAAAAGTTTAGAAGATACTACATATCCGCCAACTTTCATATGAAGTCCACCCATACCAAAGTCACCCAAGAATGACTCATTAGAGATCCACTTCATATCTGCCATATCACGAACACCTGCTTTGTTTAACTCATGCTCAATGTTGAAGATATACTCAAACGCCGCACCTTGACAAGTACACATACCGTGACCTGTACCGATTAGGAATTTTTGACGCTCCCCTTTTTTCATCTTTTCAATAGCTTCTTTAAACTTATGCGATGCATGAACAGCGTGATCAGCAGTACAAACAGAAACCGTATGCTCACCCATTTGTCCATTTCCATCACCAAGACCCGGTGTTGCATCGAAGTTAAGCTTTGGTCCTGTTGCATTTACAAGATAGTCATACTCAATTGTCTCTGTTTGACCAGCTTTATCAGCACTTGTATATTCGATTGTTACAAAAGGCTTGTCACTATCATCTTTCCCCTCTGGATTGATAGATACTGCTTTTGCCTGATGATAAGTTATCCCCGCTTTTGCATATACAGGAGCTAAATCAAATGTAACGTCCTCTTTTGTCATCTCGCCAACACCAACCCAAATATTTGATGGAATCCAGTTCCATTTTGAGTTTGGAGTAACGACAACTACTTCATGTTGTGATCCTAACCATTTTGCAGCGAATGTTGCAGTTGTGTGTCCAGCAACCCCACCACCTAATACTACTAATCTTGCCATATATTCATCCTATTTTTCAAGTTCTTAAGTATGTTATCAAAATTATATCACATTTATATCACATTTTTTGATTATTATTAGTTATACAAATAATAAGATTAGTAAATAGCCTCAAAAACATGCCTATTATAAGGGGTTTTGAAAAATATAAAATAAAAATAAATTATCTATTTGAGAATTTTCTCAATAATTTCAAGTGAATTTTTAGAGAGAGACTGTGTAGAAACTACACGCATTAGCTCTCTTTTCATCAATTTTTTGTTATTTTCATTCATTTTGTCGTACATTCTAAAACTCAAACAGAGTGATGATGCCATTTGTGGGTTGATTTTATCAATTTCCAATATCTTATCTGCCACATATTTATAGCCACTTCCATCTTTGGCATGAAAATGTTTATAGTTTCTACTGAATGAACCAATAAGTGAACGCACAAGATTTGGAACTTTGGCATCATAGATTGCATCAGACTCTAAGGATTGTACTCTTTGTAAAATATCTTCTTGAAGCGATGAAGCCAAAAGTGCAAAATATTTATTCATAACAAGAGTGTTATCTTTATAACGACTGTAAAAATCAGCAAATGCCTCTTTTGCCAAAGATGCATCAGTATGTTCTAAAACATCCAAAGCGGCCATACGATCTGTCATGGTTACAGATTCTCTATACTGTTTAGCCGCTATATCTGCGATCTCTTTAGTTCCAAGTGCACTTAAAAGTTTTAAAACTCTGTTTTTTAAAGCTCTTGCACCTATACTCTGTGCATTAAGCGTACTCTCTTTTGGATGATGATGTGTGTGATACAGCGTGAGCAATTTTTCTTTATAATGAGTTGCCAACTCTTTTGATAGATGCTCCATTGCATTATATATAATAGAACACTCTACAACAACTTGTCGCTGCATCAGTGTTGCAATTGTCGGCAGTTCAAGTAAAAGTGCTTTATATGAAAGATCACTCTCCAAATCCAAAAGCTTCCCAAAGGCTTCTGTGTAAACACTATTTATCCCCTCACCTTTCATAAGTGCTTCTAAGGTTTCAATAGCAAAGTTCTGTGCTGCTTCATACTGAATGAAACTATTGGACTCATACTGCATCAAAAAAGCATTATCTGCTTTATATTCAACAATAATCGGTGCTGAGAAATCTCTGTTAAGTGATACTATCGGTTTACTATCTGTTTTATAACAAAAAGTCTCTACACTCTCTTTTATCAACAATGTCTCTTTGAACAATTCTCTACCATTACTATCAAAGAGTGCAACCTTAAGAGGATAGAACATAGGCTTTTGTTCACTGCCGTCAAGTTTTGGCGGAATCTTTTGCGTGAGCGTCAAGCGGTACTCACCATCTTCAAAACTCTCCTCTACCTCTAAACGTGGTGTCCCGCTTTGATCGTACCAAAGTTTAAACTGACTCAGGTCTATCTCTGCTGCTTTACCGATGGCCCATAAAAAGTCATCTGTTGTAACTGCCTGACCATCAAAGGTTTCAAAGTAAAGATCCATCGCCTCACGCCACTTCTTTTCACCTACTAAAGTATGCAGCATACGTATAACCTCAGCACCCTTTTCATAAACCGTTGCCGTATAGAAGTTATTCATAGATATATAAGATTTTGGTTGAATTGGGTGGCGTGTTGGGGAAGCATCTTCAACGAACTGTCGCTCACGCAGACTCTTTACATCTTCGATGCGTTGCACTGCCGGTGAGTTCATATCTGCTGAGAAACACTGATCACGAAAGACAGTAAGCCCCTCTTTTAGAGTAAGCTCAAACCAGTCACGACATGTGATGCGGTTTCCTGTCCAGTTATGGAAATACTCATGCGCAATAACTGATTCTATGCCCATAAAGTTCGCATCTGTAGCCGTATCGCTGTCTGCTAAGACATAAGCAGAGTTAAAGATATTGAGTCCTTTGTTCTCCATAGCACCCATATTAAAACTATCAACTGCTACGATATTATAGATATCAAGATCATACTCACGCCCATATTTTTCTTCATCCCAACGCATCGCCTCTTTAAGTGAACGCATTGCATGAGCACATTTTGACTCATTTCCCTTATCTACATAAATGTTAAGGGCCACCTCTTTAGCGTTCATAGTTGTAAAACTATCGCTCACGCAGCCTAAATCTCCCGCAACAAGTGCAAAAAGGTAAGAAGGTTTTGGATGTGGATCATGCCATGTCACACCGTGACGCTCATCAAAACTCTCATGGCACTGCATCTTGTTTCCGTTACTTAAAAGTATAGGATAGTTCTTCTTCTGTGCAACAACTGTCGTTGTAAAGACGCTCATGACATCAGGACGATCAAGGTATGGAGTAATGCGGCGAAAGCCCTCCGGCTCACACTGTGTACAGAAGATCCCACCTGATTTGTAAAGCCCTTCAAGCTCTGTATTTTTTTGTGGGAAAATTTTGTTTTGTATCTCAAGTCTAAATGCATCAGGCACACTCTTTATAACCAAGGCCTCTTCTTCAATGCTGTATTCACTCGATTCTAACACTCTGCCATCAAGTTTTATCTCAAGCAGCTCAAGCTCCATAGCATCAAGGCGCAAATTATTGCATTCTTGCTCCTTTTCAAACTCCATACAAGATGAGACTATTGTCTCCTCCTCAAAGAGTTCAAAGGTTAAATCCACGCTTTTAATAGAAAAATCCGGTTTTTTATAATCTTTTAAAAATATCTCTTTTGCTTTTTGACTCATCATTTCTCTTTTAAAATTTTTCTTTTATTGTATCCACTCATTCCATCCAAAAGCATTAAAAAGCTTCACAAATGTCTCATCCAAAGATGCCTTTAGCACTATGTGTTCTTGAGTGTATGGGTGCTTGAATTCCAAAGAAGTACAGTGTAAAAGCAATCTCTGTACATCATACTCTGCACGGATAAATTTGTTATGCTCACCCCGACCATACTTTGTATCACCCAAGATGTGATGGTTTATATGTTTCATATGACGGCGTAGTTGATGTTTTCGACCTGTCTTTGGTAAAAGACGTACAAGGGAGTAGCGGGTTTTGTCATACTTCCCTACCGGTTTGTCTATCTCCACCTTTGCCAAAGCTTCATAATGCGTAACGGCATCTTGTGCCTCTTTGTCTTTGTTTGCATCTTTATCCGCTATCTTGTCAAGCTTCTCTTTAAGCGCATGTTCTATCACACCACTGTCCGTAACATAGCCACGTACAACAGCGACATACTCTTTTTGTGTTTCATGTGCTTTAAAGGCTTCACTCATCTCTCTGGCGGTATCACTGTCAAGTGCAAAGAGCAGCACGCCACTTGTCGGCTTGTCTAGCCTGTGTATGGGGTAAACCCACTGTCCTCCAAGCTGATCTCGCAGCATCTTCATGGCATAGTAGATCTCGTGTCTGTCTATCATCGACTTATGCACCAAAAGTCCTGTCGGTTTATTGATGGCTACAAGATGCTCATCATGATAAAGTATCTCTAATTTGTAATCTTTAAACATAGCGCAATCATACCATATCATCCAATCTTATTGTATAATGAGCAGAGTAATTTTAAGGAGTTTAGAGTATGCATGTAGAAGAGTATGAGTTTTCTGTCATCGGAGTTTTAAAAGAGGGGTTTCGTCGCACCTATGGTGTGAAGTGGATATTTGTAGGAGCAGTTTTACTCTACACTATAATTCAACTTGTTTTTGGACTTATCATCCTTACATTCATTCCATCACTAGCACAAGTTGTCGATCAGATTGTCGCTATACTCACACTTCCTATTAGCGTTGGTATTGTGATGCTTGGCATAAATCGTGCACGTGAGCAAGAACTACATATTCACGATATATTTAACTACTTCAATGATTTTCCACAGTTACTTTTAGCTTACTTCTTAATGGTAATCTTCATTGTCGCAGGATTTATGCTTTTGGTACTGCCTGGTATCTATCTTGCAGTTGCATACAGTTTCGTACTGCCACTTATTGTCGATAAGAGACTCGGTGTCTGGGAAGCGATGGAAATTTCGCGTAAAACCATTACCAAACAGTGGTTTAGTTTCTTTGGTCTTGGCATTATAGCAGTACTCTTTTTACTTATAAGTGCCATACCTTTTGGTATAGGGCTTATTTGGAGTATTCCTACTGTTTATATCGCCTATGGTCTGCTTTACCACAGACTCTTCGATGATATAGATGAAGAGAGTTAGTCTCTCTTCGTTGTTTTGCGTTTTTTCTTTTTCTTTGCCATCTTGAGTGACTTCGCTGTCACTTTTTGTGGCTCTTTCGTATGTTTGACAAACTTCTTCGCCTCGCGTTTATGTTCAGCTTTTAGTTTTACTTCATCAACATCTTTTCTACGAATGGTAGGATCAGGCTCAAAACCCTCAACTACATCTTTTGGTATCTTTTGACCGATGAGTTTTTCAATATCACGTATCTCATACTTCTCATAGATATCTATAAGTGTAATAGCTTCACCCTCACGCCCTGCTCTACCTGTACGCCCTACTCGGTGTACATAATCTTCAGGAATGCTCGGCAGTTCATAGTTGATAACATACGGCAGCTCTTCAATATCAAGTCCGCGTGAGGCGATATCTGTTGCTACAAGTACTTTTATCTTACCCTCTTTAAACTGATTAAGCGTTTTTAGGCGATTTGCTTTTGTCTTGTCACCATGAATGACACCAACTTTAAGTCCGTCTTTTACAAGCTCTTCTGCAAGTTCATCTGCACTTGCTTTGGTACGAGTAAAGACAAGAACCTGTTCAAAGTTGCGTGAGCCGATAAGATAAGCTAAAAGTGCAGCTTTTTTGTCGGTATCTACATGATAGGCGATTTGGTTTATAGTATCTACCGTTGTATTTTTCTTTGCAGTCTCAATAAATGCCGGTTTTGTCAAAATAAGCTTTGAGAGTTTACGTACTTTGTCCGAAAAAGTTGCAGAAAAAAGCAGTGTCTGATGACGCTTAGGCAGTAGTGGGTGAATCTTTCTTATATCTTTTGTAAAACCCATATCAAGCATTCTGTCTGCTTCATCCAGTACAAATACCTCAACATCATCCAAAGAGAGACCATTTTCAATATGCTCCAAAAGCCGTCCCGGTGTAGCGATGACTATTTCTGTCCCTCTTTTAAGACGCTCTCGCTGTTTTTGCAGATCTTTTCCACCTACTAGGATATCTACTTTAATATCCATATATTTTGCATATTTTGTAATATCTTCATGAATCTGAATAGAGAGTTCACGTGTTGGCGAAAGGATAATAGCTCGAACTCCTTTACCTTCTACAGGCTTACGCAGGCGTTGCAGCAGAGGCAAAGCAAATGCTGCAGTTTTACCGGTTCCGGTCTGTGCTGTAGCAAATATATCTTTTTTTTGCAGCACCAAAGGAATAGCTCTTTTTTGAATTAATGTAGGCTCTTTGTATTGCAACTCTTCTATGGCTTTTAGAAGAGGTGCAAAGACTCCCAGTTTTGCAAATGACATTTGATTTCCTCAATTTAATTATATCTGTAATTTTAACATAAGTTCGCCTATGTAAAAACGAAACTTTTTGAATCTTTTTTTCTCTCTAGAGAACTAATTTACCCTAAACGCGATATACTTCTACTAAAAAATTCAGAAGACATCAAATGATTCGAAAAGCTTTAAAAAAGACATCAAGCCATCCAAGATTAAAAGAGTTTTTAAAAAAGTATAAAATTCCGCGTGAATACTTCTCAACAAGCCGAAAAATGATATCACGAGGTGTATGGCTTGGCCTTTTTATCGCTTTTATCCCTATGCCTATGCAGATGGCAGCGGTGCTTCTTTTCGTACCATTTTTTCGTTTCAATGTACCGGTTGCCCTTGCCATGTGTTGGCTAAGTAATCCTATTACAATGCCGCCGATGTATTATATGGAGTATCTCACAGGATCTTATCTCTTAGGGATTGAACCAGAACCTGTGGAGCTTACGCTAGAGTGGTTTAAAGATAATCTTGATGAGATATTTATACCACTCTACTTTGGAACTGCAATGTACTCCATCTTTGGATCAACTGCAGCTTACTTTTTGGTTAATCTACTCTGGAAAGATTCTGTTCACAAAGAGCGTAAAAAAAGAAAAAAGAAGTAGATTTCTCAGCGAAGAAAATTAATAGTATCTACCTGAGTAAAATAATAAACTATCCCTGTTATCCATAACAGTAAAATCAAAATATGCTTAATTAAAAAAGAGCTTTTACTTATCTTGTGGCGAAAAAGAGCCATAGCAAGTGTTGATCCTAAAAAACCACCTATGAGTGTAAAAGTATGCAGCTCTTTTTCAGAGACTCTACTTTTTCCTGCTTTGGTTGAACGAAGCTTATCAATACCATACACTACAAAAGCCATTACATTGATAAAAACAAAATAAAAGAAGATTACTTTTTGCAACATTATTTTTTATAACTCCGTATCAACAACCATACTCCTCCCAAGAAAAACGGAATACTTAAAAGCTGCCCTGTTGTTAAGCCTAGATCAAGCACATAGGCGGCCTGACGCTCTTTTACAAACTCTATCATAAAACGGGCAAAAAATACTAACACCAAAAAGAGTCCTAAAAAGAAGCCAACTTTAAAATCATCTCGCTTGGTTTTATAGAGCCAAAACAGAAGTATGAAAATGGCCAAATATGAAAATGCCTCATAGAGCTGTGTCGGGTGACGTGGAAGATTGTCTATTTTTGAAAAGACTATACCAAAAGCTGACTCAGTAGGATGCCCTACTATCTCAGAGTTCATAAAGTTCCCCATACGCACAAAGAAACCAAATAGTGCCGTTGGAATGGCAAGCCTGTCAACAAGCCATAAAAAATCCACCTTGTAACGTTTAGCACCAAGGTAAAGCCCCAAAATCACACCAAGACCGCCCCCGTGAGAGGCAAGTCCACCCTCCCAGACAGCAAAGATTTTGAGTGGATGAGAGAGGTAAAACTCAGGGTCATAAAACAGACAGTGTCCAAGCCTAGCCCCTATAACGATGCCAACAACGGCATAGATAAAAAGCGGCTCTATAAGGCTCTCATCTTTGTTCTCAAGCTTAAAAGCCCACTTCATAAACTCTAAACCTGAGAGAATGGCAGCAGCAAATAAGATGCCGTACCAAAAGATATGAAAAGGGCCAAAAGAGAGCGCTACAGGATCAGCACTCCAAACAAAGTGTTCCATTACTCTTCTCTTAAAGCGTCAGCAATAAGCTCTATAGGGTTTTTAAAGACAGTATCTACCTCAGCGTAGTTCATAGAGGCATTTATCTGCATACGACACGCTGAACATTCAGCGCTGACAACATCTGCTTTTGTCTCTTTAATCATCGCAGCTTTAGGCGCACCAAC